>Ga0209992_10000012_pt1 | contig 309279 bp, 264 predicted proteins | sample 2SBtaG_2_FD_182564 | JGI IMG/M metagenome (GOLD analysis project Ga0209992, IMG submission 182564) | Deep subsurface microbial communities from Kolumbo volcano to uncover new lineages of life (NeLLi) - 2SBTROV12_ACTIVE470 metaG (SPAdes)... | ecosystem: Environmental > Aquatic > Marine >... | reverse complement strand
CTGCTGTAGAAAAAATCTTTAACCGCAACGCGGTAGGCGTAAACTCAGACGCACCACTTCACGCGGGTTCTGACGTACGCGTTAAAGTAAATATTGTAGGTTCTCAGGACACTACCGGCCCAATGACTTGCCAAGAGTTAGAGTCAATGGCGGCATCGACTATTTCACCTACTGTTGACGGTGCTTATCAGTCAGGTTGTCACACGGCGTCGGTATGGGATAAGAAAGCACAGGCTAACATTCCTAAGCTTATGTCATTTATGAACAACTTTGGTGTAATCACAGCCCGTGACCCTAAAGGCGTTTACCACGCAATGACTGACGTTATCCACAAAGTACTTAACGACATCACGGTAGACGACCGCGCTATCATCATTGGTGGTGACTCACACACGCGTATGTCAAAAGGTGTAGCGTTCGGTGCTGACTCAGGTACAGTTGCATTAGCACTAGCTACAGGTGAAGCGGCAATGCCAATTCCAGAGTCTGTGAAAGTTACCTTTAAAGGTAGCATGAAAGAGCACATGGACTTCCGTGATGTAGTTCACGCGACACAAGCGCAAATGCTTAAGCAATTCGCTGGCGAGAATGTATTCCAAGGCCGCGTTATTGAAGTACAAATCGGTACTCTACTTGCTGACCAAGCGTTTACGTTTACTGACTGGTCTGCAGAAATGAAAGCAAAAGCGTCAATCTGTATTTCTGATAATGAGACTATGGTTGCGTCGCTTGAGCTTGCTAAGAGCCGTATCCAAATCATGATCGACAAGGGTATGGATAACGAAGCGAACATGCTTCAAGGTCTAATCGACCTTGCTGACAAGCGTATTGCTGAAATCAAGTCTGGCGAAGTACCAGCGCTTGCACCAGATGACAACGCGAAATACTACGCAGAAGTGGTTATCGACCTAGACCAAATCGATGAGCCAATGATCGCTGACCCAGACGTAAACAACGAAGACGTGTCTAAGCGTTATACCCACGACGTGATCCGTCCGGTTTCTTACTACGATGGTAAGCCAGTAGACCTAGGTTTCGTTGGTTCTTGTATGGTGCACAAAGGCGACATGCAAATTATCGCACAAATGCTGCGTAACCTAGAGAAGCTTAACGGCTCTGTAGAGTTTAAAGCGCCGCTAGTTGTTGCGCCACCTACATACAACATTGTTGACGAGCTAAAAGCAGAAGGCGACTGGGAAGTACTTGCGAAATACGCAGGCTTTGAATTTGACGATGCTAAGCCTAAAGAAGCAGCGCGTACTAAGTATGACAACATTCTTTACCTAGAGCGTCCTGGATGTAACCTATGTATGGGTAACCAGGAAAAAGCTGAGCCAGGCGATACCGTAATCGCAACGTCTACTCGCTTGTTCCAAGGTCGAGTTGTTGCTGACTCTGATGAGAAAAAAGGTGAGTCACTGCTAGGCTCTACGCCGCTAGTAGTACTTTCAACTGTACTTGGTCGCTTCCCAACCACGGAAGAGTACAAGCAAGCGGTTGAAGGCATTGACCTAACTAAGTTTGCTCCACCATCTGAAGATTTGGCTGTAGCACCAAAGTTTGAAGCGGATGTAGCAGTTAAGCGCGTATAAGCACTTACCGCTAAACAAAACATTAAAAAGCCCCAACCAAGGTTGGGGCTTTTTTGTACCTGAAATATTGGGGTCGGAGTACATTAACTAGGAAGATTGGGGTCAGAGTACATTTATTCAAAGTGACTCCGCCTTAATTGCCGAGAAATGTACTCTGACCCCATTTATTATTTACTGAATCTCGGTTGTTACGAGTTCATCGAGTATACCAAGTAGCAGCTTGGTGCCGGTGCCAGAGGCAATTGCGTCAAATACATTTTCAACATTTTTACCGTGCTGCCCGCCCGCTAGGTCGCTAATTGAGCGGATAATTAACCAGTCCACGTCATTAACAAAGCTCACCTGTGCAACGGTTGCCGATTCCATCTCTGCTACATCGGCAGTGTAAACATCGCGAAGCCACTCGCGGTATTTTGCGTTATCGACAAATACCGAACCTGTCACCCCGTTACCGCCAATATCCACGAGTATTTCTTTACCCGATGGCATAGTGATAGGCGGGATCTTTTTCAATGCACGCTGTGCCATTTCCAATAGTGCTTTATCAGCCGTAAAATAGGGCATTCTTCTGCGGGTGTCCCAACCTTCTTTAACTACAGCAACCTCGGTAGGGTGAATAAACCCAATGTTTTTGTAGTTAGGCGAGTGCTTATCAGTCTCCCGTCGCGCTTTGTAATATTCGAGCTGTTTAGCGTAATAGTCCGGTAGCTCATAGGCGTTAGCGTCACCTTTCTTCGGGTTGATATAGACAGATTCATCGTGGAAGTACCAACGTTCAGGTACTGCGATATCGCCCGGCGTGTATTTCGGGTTTATGGCCCCTGCAATCCCCATCATTACCAGTTTATCAATAGGAAAATAATCCAGCGCCATCTGTACGGTCATCGCTGCGTTGGTAATGCTGACACCCGTACTAAATACAACAATGGGCTCACCTTTATAAGTACCTAACTGATACTTAACCCCCTTAATATAAACCGTTTGCGTGATCTGAGCATCGTCCATGGTTGCAAACGCGGCGTCAATGGCTTCAATTTCTGGCTCGTAAGCAGCAACCACGGCTGTCCATTTGTTTGTAACATTGGAAAAATCTTTAGGGCCGTACTGACTGGTATCGTCATTTGCTAAAGACGATAGCGATATACACACGAAAAAAACAAAACTACTTAAGCGCATAGTGACCTTATTTAATTTATTATTTGCACCAATAAGGTGCGGTTGATGAGCGAGTACTGCACGTTATTGCGATAAATAGCTATTAGCACAGCCTCAGATAGACACTAGGGCAAAGTTCGAGCCAACAAGGTCGCTAAATGTTAGCAACTTTATTAGTGCGATAATAGCGATTGATAAAGGTGAGAACTCATGGCAACGCTCTTCGTTTATTGCTTAAAATTTGTTTACCAAGTAATGTTAAGTAAACGCCCACCTGAATAGTTAAATGATTCAGAAAAAGCAGCCCACTTAAGCATTTAGCATAGCTTTTGATAAGGTGCTCTCGACTAAAAGGACTTAACCCTTATGCCATTTAAGCGTATTGCGCTCACTGTATTAGTCTATGTTTTGACTAGCTCGTTAATTCAAGCCGAACCTAATGGAGAAGAAAAAAGCTACGAACTGAAAGTAGAAAAACTCCAATCCAAAGTGTTAGGCGAGCAACGAGAGGTGATTGTTCAGCTTCCTAAAAGCTATGCCGAAAATCCCGATAAAAAATATCCCGTTATTTATCGACTAGACGGGGAGGGCAATCTGCCTATGATGAATGGAGTTCTTGAATCGCTTCAATCTCAAAATGCTGCGCCGGAAGTAATTATAGTCGCCATTGAAAATACCGACCGTCTTCGAGATTTTTACCCCACAGCAAATGAGGATCCAAACGGGCCTGTCGGCTATGGTGGTGGCGGAGCAAAGTTTCTGTCTTTTATAACTACCGAACTTATGACTATGGTCGAGAGTAAATACCGTGTCCATGACTTTCGCGTGATAGAAGGCGCATCAGCTGGTGGTGTATTTGCGTTGTACGCCCTAACCCAGAAGCCTGAACTTTTTAACGCTGCGCTGACTTACAGTGCTGCAGTGTGGTGGAACTATGGCGCATCGGCAAAAAGCACGGTTGCGTTCTTAAAGTCTACCAATCAATTAGACCACTATATCTATACGTCTATTGGCAATGAAGGCGCACCAATGCGAACCTATTATGATGATATGATTTTGGGTATGCGTGCCAATCAGCCTGCCGGTTTGAGGTGGGAAAACGAAGCCTATGCCGATGTTCCACACAACTTGGTTACAGCAGCATCTATTTTTAGCGCTTATCACCACCTGTTCTTGTCAGCTTATTTAAGCCCTCAGCAGTTCAATGGCGATATTCAAAGCATTAGTAAATATTACGAGCGGGTATCAGAGCAGCGCGGGGAAAAATTAGAGGCGCCTGAATGGGTAATTCGAGAGTTAGGCTATCACTATGTGCGTACGCAAAACTACGACAAAGCTATTGAATTGTTTAAGCACGATATAGCTAAATACCCCGACACGCCAGATGCGTACAATGGCTTGGCATATGGCTACGAGCAAATGGGAAAGTATAAAAAATCTCTTGAAATCGTGAACAAAGCTTTAACGCTCTCGACACCGCAGCACGAGGGTCATCAAGTTTATCTAAATAGACAAAAGCGCTTGCAATCTTTACTAAAGGAATAAGTTACCTTGAAACACAAAAGCAAATTTAAACATTTAAACTGGACTAGCACTGCAGTTGTCATGGTTGGAATTACCGTGGGAGCAAGCGGGTGTACTACCGTCACGACAGGCCAAACCGATCACTGCATTGAGCAAGCTAATAACGCAGATGTTCACGGGGTGAATACGGCCGATGAACAACTCAATGCCTGCTTAGAAACTTACCAACTGCGACGCAATAAAGAACGAACGGTAGGTGAAGCCTTTGCTGAAGACGTGCTTATCTCTGTTATTAATATTATTACTGACTAGAGCCGTTTCAATTAAACGAAAAAACCATCTTACGTACAGTTAAAAAAAACAAGAAGGCAGAGTAATTTACTCTGCCTTCTCTGTTTTAACGTCTCTATTTTGAAGCGTTGAAGCGGGTAACTTTTAACGAACCAAGGTGAATTTAGTGCAATTTTTTCTAACAGTATTTTGTCTTCTTTTCATCACTGCTGTTACCCACGTTAATGCAGAGGATAAGCTTGATATTGTCGATGGTTTACAGCTTGCCAAGCAATATAGCCCCAGCCGGCAAGATATAAATATCGCCGAGTATTGGGTGAGCGAAAAGTTAGACGGTATTCGGGCACGATGGGACGGCACTGAACTGAGAACTCGCAATAACAACAAAATAGCCGCTCCGGCATGGTTTACCACCAATTGGCCCAAAGCAACCATTGATGGTGAGCTCTGGATTGCGAGAGGGCAGTTTGAACGTACGGCTTCCATTGTGCTTTCAAAGTTTACGAGCGTTGCGCCTCATTCTGTAGCCGGATCTTTACCTCGTACTGAATCTACAGTCGGCGCCATGACTGCTACACATTCCCTACCAAGCAAACGCTGGGCTAAGATTAGGTTTATGGCGTTCGACATGCCTGTAGCGGGCCAGTCCTTTGACAGTCGACTCAACATGCTGAACAACCTTAAAGAAGCTACGCCCAATCCTACGTTTGCCGTTGTTTCCCAATTTACCCTTTCTTCTGTTAATGCGCTTGAAGAAAAGCTTGAACAAGTAACATTAAGCGGCGGGGAAGGGTTAATGCTTCACCACAAAAAGGCGTTTTACCATTCAGGGCGCAGTGACAAACTACTTAAGGTAAAGCAGTTTGAAGATGCTGAAGCGAAAGTACTGGCGCACCTTGCCGGGAAAGGAAAATTTAAAGGCATGATGGGCTCGCTGCTTGTAGAAACGCCCGCCGGCGTTCAGTTCAAATTAGGAACGGGCTTTTCTGAAAAAGAGCGTCAAGCGCCGCCCGCTATTGGCAGCTGGGTGACCTTTAAGTTTTACGGTGTAACGAAAAGCGGGAAACCGAGGTTTGCGAGCTTTCTTCGTGTAAGGCCGCCCTCTGATTTACCCAAGTAATAGCTTGCCTAAATGTTCCAATATACCTAACGAATCGTGTTAAAAAGGCTGTTTTCTACGGTTTACGTTTTTCACTGCTCTTAAAAGGGTTATCTAAAGGCTACCCCTTGTCTTTATCTCATAAAGCCTTATACCTTATTCATATGCCAATTTGTTAACGTTGGTTTCGAGGCTTTTCTTTAATCGGTTTTAGCGTTTAAAAGTAACGCTATGAATAGTGATTATAAGTGAATAAAAAGGGCTTTAAATTTAAAATTCTAGCCCTTGAAGTTATACTGATGATGATTTATTAAACACTCCTTGCGTCAAGTGCGTACAAGACCGTTTACTCCCATTGCGCAAGCTAACTTAGAGGAAGAGACTGTGTTACAAGACTATCGCAAACACGTTGAAGAACGTGCACAACAAGGTATTCCCCCTAAAGCGCTTAATGCCGAACAGGTTGCTAGCCTCGTCGATTTATTAAAAAATCCGCCAGAGGGTGAAGGCGAATTCTTACTAGAACTACTTTCAGAACGTGTGCCGCCTGGCGTTGATGAAGCGGCTTACGTTAAAGCCGGTTTTTTAAGTGCTATCGCAAAAGGCGAAGACAGCTGCGAGCTCATCTCTAAGGAAAAGGCAGTAACCCTATTGGGAAACATGCACGGCGGTTACAACATTGCCACGCTGGTAGAACTGCTTGATGACGAGAGTCTAGCGCCGTTGGCTGCCAAAGAGCTTAAACACACGCTGTTAATGTTCGATGCTTATCACGATGTGGAAGAGAAACACAAAGCGGGTAACGAGTACGCTACTGACATTATCAAGTCTTGGGCCGAAGGTGAGTGGTTTACTTCGCGCAAACTCATGGACGACAAAATTACCTACTCAGTATTTAAAGTAACCGGTGAAACCAATACTGATGATTTATCTCCAGCGCCCGACGCATGGTCTCGCCCTGATATTCCTCTGCACGCCCTTGCGGCTTACAAAATGCCTCGCGAAGGGTTGGAGCCCGAAGAACCCGGCGTTAAAGGCCCAATGACACAAATAGAAGAAGTCAAAAGTAAAGGATATCCGGTTGCTTTTGTGGGTGATGTTGTCGGTACCGGCTCGTCACGTAAGTCGGCGACGAACTCAGTGTTATGGTTCTTTGGCGAAGATTTACCGGGCGTGCCGAATAAACGTGGCGGTGGTGTATGTATCGGCTCAAAAGTTGCGCCTATTTTCTTTAACACCATGGAAGATGCTGGCGCACTGGTTTTCGAAGCCGATGTGGAAAAAATGAATATGGGGGATGTGATAGATATCTACCCATTTGAAGGCAAAATTACCAACCACGAAACCGGTGAGCTTCTCGCAGAATATAGCTACAAGTCGAAAGTGATTTTAGATGAAGTTCGTGCGGGGGGACGCATTAACCTGATTATTGGGCGCGGTCTTACAGAGAAAGCGCGAGAGACGTTAGGTTTAGGTCCAACAGATCTTTTCCGCACGCCTGAACAACCAAAAGACAGCGGAGCGGGTTTCTCGTTAGCGCAGAAAATGGTGGGCAAGGCTTGTGGTGTTGAAGGCATTCGCCCGGGCACTTACTGCGAGCCTAAAATGACAACTGTGGGCTCGCAAGATACCACAGGGCCTATGACCCGCGATGAGCTCAAAGACTTAGCTTGTCTTGGTTTTACTGCCGATTTAACCATGCAGTCATTCTGTCACACAGCGGCTTATCCTAAGCCGGTGGATATCGAAACCCAGCACACATTGCCTGATTTTATTATGAATCGCGGTGGGGTATCGCTTCGTCCCGGCGATGGCATTATTCACAGCTGGTTAAACCGCATGTTGTTGCCTGACACAGTAGGAACAGGCGGTGACTCCCATACCCGTTTTCCATTAGGTATTTCATTCCCAGCGGGCTCAGGGCTGGTGGCGTTTGCTGCGGCCACGGGCGTGATGCCTCTTGATATGCCTGAATCTATTCTTGTGCGCTTTAAAGGGGAAATGCAGCCGGGCATTACCTTAAGAGACCTTGTACACGCTATTCCTTTATACGGTATTAAACAAGGGCTATTAACGGTAGAGAAAAAAGGCAAAATAAACGCCTTTTCTGGCCGTATTCTAGAAATCGAAGGGTTAGAAAACCTGACAGTAGAGCAGGCGTTTGAGTTATCCGATGCATCGGCAGAGCGTTCAGCGGCAGGTTGTACCATCAACCTTTCTGAAGAATCGATTGCCGAGTACCTGCGTTCAAATATCACTATGCTTCGCTGGATGATTAACGAAGGTTACGGCGATCCGCGCACATTAGAGCGCCGCGCTCAGAAAATGGAAGAGTGGCTCGCAAATCCAGAGCTAATGCGCGCCGATGCCGACGCGGAATATGCTGAGGTTATCGAAATCGACCTTAATGATATTAAAGAACCCATTGTGTGCTGCCCGAATGATCCAGACGACGCGAAAACCTTGTCTGAGGTGGCGGGTGATAAGGTGGATGAGGTCTTTATTGGTTCATGCATGACAAACATTGGTCACTTCCGCGCTGCCGGTAAATTGCTTGAGCAGTTTAATAAAACCTTGCCAACTCGTTTGTGGATGTCGCCACCAACGAAGATGGATAAAGCCCAGTTGATGGAAGAGGGGTATTACAATATTTATGGTCGTGTTGGTGTGCGCACCGAAATGCCTGGATGTTCTTTGTGTATGGGGAACCAAGCCCGTGTAGACGCTGGCGCTACCGTACTTTCAACCTCTACCCGTAACTTCCCGAATCGCTTGGGTGACGGCGCAAACGTGTACCTGACATCCGCTGAACTTGCTGCAGTAGGAGCAATTGTGGGGCGCATTCCAAGTGCCGAAGAGTACATGGAGTACGCCAGCAAGATTAACGCTATGTCGGGTGAAGTATTCCGCTACTTAAACTTCGACAAAATGCCAAGCTTTAAGAAGGCAGAAGAAGAGGCAAAAGCGCGCATTATTCCGACATTGAATGTTGCTTAAAATAGTGTATAAACTACAAAGCCGGTTCCCCTTGAGGTGACCGGCTTTTTTTATGGCGAAAAGGAATGTCTAATGGGAAAATCTTTCTTTATTGTTGCTGCACTTGTATTAACCTTAGGGTGTGCAAAAGCGCAGGTTGACCCTGCATCGTCGCTCGATTCAGTGAACTTCGATTCCATATCACTTGAAATTGGCGATAAGCACTATGAAGTTGAATATGCCAAAACCTTTGAACAACGCGCTCAGGGCTTGATGTTTCGCAAAGCCCTTTGTGAAGATTGCGGTATGTTTTTTAAGTTTTCCAGCCCCAAATTTGCGGGGATGTGGATGAAAAATACTTTTGTTCCGCTAGACGTAGCATTTATCGACAGAAAAGGCGTAATAACGGATATAAAACCTCTCACTCCCCATAGCTTGGAGTCGGTCGGATCATCGAAAGAGGTACTTTACGCATTGGAAATGAACCAAGGGTGGTTTGCCGAGAATAACATTAAAGTAGGCGACCAAGTAACGATTGATTGACCGCGCAAAACGCGCGGCTTCGCTAGCTGTAGGCTAGTTTTATTCTGGAGTTTAATATAGTGACAAATGCCTTATCGATAGCCAAGTTCGGTGGAACTAGCGTAGCGAATTACGAAGTAATGCAAAACTGCGCCCGAATTGTTGCCGGTAATGACAAAACGCGCATTGTGGTAGTAAGCGCCTCAGCAGGGGTAACTAACCACCTGGTGAGTTTAGCGCACACGCCAATGACGCAACAGCAAATTGAAGAAACCTGCCAAGCCATTGTCGACATCGAGCACGCTATTCTTAACAAGCTTGACGACAAAGCGGCCGTTGAACCTAAGCTCAACGATTTACTTGAAGAGATGCGAAGCTTAGCGTTTCACGAAGAAATTCTTCATAGGGACGACTTAAAAGATCAGCTGCTTTCTATGGGCGAGCGTATGTCCTCGCTTATGTTCTCATCAGTGCTTGCTGAGCAGGGCGTGAAGACCATGAACTTCGACGTTCGCAAGGTACTTCGTACGGATAGCGAGTTCGGTGAAGGCGCGCCGCAAATCGAAGAAATTGAAAAACTAGCGAAGCAACTGCTCGCGCCTGAAATCAAAGAGGCCATTGTGGTAACCCAAGGCTTTGTTGGCGCAGATGAAGATGGTCGTACTACAACACTTGGTCGTGGTGGGTCTGATTTTACGGCAGCGCTACTTGCTGAAGCCCTTGATGCCGAGGCGTGCGAGATTTGGACCGACGTAACCGGGGTATACACAACCGACCCGCGGATTACACCAGCAGCACACCCTCTGCCTGAACTGAGCTTTGAAGAAGCGGCAGAAATGGCAACCTTTGGTGCAAAGGTACTTCACCCTGCCACCATGGAGCCAGCGCTTCGCAAAGACATTAAAGTGTTCGTAGGGTCAAGCAAAGAGCCTGAAAAGGGCGGTACGTGGATTGTACGCAATTGTGAGCACGAGCCACCATATCGCGCTATCACCCGCCGTAAAGAACAGGTAATGGTAACGGTTAAAACACCTAAGATGATGTACGCCCAGGGCTTCCTACAGCAGGTATTTGCGATTATCGCTAAGCACAAACTGAGCGTTGACTTGGTAACCACGTCAGAAATCTCGGTATCGTTTACCCTAGATAACCCAGCAAACTCGGTAGCCCAGCGCCTGAATAAAGAGACCATTGCTGAACTTGAAACTATCTGTGATGTAAAGGTAGAGAAAGGGTACGATTTAGTAACCGTTGTGGGTAACAACATGCAAACGGCTATTGGCGTTTCAAGCAAGATTCTATCTGCGGTATCAGATTTTAACCTGCGTATGATTTGCTTTGGTGCAAACCCGCATAACTTGTCGTTCTTAGTGAACGAGACGGACAGTGATGACGTGGTTCGCAAGCTTCACAGCGCATTGTTTGAGTAAGCAAGCGTAAAATAAAAAAACGGCCGATATGATATCGGCCGTTTTTGTTTGTATTACGCGTAAATTATTACACTTTAAACTGTCTGATAGACTGTTGAAGTTCGTCTGCCAGACGCGCTACTTCATGGCTAGATTCAGACGTTTGCTGTGCACCTGCTGTGGTTTCTTCTGCAATACCCACAATGGTTTCAAGCTTTTCACTGATTTCTTGCGAGACCGTGTTCTGTTCGCGGGCAGACTGCTCAATTTGCGAGCTTACATCATGCGCTTTGTGAACCGCGTCAGTAATAATATCTAACGCCTGCGTTGCTTTCTCTGTTTGCTCAACACATGCCGCTGTTTGGTCTTTGCCTTGGTCCATAACCGCTACCGCTTTTTCGGCGCCCGCTTGAAGCACCTCAATCATGGCATTGATTTCTTGTGTCGACTCTTGGGTTCGGCTGGCAAGGGTTCTTACTTCATCAGCAACTACCGCGAAACCTCGACCTTGTTCACCGGCACGGGCAGCTTCGATAGCTGCGTTCAAGGCTAGCAAGTTAGTTTGATCGGCAACACCGCGGATAACGTCCAGAATACCGCCAATACTAGCGCTGTCTTGATGCAGCTTGTTAATAACGTCGGCCGCTTCTTGCACGTCGCGAGACAGAATCTCGATGGTGTTCTTATTCTCTAACGAAATTTGACGCACGTTTTCGGCTTCAGCATCAGCATGGCGAATTTGGCTAAGCGTATCTTCAGCATTTTGCACGACCAGCTGAGACGTAGAGTGCATTTCTGTTGTTGCTGTCGCTACTTGGCCAATCTGAGACTTCTGATCCTGAATTGAATGAGTAGTTTGCGCGGTTACAGCCGACGTTTGCTCTGACGCCGCAGCTAACTGCTCAGCGCGAACATTGATGCCAGTAATCAGCTCTTTGAGGCTGCCTATTAAAGTATTACAATTGCGTGCTAGCAGACCGAATTCGTCTTGTGCTGAATCATCAAGACGATGAGTTAGGTCACCCGATGAGGCAACAGTGAGTAACTCATTTACGCGATAAAGTGGGCGTGTAATAGCGCGTACTGTCACGTAACCTATGAACGCAGCAACGGCGATAGAAATGATCACAACAACAATAACAAACGTGTTGCCCGTTGCGATGGCACTGTTTACCTGACTTTCTACGTGTGACGCTTTTTTGTCCGCCAACGTTAGCAAGTTTTCAAGTGCAACCACACCTTGCGTAATGTTTTGATCAGATGCGTTTAGCGCTTTCTCTGCATCATTTCTACGCTCTAAGCGGTCCACGTGGAGTTGGACTACGCCATCGTTTGCTTTTATTGCATTTATTGCGTCGTTTACAAGGTCATTAATATCATCCAGCGTACCTGAGTCGTCACGACCGCCAGCAGCTTGCATCATGTCGCTTAACTGGGTAACCACTTTCTCAACCACAAGGTCTACTTCATTACCTAGCGTCTGTGAACGCACTAGCGTCTGGGTTTTAATGTACTCGTAAGATACGGTGAGTAACGACAGCAGTGACGTTTCAAGTTGACCGCCAATCTCAGCTGCACGTCTAAGGTTTGAATCTTGTTGAACGCTATCTAAATCTGAAAAGTCCAGAAGGTAGGTTGAAGCATCATCGGCGTTATCTTCCGCATCACCGAGTCTATCTTCAATACTGTTACGTAAATCAAGATACATTTGGTGGTTTTTATACATAGCTTCAACGTTATTAATATACGTTTCGTATGACTCACGCACACTGTTGAGTGTGCTTTTTAACTCTGGCTCGTTGTTAACAGCCTGCGCTAACTTTTTATACTCGCTTTCAAACGTATCTTTTGCAGAGTTAAAAGACGCTCGTTTGTCCTTTAATTCACTGACGTTTTCTTCGATATAGCTTTCAAAAGTTAGCCGCCCCATGTTGAGGAAGCTGGCTTTTAATGCGTTGCTGCCCGCTACCGTAGGTAGAGCAACGTCATTAACTTCTTCTGTAGCAGAGCCTATTGAGTTGAGGTTATAAAGTGAAACAACACTAATGACGATTAGAAGTGCGCTAATCGCGACAAATCCCCCGATTACGCGTGTGGCTACCGTTATTTTCATCGGAACTCCTGGATGAGTGTTTTTATTTTTATCCCTAACGATATTACCCGTCTCAGTTAACAAAATATAGCGCTTAAGCGCAAGACTTTGCCCTCAACGAGAGAAGGTAATGAAACATCATCGTTACTAACTTACGTAAGTGTATCGGCTACAATAACTTAATGTTTATTTTATTTAGCAACTTGGTATAGAAATAGTAGCGTAATTATAGGTGGTAATACCAGTTTGCGCTTCAAATAAGGTGGGCAAGGTAGGCAGACTTGCTCGCAAAGCCTGCTTTTTTGTCTTTAAGCTTTTACGTTTTCCAGCGTATCACTGCTAAGGTTAAGCATGGTCATACTTTGCCCCCACACGTAGCCCGTATCTAAGCCAATAAACTGCGCGCTATTAGTTTGGCCTGAAAGGGCAGCCCAGTGGCCAAATACAACGCGCTGATTGGCAAGTAGCTGTTCATTCTTTCGTTCGAACCACGGCATAATTGTGCTACTTGTACTGTGCGACACTGCGCTAGGGTGAGATTTATTGTCGAAATCGAGCGTTCCATCACTGTAAATAAAGCGCATTCGCGTGCAGGCATTAACAATAAAGCGCAGCCGCGCTTCGCCGGTCCATTTTTCAGACCAGTTATCGGGGCTATTTCCATACATGCTGCTTAGAAAATTTGCATAATTATCTGACTTCAAAATAGCGCTGACTTCGTCGCTTAACGACACGGCCTCATCAATTGACCATTTAGGATAAAGCCCAGCATGAACCATAATAGAGCGCTCATCTATTTTCATGGCTAAGGGGAATTGTCTAAGCCAGTCAATCATTTCCGGCAAATCAGGCGCGCTTAATAAGTCGTCTAACTTGTCTGATTTCTTAGGCTTGCGAATGCCGTTGACTACGGCTAGTAGGTGGAGATCATGATTACCTAAAACGCTATTAAAGCTATCTCCAAGCGATTTTAGAAAACGAAGGGTACTTAAAGAGTCTTCACCACGAGCGACAAGGTCGCCCACGGCAAGCAACGTATCGTTTTCTTCATCAAATTGTACTTTATCTAAAGCGCGTCGAAGACCGTCATAGCAGCCTTGAATATCGCCAATGACGTAGGTGTTACCTTGTGACATAGAAACCTTAATGAAGAATGCTTGGAATGGCTAATCGAAATACATTGATAGGAACTCGAAAGCGTTCTTTGCTTACTAGCTCCATCTCATAATAGCCTTCCATATTCCCCACAGGTGTGTCAATAACCGCACCACTGGTATATTCAAACTGTTCACCGGCTTTTAAGATAGGTTGTTTACCTACTACCCCAGCACCTTCTACTTCAGAGGTTTTACCGTTGGCATCGGTGATCTTCCAATAGCGGTTGATCAGCTGAACGGTATGATTGCTATTGTTTTCAATAGTGATGTGATAGGCAAAAGCAAACTGCTTTGAATCTGAAGGAAGGTGGTCTGGAAGGTGGCGGGTTTTCACCCGCACCTTTATATCAAGTACATCCATAGATGGCTATTGCTCTTGTTGACTCTCTTTTGCAGACACTGCGTTGGCAATGGTGGCAAAATCATTGAGAGATAGCACTTCAGCGCGACAGGTAGGGTCAATACCTAGCTCACGAATTTCTTCCTCGCTTAAGCTGTCCTTAAGTGAGTTACGAATGGTTTTACGGCGCTGATTAAAAGCCTGTGCACAAACCCGCTCTAGCGTACTGACAGACACAACGTCAACCGGTGGCGACTGATGCGGGACAAGTTTCACTACCGCTGAATCTACCTTCGGCGGCGGCTTAAATGCACCGGGTGGAACATTCAATACGGGGATCACATGGCAGTAGTACTGCGCCATTACCGAAAGTCTACCGTAGTTCTTTGAACCGGGACCTGCTGCTAAGCGGGTAACCACTTCTTTTTGCAGCATAAAATGCATATCTTCAATGCAATGAGCATGATCAAAAAGGTGGAACATTAACGGCGTTGAAATGTTGTAAGGCAAGTTACCAAAAACACGCAGCTTTTTATCTTTGAGCGGCATCTCTTTAGACAGCGCGCCAAAGTCCATGGTCATTGCATCTTGCTCTATAACAGTCAGCTTTTCACCATTAAACGGGTGATGGCGTAAACGTTTGGCAAGATCTCGGTCTAGTTCAATAACCGTTAATGCGTCGACTTCTTCGCAAACGGGGTCTGTTAACGCGCCTAAACCCGGCCCTATTTCCACCAAGTTCTGTTCGTTTTTAGGGGCGATGGCCGCAACAATTTTACCTATCACGTAGTCGTCGTGAAGGAAATTCTGACCGAATCGCTTCCTGGCCGTATGGCCTAAATGTGTTTTACTCATTGTTGATGATGTGCAAGCTCAATGGCTTTTTCCAATGCTTTTCTGAAACTACCGGCGTCGGCTTCTCCGGTACCGGCTAAATCTAATGCAGTACCGTGATCAACTGAAGTACGAACAAAAGGTAACCCTAATGTGATATTCACTGACGCCCCAAAACCTTTGTATTTTAGCACGGGTAGGCCCTGATCGTGATACATAGCAAGCACCACGTCGGCATTTTCAAGGTATTTAGGTTGAAAAATAGTATCTGCAGGTAGAGGACCCGTAATATTTAGCCCCTCTTCCCTCAATTCATTCAGCGCAGGAATAATGGTATGGATTTCTTCAGTACCAATATGACCGTCTTCACCGGCGTGAGGGTTCAAACCACACACATAAATATGAGGCTCTTTAATACCAAACTTCAGTTTCAGGTCGGTATTGATAATATGGATAACTTTGTAAAGTCGCTCGCGGGTTATGGCTTTTGCTACATATTCAAGAGGGATATGGGTTGTAGCAAGCGCTACATTAAGCCCTTCAGTGGAAAGTAGCATCACAACGTCAATGGTATTAGATTGATACGCAAAGAACTCGGTATGACCGCTAAACGACACGCCAGCTTTGTTAATAATGCCTTTGTGAACCGGGCCGGTGACAACGGCGTCGAAGTCGCCATTAATATTAGCCTGACAAGCCTGGCGCAGCGTTTCTACTACATACAAGCCATTTTCACTATCAAGTTCACCCGCAGTCACTTTCACTGATTTATCTATTTGCTTTATAAACAACGAACCCGCAGCTTGTACCTGCGGGTTATTTTCATCGTAATCGATAAGTGTAAGAGGAAGGCCTAACGTGGCGGCTCGGTCTTTGAGCATGTCACCGTCGGCGAACACGACAAGCTGAGCTTGCCATGCTTCTTGGGCCAGTTTGATAATTAAATCTGGCCCGATACCTGCCGGCTCTCCCGGTGTAATTGCTATTTTAATTGGTTTACTCATGAATAACTTATTGTTATGAATCGATAACTTCTACGTAAGCGGCATCGCGCATTTCACGTAACCAGTTCTCGGTTTCTTCTGAAAATTTTCTATTGAAGATTAGCTGGTACGCTTTGTCTTCTTTTCGCTTATCTGTGGCGTCATCCATGCGGCGGTCGATAAGCTGTATTAAGTGCCAGCCGTGAACTGTGCGCACAGGGTCGCTGTACTCGCCAGGCTCAAGCTGCGATAACGCTTCTTTAAACTCAGGTACATAATTGCCTGGGTCAGACCAACCTAATTCGCCACCGCGAAGGGCTGAGCCTGGATCTTCTGAATGCTCTTTAGCTAGGTCGGCAAATTCCGCTTCACCGTTTTTCAATTCTTCTTTGAAGCGCGTTAACATGGCTTTTGCTTTGTCTTCGCTAAGAATAATTGATGGCTTAACAAGGATATGGCGTGAATTTACTTCCTCAACAGTGACTTTTTCAATACCGCGCGTATCGAGCACTTTCAAAATATGAAAGCCAGCACCGCTTCGAATAGGGCCCACAAGCGCATCTTTATCTTTGTTTTGGATAGCTTCGGCAAATAGTGTTGGCATGGCATTGATATTAAGCCATCCCATATCACCGCCTTCTAGCGCCTCGTTACCTGATGATGACGCAATGGCAATTTTTGCGAAATCAGAGCCTGATTCTAATAACGCGATTACTTTGTCAGCACGCTCACGCGCTGCTTGAATGTCTTCGTCTGTCGGTTCAGGTGGGAAACCGATAAGGATATGGCCCAAGCGATATTCTGCTTGCTGCGCGCCCTGCTGCTCGATAAGGTCAACAAGGGTTTCAATTTCCTGAGGCGTAATATAAACGCGGCGGCGCACGTTAGCGCGGCGCACTTCACCCATAATGATTTCTTCACGAATATCTTCGCGGTAATCATCGTAAGCAATCCCTTCTGCGGCTAATTGGGCACGAAGCTGCTCAACGGTGGCGTTTTGGTTAGAAGCGATGTTGCCAATGGTTTGTTCTAACTGAGGGTCGCTAATACGAATACCCATGCGTTCAGCCATTTGTAGCTGCAGGCTTTTGGTAATTAAACGCTCGATTGCTTGTGTACGAAGCGCACGATCAGATGGCAGCTGTTGATCATTCGCTGCAGCGTTGCGTTTAACTTCTTGTACAAGGGCATCAATTTCGCTTTCAAGCACTACGCCTTGGTCGACAATTACAGCAACGCGGTCAAGCACAACTTCTTGCGCAATACTGTTAAACGAGAGTAGGGCACCTAACATCAATGCACGGATAATGAACTTCATACACACTCTTTTATTATTGGTTAATTGCACTTAAGCGCTCGTAAACGCTTAACTGCGGGTTAATTTAAACTATAAGGCTGACGATAGCCAAACATACCGTCTTGAAGCATGCTTCTTTGGGTTCCCGACGAACCTATTCCTTTAAAGATAAATTGCAGCGAAATACCGGAATCGAAGTCGTCCGTTGTTTGTTGGCCGCTATCGTTGTAGCGGTTGTTCAAACTGCGCTGCGCTACTAGTCGCACGGCCCAACAGCATGATTCGTATTGAATACCTGCGTAAGTCTCTACACTTCTGTTGCGCTCTAGATCGCGATAAGTACGACCTACCCACTGCCAATTCTCAGAAATAGGCCAGCTAGCAGAAATACCAATTTGGTCTATGGTTTCGCCACTGAGATCGCGAACATAGCGATGACTTAATTGAATAAAGCGCGAATCGTCTTTGCGGTATTCAATACCCACACTGCTTAAGTCAACTTTGTCTGTGTCAGTGGTCACTTGCACATCAGAATGGAAAAACCAGTTATTGTTAAAGCGCCAGTCTACTTCAGCCGCTAAGGCGGAGCGATCTTGATTTTTGGTCGCTGCAACGACTTTGTTATCTTCAAGGTAGAATATCTGACCCACGCTAAGAACAAATTGTTCCCGATTGTTTTTATCTAACATGCGCGTGGTTGCACCAAGGGTAATTTGGTTGTTGTCGCTAATTCTATCAAGGCCAGTAAACTCCTGACCTCGAAACAGCCCCTCAACGTCGGTTAAAAGGGGCGTAGAATCGTAAAAACCGATCGCCGTTTGGTCTTCATATGACGTATATAAATACTGAACTTTCGGCTCTAACGTCATGGACATGTCGTCACTAAACCAAGAGGTATCTCGTTCAAAGTACAGGGCACCATAAAGGCGAGCCTGACCAAGGGTTCGCTCTACGTCTTCTTTTAGGTCCGTTCCTTCCACATTATCTTGTTGGTAGACCGTTTGAAATAAGGTGGTTTCGGCAACAAATTCGCCCCATGCTGCTCTTAGCGGCATGGCAAGTGTTGGCGCTACGTGAAAACGGGTGGCGGTGGGGGCCGTGTCTAGCGTATTGTCGAAATGGGCGACTTCAGAGTCGAGGTTGAATTCAAAGTATTCGCCCAAGGGCATTGTGTAATTAACTTTGATTTCAGGAACGGCGCGATAGCTATCAGCGGTGTCGCCAAGTACTTCAAAATCTTTTATGTGCATATTTACCGATAGATTGGTCGAGTAATAACTCAGGCCCACACTACGGTAAAGATGTGTATCGGCGCGACTGTAATAGTCTGAGCCTAAATCGACCAGGTAGTTGTCATCGCTCAAACCGTTAAAATCTACATTTAAGAGCCAGTTATCGGCTATCAGGCCCTGATGCTCAAAACGATAAAAGTAGCGGTCTGGGTTACCTGTAATGTCAGAGTCGCTAGGCAAGTATTCTACGTATGCTTTACCCTGACTGCGGGCTGTTAAATAACGAAACTCAGTATTTAGCTGAAGACCGCGAAGACTCATCAGGCGAGGCGAGATAGTCATGTCGTAGTTAGGTGCAATATTCCAATAAAAAGGCTGGGTATAATCGACGCCCGTTCTACTTGAGCTCGTAAGCTCGGGAAACAGTAGGCCAGTTTGACGTTCATTACTGACAGGAAAGGCAAAATAGGGCAGATAGAAAACGGGCACATCGGCAATGTAGAAACGAGTGTGCTTGGCTTGTCCCCACACCGTTCCTTTTTCCAGGCTTATTTCACTCGCGCGAATAAGCCAATCTTCATCCCCTTCGGGGCATGTCGTGAAGCTTACTTCTTTTAGTACTATGCCGGTATCGGTATCTAACACAATATCTTTTGCTGAACCTTGTCCAACAAAGCCCGTTAACTGGTAACGGGTGTTTTGCATTTCTAAACGCTCTTCTTCAGAGCGCAGCGTTACCACATCACTTTCTACTTTTAGCTGCGCATCTTGATAAGTAACGTCGCCTTTCGCTATTAAGTCGCGACCGCTTCCGTTGACTTGCGCCTGAGAAGCACTGATAACCGCAGTGTCTGAGGTAATATCTACATTGCCGGAAAACAGCGCTACGGTATCTTGGATAATTTCAGTACGGTTGGCTTCAACCTTTACGTGGCCTTTAGGCATCAACGTTTGGCTGCTGAAGGTAACAGGCTCGACTGAGCAAAATGCTAGAGGCACTGCATCAGAGTCTGGTTTAGAATTTGAAGCTGTCGTTTCCTGTGCAAACGCGACTGTAGGCAAAAGAGTCGCGGAAACAAGCATGGCGCAGGTCTTTTTCATGCGTTAATGGGTGGCCTGTTTTGTTGTATGTTGCTTATAAACCCAAATAAGACGGCACGCGTCTCGGTTAGTTCGACATAACGTTTAAAAAAACCAGTGATAGTGCCCTTTATCCACTTAAGTTTTAGCAGATAGGGATGAATCACTCGCTATTACTATTTATTCAAGCGCCCAATTCTAAGCACTTCTGGCATAATTACCAACCATTCAGGCAAAAAAATGCACTTTTATACGTACAACTTATCCAAGTGCTGAATAAATATTGCCGTGTCGCTTGATTTTACAGGGTGCAGACCAAAGGTTAAACGGGTCTTTTGATAACGAGTTTTTGGTTTGCAGCACAGGTCATTAAGCCCTAGTTTATTCACTTATGTATTTGATATGATGGATTACTTAGCGCGCTGAATGCGGCGTGGATAGGTAATTCAAACATCACCTTTTTTATATCGTGCACTAACGGAGTATGACGAGATGTCAATTTGGGGAAAAATCCTCGGCGCCTTATTTGGTTTCATGTTTTTAAAAATACCCGGTGCTATTTTAGGGCTGTTAGTCGGGCACTTTTTTGATAAAGCATATCGACAAGATTTCAATCAGCTAGGTGGCTTTGGGCGCTTTTTTACCGACCAAGATAACCTCAAGCAGCAGGCCATTTTCTTTCATAGCTTGTTTAGCGCACTTGGGCATTTGGCAAAGTCGGATGGCAAAGTTACCGACCGTGAAATTCAAATTGCAACGGCGCTGATGGATGAGATGCGTCTGACCGGTGATGCCCGCCGTGAAGCGCAAGATGCATTTAGAGAAGGCAAGGCACGAGACTTTCCTTTGGTGGATACGTTGAAAGGCTTTTACGATGCCAGCCACGGCAGAAGAGATATCCTTCAGGTATTTCTAGAAATCCTTATACAAGCGGCTTTTGCTGACGGACAACTTTCTCAAGAAGAATACAACGTACTTGAAAAAGTAGCGAAACCACTTGGATTTAGACGCCGTGATTTAGATTACTTAATCTCGATGTACGAAGCGGAAATCCGCTTTAGACAGCGGGGAGGGCAACGCACTCATTCTGGTGCGGGTCAGCGTCAACACGGCCGCGCAGGTCAGCAGTCGGCGTACTCTGAGCAGCAAAGCCTAGACGATGCCTATCGTATATTGGGTGTTGCTTCATCTGATGATGAAAAGACAATAAAACGGGCATACAGGAAAAGAATGGCCGAGCATCACCCTGATAAGTTAGTGTCTAAGGGGTTACCGGAGCAAGCCATGGAAATTGCGAAAAAGAAGGCCCAAGACATTCAGTCGGCTTACGAGTTGATTAAGCAAAAGCGTGGCTTTTAAATGGCAAAAACAAAGCGTGAGTTAACCTATGTGCCGCCAGCAAGTCAGGCACATATTGATGGCTTTATCGAAATGCTATGGCTGGAAAAGGGTTTGTCAGAGCACACGCAACAAAGCTATCGTACTGACCTTAGTAAGCTTGCTGTTTTCAGCAACAACCAAGGCATAAAAGACATTGCAGTGCTGAGTACTGAACAGCTTCAAGACTACCTTGCTTATCGTCATGATAAAGGCTTGTCTACCCGCAGTACTCAGCGCGCGCTAAGCGCTATTCGCGCCTTCTTTGTTTACCTTATTAGTAAGCAGATAAGAGTGGACAGCCCGGTCTCTGCCTTGTCGAACCCGAAAACACCTAAAGCGTTACCTGCTTCACTTAGTGAGCAGCAGGTAGAAGATTTACTTAATGCCCCCCAAACCGACGACCCCATTGAATGCAGAGATAGAAGCATGCTTGAAGTGCTATACGCTACTGGACTTCGAGTCAGTGAACTTATCGGTTTAACGATGGACCAGATAAGCCTTCAGCAAGGTGTGGTACGGGTGGTAGGCAAAGGTAATAAAGAGCGTTTAGTTCCGCTAGGTGAGGAAGCCATAGAATGGCTGCTTACCTATATCAAAACAGCGCGACCTATACTCGCTACTAAAACCTCTGATTTTGTGTACCTCAGTAAGCGGGGTCAAAAGATGACGCGGCAAACTTTTTGGCATCGCATTAAATATTATGCAGTAAAGGCGGGAATAGAGCAGCACTTGTCTCCTCACACTCTAAGACATGCTTTCGCCACGCATTTGCTCAACCACGGGGCTGATTTGCGAGTGGTTCAAATGTTGTTGGGACATAGCGACCTATCGACAACTCAAATATACACGCACGTAGCCACTGAAAGGTTGCAAACGCTGATTCACAGTCATCACCCTAGGGGCTAAAGTGGGGCATTAATGCTACAAGTTGGCACCTATGTACGATGAGGCTCGGTATGGCCGTATATAAAATTGCAGCGCGTATGATAGGATTGAGGTAAGTCAAATATGGCCGTAAAGTAACGCAAAGCGCGTTCAGTAAAATAAAAGCGTAGCTAAATTTAATGCAATTATTTTGCGCTTTGTACGCTCTTATTATTGCGGGGCTTATGAATTTCGGCCTAAAGGTTTATAAAGTGAAGATTATCAGCAGGTGCGCTAGTTGCCTTGGGCGAAAAGATGAAGCATCTGCGTAGCAGCCAAACTGGCGCAATGGAGTAATTTGAAGTGAAAGCAGTACAGAAAATGTTGTTAGCCGGCGCCTTTGCCGTAGGTTCTTTGTTGAGTATAAGTACACAGGCTGCAGATGAAGCCGCCATTCGCGACAAGCTAACCTCAATGTTAGGGTTAGACGTGGAAACGATTGCTGATTCACCCGTTTCTGGCTTGGTACAAGTCTCTACTAACCGCGGGTTATTTTATGTGAGCGAAAACGGGCAATACTTGCTTCAAGCGCGGGTTTTTAACATTGATGAAGAAATGCGTAACGAAACAGAGCTTGCCCTATCAGGATTGCGTAAAGACGGCGTAAAACAAATGAAGTCGTCGTCAATTACGTTTAAAGCGGAAAACGAGAAGTACGAAATTAGCGTGTTCACCGATATCACCTGCGGTTATTGCCGTAAATTTCATAACGAAATTGATGAGTTGAACGATGCGGGCATTACCGTTCATTATCTTGCCTTTCCCCGTTCTGGTTTAAACAGCCAGAATTACGACGATATGGTATCGGTATGGTGTGCTAAAGATCCTCAAAAAGCGCTGACTAAAGCGAAAGCGGGAAGCGATGTTGCAAGCGCAAGTTGTAAAAACAAGGTCGCTGAACAATATATGCTGGGGCAAAAATTAGGGGTGAACGGCACGCCAAATATTGTGTTACCTGATGGTTCACTTATCCCAGGGTATCAACCTGCTAAAATGTTAGCGAAGGCATTAGCAGCGACAGAGTAACGCGTTAATACGCGCCTTAAGTTTATAGAAAAAACGCACTTGTGCGTTTTTTCTTTTTCTGCGGTATGATTTCTCCAGTTCTTCCCTAAAAGATTTTCATCACAGCTTTCGCACAGTGAAACTTTGACTTATTGAATAAGCAATCTTGTTTGGGGGTATCAGCACCTTCATCCTGTGCATCGTTAGCTGTAATTACAATTTTGGTTTAGTGGTATCTCATGATTTTGCCTATTGTTCGCCGCGAGATAAGCGGTGCATCTTTAAGTTCCGACTTACACCCCGTTATTGATAGAATTTACCGAGGTCGTAATATTGCGAATATCGATGATTTGGAAAACGGGCTTAAAGGGCTTACTCACTTTAACGCGCTAAAAGGAATGCCTGAGGCCGCGCAAATTCTTGCCACAGCGATAGAACAAAATAAACGCATTATCATTGTTGGCGATTTTGATGCCGACGGTGCAACCAGTACGTCGGTTTGTATTTTGGCGCTACGGGCAATGGGCTTTGATAACGTAGATTTTCTTGTGCCTAACCGATTCGACTTTGGGTACGGGCTCAGCGTTCCTATTGTTGATGAAGCTGCCAAGCAGGGCGCAGATATTATTGTTACCGTGGATAACGGTATATCGTGCATTGACGGTGTTACCCATGCAAAAGGGTTAGGAATACAAGTTGTCGTTACCGATCACCACTTGCCGGGCGATGTGCTTCCGCCAGCTGATGCGATAGTGAATCCTAACCAACCTGGGTGCGAGTTCCCTTCTAAAAATTTGGCAGGGGTGGGCGTTGCTTTTTACATCATGCTTGCGTTAAAAGCCAAGCTACAGCAGCAAGGGTATTTTGAACAAGCTGGCATAGCTTTACCTAACTTGGCATCACTGCTTGATATCGTTGCTGTAGGTACGGTGGCCGATGTTGTCGTGTTGGATAAAAATAACCGAATATTAGTACATCAAGGCCTTCAACGTATTCGTGCAGGGCAGTGTAGGCCTGGCATTAAAGCGCTGGTGGAAGTGGCAAATAGGGATTGTGCCCACTTAACGTCAACAGATTTAGGTTTTGTGGTAGGCCCACGACTTAATGCCGCTGGACGCTTAGATGATATGTCTCAAGGCATTGCGTGTTTATTAGAAGATGACACGATTCAAGCGCGTATGATTGCCGCCGAACTCGATGCACTAAACAAAGAGCGACGAGAAATAGAAACGGGCATGAAAGCGCAGGCAGAAATGGCACTAGAGCAAATGGTACTTGATGAAGGCGATATGCCAAGCGCACTGGTGGTCTATCGCGAAGACTTTCACCAAGGTGTTATTGGTATTGTCGCTGGGCGTTTAAAAGAGAAATACCTTAAGCCCGTGATTGCCTTTGCGCACCAAGATGACCTTATTATTAAAGGTTCTGCTCGCTCTATTCCCGGCGTTCATATTCGAGACGTACTCGATGAAGTTAATACACGATACCCTGGCGTTATCGAGAAGTTCGGTGGCCATGCGATGGCGGCGGGTCTTAGCCTGCCGGTAGCTAAACTGCGTGACTTTGAGCGTGCGTTTATCGACATTGCCGGTAAACATCTAGCTAAATTAGATGGAAACCATGCTCTGCTTTCTGATGGTGACCTATCCGCCAGTGAACTGTGCTTACCTTTCGCCCATTTGCTTCGCCAAGCCGGCCCGTTCGGACAAGGTTTTGAGTCACCGCTTTTTGACGGTGAATTCTCGCTTCTTGACCAGCGCTTAGTTGGGCAAAAACACCTTAAGATGGTGTTAAAAGGCGACGGGGCTAATGAAGTCGATGCTATAGCGTTTAATGTGGACTTGAAAGCGTGGCCCAATGCCATGGTTAAGCGTGTGCATATAGCTTATCGCCTTGATATTAACGTATTCAGAGGACAAGAAACGGTTCAGCTTATTGTTGAGCAAATAGAAGCCCTGTAGTTTTAATGTGGGCGCAATGCTGGCGGGCCGATGGGCTGGGTTGTGCGCAAATAAAACCGGTAAGTTAAAAGATTGCACGTATTATGAGTGTGGGTAGAAAGTAAGGTAAATAGGTAATTCGACGGTGAAGAGCGAAAGAGAAAAGCTGGTTGAAAAACACAAACAACTTAACCAGACAGACAATGCTAAAGTGATCTCTCACGTGCAGCGGGAAGAGAAAGACAGTGATTGGGTTCGCCACACCATTATGTTGGAAGGTATTGATGTACCGTTTATTTACCGGCGTAAGCAGCAATACCAGAGTCTAAAAGGCGCGCGGGTTAATGTCACTTACTATCGGCACGTAGAAGATGTGGCGGGCATAGAGTTTGAAACCATGAAGGTAGTACGTATTAAGCGCAGTTAGCACGGCGCGCCCACCGCTGGCTTGAGCCTTCCTGTGCTTTGCTTTTAAAGCTGACAAGGAATGATCCCGCCGGTTAAACATAAACGGCCTTGTTATAAACCCCTACTATTACAGAGAGCAACAATGAATAACGAATGGTTAAACGCCTATGTATTGCATAGACGCCCTTACAGGGAGACCAGCTATATTGTTGATTTTTTCTCGTTAGAAGAAGGCCGCATAAGTGCCGTCGCAAAGGGGGTAAAAAACAGCAAGTCTGATAAAAAGAGCCTGCTTCAACCCTTTCAGCATTTGCGTCTGCAGCTAAGTGGTAAATCTGATTTAAAGAATTTACGTCACGTGGAAAGTGTAGCGCCGTCAATTTCCCTCACTGGCACCGCTTTATTTTGTGCAATGTATGTCAATGAGTTGACCAATAGAATAATGCCCCAAGGGCTAGCCAGTGATGGAGTATACAGCGCCTATGAAGCTGCGCTTTTGGCGTTGCGAGATGAAGCTGACATTGAAGTGACGTTACGGCAGCTAGAGTTTGCTCTTCTTGATGAAATGGGGTTGCTTCCTGATTTCACCAGTGATGTTGAATACGAAATGCCTATTGAAGAAAACGGTCGCTATCACTTCCAGCTAGACGCCGGTTTTATACAGATTCCCGATGACATAGTAGGGGCTAGAGGAATTCCCGGTACGGCATTACTTAGCCTATCTCAGGGGGAATTCACACCATTGAGCAAAAAGGTCGCAAAGGTACTGTGTCGCGATTTACTCAAGCCGCTGATTGGGGACAAGCCGTTAAAAAGTCGAGAGCTCTTTATGACTAAACCGCGCTAATAAAACCCTGACGTATCGTCACCGTTTGTCGGATTATTTTCTCGTAACACAAGCGCTTAATCGACACCTTAGATAAAAAAATTTGCTACAATTGCCGCACGTTGAAACGACGTGACCCCGTTGTTAATAGAAATTTTTATATGAAGGGTACAATTGTCCATGCCCTTACATGCTAGGTGGTGAAATGAGCACGATTTTATTAGGCGTTAACATCGACCATATCGCAACGCTTCGCAATGCGCGCGGTACCCATTACCCTGATCCAGTGCATGCTGCAGATATTGCAGAAAGAGCTGGTGCAGACGGCATAACTGTTCATTTGCGTGAAGACCGCCGGCATATTAAAGACCGCGACGTACGCATTTTAGCGCAAACTATCAATACCCGTTTGAATTTAGAAATGGCAGTAACTGATGAGATGCTAGCCATTGCTGAAGAAGTGAAGCCGGTCTTTTGTTGTTTAGTGCCTGAAAAGCGCGAAGAACTGACCACAGAAGGTGGGCTTGATGTCGCGGGTAACGTCGATAATATCAAAGCGGCGTGTGATAGGCTTGCCAATGCAAATATTCTTGTATCTCTGTTTATCGATGCCGACAAAGCGCAAATTGACGCTGCCGCTGCCTGTAATGCGCCTTACATTGAAATTCACACCGGGCAGTATGCAGAAGCCACCAGTGAAGAAGCGCAACAAGAAGAACTTGCGCGTTTAGTTGAAGGTATCGAATACGCCGATAGCCTTGGGCTGAAAGTTAACGCCGGACACGGGCTTCACTATCACAACGTGAAACCGATAGCGGCTATTCCTCAGCTTATTGAACTCAACATTGGCCACGCCATTATTGCACGGGCGGCGTTTGACGGATTGCACAAAGCCGTTGCCGATATGCGTAAGCTAATGCTTGAAGCGCGAGCGGGCATTTAATAAAGGTAAGATAAAACGTGGCGATTGCAGGGCTCGGTACTGACATTGTTGAGATTTCGCGTCTTGGAAAAGGCGAGACCGCCAACGAACGTTTGGCAAAGCGGGTGCTTACACCTGCTGAATGGCAACAGTTCTGCGAACATGCCAGCCCGGTACGTTTTTTAGCAAAACGGTTTGCGGCAAAGGAAGCGGCGGTGAAAGCGTTAGGGACGGGCATAGGAAACGGCATAAGCTGGCAGCATATTGAAGTGCGCAACAATAACCTTGGCGCGCCAGAGCTACACTTTTCTGGCGAGTTCGCAGCGATGTGTGAAGTCAGGGGTATTACACGAAGTGTGGTGAGTATTTCAGATGAGCAGCATTATGCGGTGGCCACCGTTATACTAGAGACAGTATAGAAAAGCGCAGCGTTCTCGATACGCGGCGCTTTTACCTACAAGGTAGATTTACCCTTAGTCTCTGTGGGCTAATATCAACGGTCAACAGACCCTATTTACACCCAATTACGTTAATACAGGTATCCGGAGTCGCCCTTGGCAAACCTTTTTAAACAGTCTCGCGCTAAGCAAAAAAATAAAACAACCCCATCCCAAGCTCAGACAAACACGAAGGGAAGTGCTAGGGCGAATGCGCAAGTCGCCGGGCTTAGGTTTAAAAAAAGCAAGCAATCAAAAGAACACAATACCGCGCAAGACGCCAATAATAATGCCATAACCATCCAGGAATTAGATTGGATGGGACAGGGCGTGGCTCGCGGCGCTACGATGTATTTCGTTGAAGGTGCACTACCCGGTGAAACTTGTGACATAGAGGTGGTATCGAGCAAAAAGAAGGTTGTTAGTGCTAAAGCAATTAGCATCCAAGGGCCAAGCGAATTGCGGCAAACCCCTTTCTGCCCGGTATTTGAAGCTTGCGGTGGCTGTCAGTTGCAGCATATTGATGCCGACGCTGCGTTAGCGTACAGAGATAACGCGCTTAAAACTATGATGGAGCGTCAGCTTTCTATAGGTAGTGGCGTTTGGCAGGCTCCATTGGTAGGACCGCGCCCTCAATATCGCAGAAAAGCGCGGTTAGCCATTGATGCCCGTAACCCAGATAATATTAAATTGGGTTTCAGAGAGGCCAACAGCAACAAAGTAGTTAACCTTGACACCTGCCCTATACTCGTTAACCCACTATCAACGGCTATAGGCCCGTTGCGTAATGCACTAGAGGGGTATGATAGCGCGCGCCATATTGGGCATATCAGTCTTATTGCTGGCGACAACAGGGCGCAAGTAGTTATTAAACACACTAAGGCACTAGAAGATGCGCTTATCGAAACGGTAGATGCTTTTGCTAAAGCTCACGGTTTAGATGTGGTACTTGAAAATAAGCAAGGTCGCCTGCGTAGTGTAGGGAAAGCTCAGGGCTTAATTATGCATACCGTTGACGGCTGCTCGATTTCTCCAAGTGCTAACGACTTTATCCAAATTAATAAAGTGGTTAACGAAAAAATGATCAATCAGGCTTTAGTATGGCTAGACCCGCGCCCTAATGAACGTATCGCTGATTGGTTTAGCGGCTTAGGGAATTTTACCTTGCCCATTGCGAAAAAGGGCGCCTTGGTACAGGCAATTGAAGGGGTTGCAGAGATGGTGCGCCGTGCTAGAGATAATGCACAGCAACAGGGCATTGAAAACGTTGAGTGGCTGCATTTAGACTTGGCCAATAAGGCTAACGTCGAAGCGTCTTTGCAGCAGGGTTTTGATAAAGTATTGCTCGACCCGTCAAGAGAGGGAGCCTTGACGGTTTGTCACGCGCTTGTAAAAGCACTACCAAAAACGATAGTGTATGTTTCTTGCAACCCAAGTACGTTTTCTAGAGACGCAAAAGTGTTGATAAACGGGGGGTATGAAATGGAAAAAGCGGGCGTAGCAGAGATGTTCCCCTTCACCCATCACATGGAAATGATGGCCTTGTTTACGCAAAGGCAGCAGTAACGAGTAACGGATATGGTATCGACAAGAAAGGTCCACGAAGCCGACCGGCCACCCTTCGAAGCGTGGCTAGACAGCCTGAATTTACACGCAGAAACGAAAGACAAGCTTAGCGCTGTATCGTCTATTCCTGAGCGCTTGTTAGTCGGTCAGGAAATGGTAGAGATTCTGTGTCAGCTCAATATGGACGACGCGACGCTTCAGGCCGCCTTAGTATTTCCTTATTGCGAACAGCACGCGCTAAGCGAAGACGACATTCATGAAGAATTCGGCGGCGAAATTCGCGACCTGGTTGTTGGCGTGCGCAGAATGGACGCTATTAAGTCTTTACATGCCCGCAAAGTAAATGGATCTGGGTTTGCAGAAAAGTCAGACGAACAGCACATTGACAGCATTCGCCGCATGCTGCTTGCCATGGTTGAAGACGTGCGTGCGGTGGTTATTAAAATGGCCGAGCGCATTTGCGCGCTGCAACAGGTTAAAAAAGCGGATGAAGAAACCCGCGTTATGGTGGCTCGAGAATGCGCTAGCATTTACGCCCCGTTGGCAAACCGCCTAGGCATTGGCCAGTTAAAGTGGGAACTTGAAGACCTCGCCTTTCGCTACCTGCACCCTATTACTTATAAACAAATCGCAAAACAGTTAGACGGAAAGCGCAGAGAACGCGCCGAATACATCAATGCTATTGTTGACGACCTTCAAGGCCTGCTAGACAAAGAGCAAATCCGTGCTGAGGTATACGGTCGACCTAAGCATATTTTCAGCATTTGGAAAAAAATGCAGAAAAAACGGCTTACGTTTGAACAGCTATTTGATATTCGCGCGGTGCGCATTATTGCCGAGCGGCTACAGGATTGTTACGCAGCGCTAGGAACGGTGCATGCTAGCTACAAGCATTTACCTAACGAGTTCGACGATTATATCGCGACCCCAAAACCCAATGGTTACCAGTCGATTCATACCGTTATCGTTGGGCCTGAAGGTAAATCGGTTGAGATTCAAATTCGCACTCAGAAAATGCATCAGGACGCAGAGCTAGGCGTGGCGGCCCACTGGAAGTACAAAGAAGGCAGTACGGGTAAACAGTCGGGCTATGACGAGCGCATAAACTGGTTACGTCGCATACTCGCGTGGCAAGAAGAAGTGGCTGAATCTGGCGATTTAGTTGAAGAACTACGCAGCCAAGTGTTCGACGATCGGGTGTACGTGTTTACGCCGAAAGGGGATGTGATTGACCTGCCACAAGGCGCTACGCCTCTTGATTTTGCCTATTATATTCACAGTAATGTGGGCCACCGCTGCATTGGCGCTAAAGTGAATGGGCGTATAGTGCCCTTTACTTATTTGCTGCAAAGCGGCGATCAAATAGAAGTGCTTACGGGTAAAGAACCAAACCCTAGTCGAGATTGGATGCACCCCGGCCTCGGCTACGTGCATTCATCACGGGCTAGAGCCACTATTCACTCGTACTTTAAAAAGCAGGACAGGGATAAAAACCTTGCTGCAGGTAAAGAGCTTTTAGAGCGTGAATTACAGCGGGCCCATTTACCCGCCAAAGTGCCACACGAGGCTGTCGAGAAGTTTAATCTGCAAACGCTTGACGATTTATATACTGCCGTAGGCGCGGGCGACGTGCGGGTTATGCAGGTGATTAACTTTATCCATCACCTTCAGGAACCGCCAGCGCCAGAACCAGAAATAAGTCCTAAGGTGAAAACCCGTAAAACGGCAGCGGGGACGGGCAAAAAAGATGCGGTGGTCGTACAGGGCGTGGGCCACTTAATGAGCCAATTAGCCAATTGCTGTAAGCCTGTGCCCGGCGAGCCTATCCTAGGCTACATCACGCAAGGGCGAGGTGTTAGCGTTCATAAGGAAAGCTGCGATCAGCTGCAGCACTTGTTGTCACAGCACCCTGAGCGTCAGATAGAGGTTAACTGGTCAGAAGAACTTAAAGTAGGGTTTGAAACCGGCATAGACATATTCTGCCATGATAGAAATGGTTTACTACGTGACATTACCACTGTGCTTGCCAATGAAAACGTCCCGCTACTAGGGGTTAATAGCTTAAGTGATAAAAACAGGCAAACGGCGCTTATCACGATATCCATTGAAGTGCAGGATTTAGAAACGGTATCAAAAGTACTGACAAGATTAAGACAGCTTAAAGGCATTACTGATGCAAAACGCAAGCAAAGTTAGGCTTAGCGAAATGCAGCGGCTGCTTGAAATTATGAGGCAGCTACGGGACCCGGAATCTGGGTGTCCGTGGGATGTAAAACAAACCATGGAAAGCCTCACTCGCTATACGATAGAGGAAGCTTATGAAGTGGCTGACGCTATAGCGAGCGGCGATATACACGACATAAAAGATGAGTTGGGTGATTTACTGTTTCAAGTGGTGTTCTACGCGCAGATCGCCAGTGAAACGAGCGCATTTTCTTTTGATGACGTGGCCCAAAGCATTAGCGACAAGCTGGTGCGTCGTCATCCTCATGTTTTTGCCTCGCAGTCTGTCGATGATGGGAAAGGCAGTGAAAAGGGCGGCGAAGCGCTTCATCGAACGTCGCTCAGCGACACTGCCTTAAACGCACAGTGGGATGCGATTAAAGCGCAGGAAAAACAGCTTAAAAAGCAGCGTTCTAAGCAACGTGTTCAAGCCGCAGAAACCAGTATTTTAGACAGCGTTCCCAAAGGCATGCCGGCACTCATGTATGCGCAAAAGCTACAGAAAGCTTGTGCAAAGGTAGGTTTTGACTGGGCTGATGTCGCACCTGTAATTGATAAAGTGCGCGAGGAAGTAGAAGAGATTCAGCTAGAATTAGATTACAAGCAGCGAGCAGAAACCGCTGCCGAAAAAGCGTCGCAGCATGTCAATAGCATGTCCGATGGCGAAGCGCTTCACGACAATCAAAATGCCATAGAAGAAGAAATTGGCGATGCACTTTTTGCTATGGTTAACTTAGCAAGACACTGCAAGGTAGATGCTGATACCGCACTTCGAAACGCCAGTAACAAGTTCGCTAACCGTTTTAAAGGTGTAGAGCGTTTGGCGGCAGAGCAGGGCGAGACGCTTGACGCATTGACCTTAGATGAAATGGAAGCGCTGTGGCAGCAGGTCAAGCAGTCTTCAAGTGCTAAGTGATTTGCACGTCTTGCGAACTAAAAACACACCTTATTCATAAACTCACTCGTCATTTTTTGTACCAGTAAACCCGTAGTGCAATGCTGAGATGCGCTATGGGTTAATGCTAACCCTACCGAATTAGCCTAATGTAGGTGGAAACTTCTTTATTTTGGCGTATGGTTATTAAGTAGGTTTGATTTATGGCAAAGGGATGTAGATCCATTTTGTCTATAATCAGTGTATAAAAATAGCACGTTGGAAACGTGCGTAGCCGGTGTTATGTCATAACACTTACCACGGAGTTGGACTGAATTGGGCGTGACTGTTTTATGAAAAAAGTACTGTATTTAACGCTGGGATTGTTTTTAACGCTTCTAGGCATTGTCGGTGCCTTCTTACCTGTAATGCCAACCACAGTATTTTTGATAGGTGCGCTTTTTTGTTTCACGAAATCCTCACCGCGCCTTGAAAATTGGCTAATTCAGCACCCCAAATATGGCCCGAGTCTGGTTGCGTGGCGCAAGCACGGGGCAATATCGAAAAAAGTGAAATGTATTGCCTGCTGCAGCATGTTGATAAGCTTTATTCTTGTTTGTCTATTTGCATCTATGCCCATCCCCGCTTATATAGGCATTGCGATGTTTATGGGAGTAGGCGCGTACTTTGTGGTTACACGCCCCAGTATGTCAGCCGTTTAGTATTATTATCAGTACCCACTAAATCTTTGCTCGCGCATGCTTTTCCTTTCTTGACGGTAATTGTGCTGCGACTAACCTGCTAGCTCTAACGGTTTCTACCTAGTCGCTCGTGACTGCTTACCCATTCGTCCGCGACCACAGCGGAACCCAAAGACAGATCGCCGCACAACACAGTCGCTGCAACAATTTCAGCAAACTTATTCACGCTACCTCTTTGTGTACAGCCAAGTACGCTTAAACATTCGTTTTGTGTAGCCAGACCCGTCCCACCGCCATACGTAGCCACAATTAACGATGGAATGGTGACTGAGAAGTAATAGTCACCATTTGGGGTAATTTCAGCATAGGTAAACCCTGCAGACGACTCAGCTACGTTAGCAACATCTTGCCCGCAAGCGATGAACATGGCGGTAATGCCGTTAGCGAAGTGGGCGCCATTGTTAACGCTACCGGCCATCAGCGCGCCCATGTTTGAATATTGGCGCTGTTTAAACAAGGCTTCGGGCGGGCAGTGCATAATGTCTGTCATAAGTTGCTTGGGTAAGGTGACCTCAGCGACAACGCGCTTTCCTCTGGTATGTAGCGAGTTTAAGTGAGAGTGCTTTTTATCGGTATCTAGGTTCGCCGCTAAGACAAAATGCTCGATAGCGCCGGGGTAATTCGATTGAATCCATTCGCAGCCTGCTTTCGTGGCTTTGCTCACCATGTTTTGACCAGCGGCATCGCCGCAGGTGAAGTTGAATCTAAGCCAGCGTAGCTTAGATGCAGCATATTGCTCAATATCCCTTAGTTTGCCTACGCTGGTGGTACTATCACAGGCTCGTTTAATGGCTTCAAAGTTTTGCTCTACCCATTTTCCAAACGCTAACGCTTCTCTGGCATCGGAAAATGCAAAAAGCGGCGCGCGCTGCATGGCATCATCAATAACCGTGGTTTTGACGCCGCCCGCCTCGCGCGTTAATCGCATGCCGCGGCTGTAGCTTGCGACCAATGTGCCTTCGGTGGTAGCCATGGGTACATAAAATTCACCGTTAGCGTGTTCCCCATTTACGTGCATTGGGCCTGCAAACCCTAAGGGCACTTGCGCGACGCCAGTGAAGTTTTCAATATTGCCAGAGAGGGTCTCAGGAGGAATAGAAAAGTGCCCTGTATTTTTAAGTGCACTGCCTGTCTCACGACTAATGAAATCGCGGCGTTTCTGGCTCATATCGAGAGTATAATCGCTATCGGGTGAACGTGGGATCTTCGGCATTAGGGCGCTCCTTTTTTTAATCATCATAGAAGTGCAATAGCCAGAATAGAAGTGTATACCGTTTATACATATCGATAACTTCAATCTATGTGAGTGAGTAGGGCACATTTATTGAGGGCCGAGGTTAGGGCAGGGTGCCCTAACCATGCATTTCAACTAGGTACGAAAAGCCCTAGGCCTTGTCATCTAGCTTTTGACGAAGGGACGCTATCTCTTCTCGGCGCTTCTTATCAGCCAATGGACGATTGGCTTTCCCCGCCGATTGTTCTGCTAACGTCAAGTGTTTCTTGGCTTCTTCATATTCCTCTTCATCAAACAGGTACTCTGCATAGAAGAAATTTTGGTCCATCCCTTTTGGATTAACTTCGAGTGCGCGCTTAAATAGCTTTTCGGCTTTTTTGTCACTACCGAAGCTAACAGGCCAGCCGGGTACTTTGTGGTAAAGGGCTGCAAGCACAGTTAATGCTGTACCTTCTAACACGGCTTCATCTTTTTCGATGGCGCGTTCTAAGCTTTCTTTTGCGCTTTCAGCAAAGTCCAAGGCGCCCAAACCACCTTTTGCGCTGGCGGTGCTGGATTGAGAAATCGCTAGCCACGTTAGCGATTCGGCACTTCCTTGGGTGTCTGCGACCAGTTTTTCAGCCTGTGCAATAAGCGAACTAAACCCATTTTGCTGAATTTCACCCTTAAGTTCGTAATTGACCTTTGCCCATTGGTGTTGCAGTGAAAGCAGGGGAGAGGGCCATGTAATTTCTGACACCGACTCGTCGATAACTGTTTCTGTTGTGTCAGCAATGGAAAGTGGAGAAAAAGAAAATAAGCCAGCAATGCTTAAATAAAGTAGCGTGTTGTTAATTGTCATTAGTTACCTGTAAACCTAAAAAGGAATGCCTTTCAATAAAGTTTTTAAAGTTATTGATTTTGAGTTGTTTTTCGCTGGAGGACGGCAGCGCAGCGGCGTAATTTATCGCGTTTTCCTTATGAATGCGACGTTTCTTAGCGTTGTTAAAATCGGGCTGCGAAAATGTGCTGCAAATTTATCCATATTTTTTGTGGTTAGGGGTTCGCATTTATGTCAATTCCTGTATAATTCGCGCCCTGCCCAGTTACGCCCACCTTTGGGAAGGTGGAAGAATCAGCCGGCTCGAAGGGGTCTTTGTGTTGATTTTAAGGTGATTTCTGGTGTTCAGAAATCAGTAACGACGATATTATTCGGGTGAATTTGAAAATGAAAACTTTTGTTGCTAAGCCAGAAACGGTACAACGTGACTGGTATGTGGTAGACGCCACAGACAAAACTCTAGGCCGTTTGGCTTCTGAAATCGCACTACGCCTTCGTGGTAAGCACAAGCCAGAGTACACGCCTCACGTGGACACTGGTGATTACATCATCGTAATCAATGCTGAAAAAGTTGCGGTAACAGGCCGTAAAGCGCAAGACAAAATGTACTATGCGCACTCTGGTTACCCAGGTGGTCTTAAAGAGACAAACTTCGAAAAACTAATTGCTCACAAGCCAGAAATGGTTCTTGAAAAAGCAGTTAAAGGCATGTTGCCAAAAGGCCCTCTAGGTCGCGCAATGTTCCGTAAAATGAAAGTTTACGCTGGTGCAGAACACTCTCACGCAGCACAGCAACCACAAGTTTTGGACATTTAAGGAGCTATTAACATGGCAGATACTCAATACTACGGCACAGGCCGCCGCAAAAGTTCTACTGCTCGTGTGTTCCTACGTCCAGGCACAGGTAGCATTAAAGTAAACCAACGCGCTCTTGACGAGTACTTTGGTCGTGAAACAGAGTGCATGGTTGTTCGTCAGCCACTTGAACTTGTTGAAATGGCTGAAAAGTTTGACGTTTACGTCACTGTAAAAGGTGGTGGTTCTAACGGTCAAGCGGGCGCAATCCGTCACGGTCTTACTCGTGCTCTTATGGAGTATGATGAAGCACTACGTCCAGCACTTCGTAAAGCTGGCTTCGTTACTCGTGACGCACGTCGCGTTGAACGTAAGAAAGTGGGTCTTCACAAAGCGCGTAAGCGTCCACAATTCTCAAAACGTTAATTTTTACGTTTTTTGTATTGCAAAAACCCGGCTTATGCCGGGTTTTTTATTGCCTGCGTTTTACTGGTCATTGTTGGTTTTAGTGTACAGCAAAGTGCGAAGGCCCCTTCATTTCATAACAAAGGTTTAATTTCTACCCCTTATCCTAGTAAATATTCTTCAAAACCTTGATTTTAGGTCTTTCCCTCACTAAACCTAAACACACCTTTTGAATTAAATTATCGCTTAAATATCAGTAAAACCTTGTGTTTATAAGGGCTTTTCTTTTATCATTTGCGGTCGAAAATTTTGAAAACTTTCGTGACCTCGTAAACCAGTAAATTTTTGCTGTTACGTCGCTGTCATGACAAGCCATATGATGCATGACGCAAGCGTGATAAAACCAGTATAAGCTTGGGTTACACATCATAATTATCCAAACCTGGAGAAATGTGGATGAGCAATGTATCTGTAGATGCAACAGAGTCTGCACACAATGAAAACCAGCCAGAAAACAACACCCGTCGTCGGTTCTTGACCGTTGCCACGTCGGTAGTTGGTGGTGTAGGTGTCGTTGGTGCTGCTGTGCCTTTTATTGCGTCCTGGAATCCAAGCGCCAAAGCGAAAGCCGCCGGTGCTGACGTTGAAGTAGATATCAGCGGGATTGAGCCTGGACAGTTAGTACGTGTAATGTGGCGAAGCAAGCCTGTATGGATTGTACGTCGTACGCCAGAAATTCTTGAAGAATTAGGCACTCACGAAGATAAGCTGAAAGATCCTAACTCTGAAGCTGAGCAGCAACCTACTTTTGCTCAAAACCGTTTCCGCTCAATGAAAGAAGAATACCTGATTCTAGTGGGTATTTGTACGCACCTTGGTTGCTCTCCACAGCACCTTAAAGATGGCGCTTTCGAAGAAGTGGTTGAAGGCGTACCAGATGGTTTCTTCTGCCCGTGTCACGGGTCTAAGTTTGATATGGCAGGACGTGTATTCCAAAACGTACCGGCACCATTAAACCTAGTTGTGCCGCCTTATCAGTTCGTTGATGACAACACCGTTATCATCGGCTCAGAAGCGGAGGTTGCTTAACATGAATGCTTTCCTAGGTTGGATTGAAGAACGCATCCCATTGATGCGCGTTGCGAACATGCACGCCCTTCAATATCCTGCTCCAAAGAACATGAACTTTTGGTACGTGTTCGGTTTCCTAGCTACTATCGTTTTGGTAAACCAAATTGTTACTGGTATTTGGTTGACCATGAACTTTGTTCCATCTTCAGAAGGCGCGTTCGCTTCTGTTGAATACATCATGCGTGAGATCGACTACGGTTGGATCATCCGTTACATGCACAGTACTGGCGCATCGGCGTTCTTTATTGTGGTATATCTACACATGTTCCGCGGCATGATTTATGGTTCTTACCAAAAGCCTCGTGAGCTTCTATGGGTGTTTGGTATGTTTATCTACCTAGCGCTTATGGCAGAAGCATTCATGGGTTATGTACTGCCTTGGGGACAAATGTCTTACTGGGGTGCGCAGGTAATCGTATCACTGTTTGGTGCTATTCCTGTTGTAGGTCCTGACCTTGTTATCTGGCTTCAGGGTGACTATGTTATCTCTGGCGCTACGCTTAACCGTTTCTTCGCACTTCACGTAATTGCGCTGCCTCTGGTTATCGTTATTCTTGTGTTCCTTCACATCATCGCTCTTCACGAAGTGGGCTCTAACAACCCAGACGGTATTGCGATTAAGCACAAGAAAGGCTCACTGCCTGAGTCTGAGAAGACTAAATATGAAATTCACGAGTACTACACAAGCAAGTACGACATTGCTGATGACGTGTTACCGTTCTTCCCGCACATTGTTCTTAAAGACCTTGTGGCGTTCTGCGTGTTCTTAGCACTATTCACTTATGTGCTGTTCTTTGCCCCTGAAATGGGTGGTAAGTTCCTAGAACACCCTAACTTTGAAATTGCTAACCCGCTGAAGACTCCTGAGCACATTTTCCCTGTTTGGTACTTCACGCCGTTCTACGCCATATTGAAAGCGGTACCTGATAAGCTGTTCGGTGTACTTGCCATGTTTGGTGCTATTGCTGCGCTATTTGCTCTGCCTTGGGTTGACCGTGGTCGCGTTAAATCATGGCGCTATCGCTGTGGCCTACACAAAGTAAACCTAATTGTGTTCGCTATCGTGTTTGTTTTCCTAGGTTACCTAGGTGGTACGCCGCAAGAAAACTGGAAAATCATTGCCTCGCAAATCGCAACAGTAATGTACTTCGGTTTCTTCATTGCACTGTTCCTATACAGCAAAAACGAAAATACTAAACCAGTGCCAGAGAGGATTTCTAAATGAAAAAAATGATGTGCTTTTTAGCCTTCTTCCTACCTGGCGTCGCGTTTGCGGCAGGCGGGAACGTACACCTAGATGAAGCGCCTATCGATTTGACTGATAAGGCGTCTTTACAGCGCGGTGCACAGTTGTTCATGAACTACTGTTTGGGCTGTCACTCAATGAAGTATCAGCGCTATCAGCGTTCATTCCAAGATTTGGGTATTCCTGATGAACTAGGCCAAGAGTATTTGCAGTTCACGGGTGACAAGGTGTCTGACTATATCACTCGTGCAATGCCTGAAGAGGCAGCAGCAGGGTGGTTTGGTGCTGCTCCACCAGATCTAACGCTAGTGGCTCGTGTTCGAGGTGAAGACTGGATTTACACTTACCTGCGCTCTTTCTATGTTGACGAAAGCCGCCCGTTTGGTGTTAATAACACAGTGTTCCCAGAAGTGGGTATGCCACACGTGCTTCAGCCACTTCAAGGTACGCCAACGCGCACTTATGAAGAGCAAATGGTTGATGGTGAGATGGTCAAGCGTTATGTAGGCATTAAGTCAGATGGTACTGGTGCAATGTCTCCTGACGAATATGACCAAGCCGTTGCCGATATCGTGAACTTCTTGGAGTACACAGGTGAGCCTGCGAAACTTGAATCTCACAAAATCGGTAAGTGGGTGCTTATCTTTATCGCAGTATTGTTCGTATTTGTTTACTTATTGAAGAAAGAATACTGGCGAGAAGTGCACTAATCGCACAGATTTATGTATAATATGAAAAGGGGGCTTCTCGCCCCCTTTTTTGGTATTTACTCGTGCTACCTGAAAACCCTTTTTGTATAGAGTGTTCAGGTAGCACGAGTTAACGTAATAAGCTTACCGTTTGTAAGCGTAAACTTGTTTCTCGACGGAGGAAATTGAATGGCCGTAGCCGCGAATAAACGTTCTATTATGACGTTGTTCTCTGACACAATTGATATTTATAGCCACCAGGTGCGTATTGTGTTGGCAGAAAAAGGTGTGGGTGTTGAAATCAGCTACACAGATCCTAGCAACCTGTCTGAAGATCTGTTGGAGTTAAACCCTTACGGTACTGTTCCAACTCTAGTTGATCGCGAGCTTGTACTTTACAAGTCGCACATCATCATGGAATACCTTGATGAGCGTTTTCCTCATCCACCACTTATGCCGGTATATCCAGTATCTCGTGGTCAAAGCCGCCTGATGATGCACCGCATTGAACAGGATTGGTACTCACTAGCAGCTCGAATTTTCCGTGGCGAAGGTGACGTTGAAGCAGCACGTAACGATTTACGTGAAGCTTTGTTATCACTAGCTCCAGTATTTGGTGAAATGCCTTATTTCATGAGCGAAGAGTTCAGCTTAGTTGATTGCTACCTTGCTCCGCTATTATGGCGTCTACCTGCGTTAGGTATCGAACTGAACGGTGCTGGCAGCAAAGAAATTAACGCTTACATGAACCGCATTTTCTCTCGCAGTTCGTTTAAAGCGTCTTTGACTGACCAAGAGCGCGAGATCCACAACCCGCTATGACATCTATGACGTCAAACCAGCCCTATTTACTTAGGGCTTTTTATGAGTGGATTGTCGATAACGACCTCACGCCGTACATTGTGGTTGATGCCATGAACGAGTTGGTAGAAGTACCACAAGAGTTCGTAAAAGACGGTCAAATCGTCTTGAACGTATCGCCAAGTGCGTGTGTTAACTTTTCTCTCGATTTAGATGGCCTGTCGTTTCAAGCACGCTTTTCTGGGCAACCTAGAAGATTAAGCATGCCATGTGAGGCGGTAATGGCAATTTACGCGCGAGAAAACGGCGCGGGTACTGTGTTCGCGACAGAAGAAGATGTAGCGCGTGCTCAGCAAGAGCGCAGTGAAGAGCCTGAAGACTTATCACAACCAAGCGGTCCAACGTCTTTAGAAGACGCTGACGCAAGTGACGTGCAAGACGCGCCTGTACCACCTAAAAAGGGTAAGCCTACCCTTAAGGTTATTAAATAGCGGATTGAGCCGTTCGTATGGCCGCGATTTAAAAACTTTGTGAGTATTGAATTAGCCTGGCTTTGTGAAGCTTTTCGCGTAAGCAGAGCCAGCTATTATTCCTTCCATTATCCCTAACAGATACTTCACTTTAAACTCAAAGCACCTGTTCTACGCGCCGCTAATTGCTGTTTAACTATAAATTCTAAGATTTAATAAATACGAACACACCCCATTACTTATGTAATAGGGCGCTTTAGTATTTCTTTGCTTTAGACTTATTAACGGGTTCGCGTTATCACAACACGACTTGTTGGGAAGTCAAAGCGGTGGGCTTCGGTCAGTACAGATGTAGACAACCCTTCACGGCTCGGGTCATTAGCGTTTGCACTGGTCACCACACCTTGATGGAGCCGTATAGCGTCTACAAGGTCGTCTCTCACCGCATCATAACCAGCTGCCTCTCCGCCCCCACCAGTTGCGCCTGCGGCAGGGCCAGGCATAGTAGCTGCTGTTTCTGTATTAGCCTCTGTGCCGGCGTCCCAGGTCACTGTCATAAAGGTTTTAGCATCACCAATAGCCATGTTACTTACATCAGCAGCATTTACGCCTGTAAAAGCGTCATTAGTGTTTACCAACATGGTGGTTATGGTAAGGCGCAGGTCGTCAGCATCTAACTCAGGTACTACTAACGTTAGTTCTGTACCCATTGAGCGTGGCCCCAGTATTCCCCCTGAGTTTTGCGCATCCAAAAAGTCAGTAGATTCTATGGCTTCACTGATGACCATCGAAGGATCACCGCCCTCAGCCATGATTTCAATGCCCATACTGGCAGGCTCGCCTTCTTCAAATGAATAGAATCCTGGTTCGTGTAATATGACAGCGGCAGGTGCAAAAGGTTGGGAGTAAGTTAGGTTCGTAATTTGAACTGTATAAACCGCTGAATTACCGTTGATACCGTCCTGGCCGTCTTCACCATCAGCACCATCTTGCCCGTCGATACCGGCTTCACCTTGTGGGCCAGCTGGTCCTTGCGGTCCTGTATCACCATCGTCACCGCAAGCTGCTAAGAGAGCCGATAGCATCAATAATGTACTGAGTTTTGTTATTGCATTATTCATAGTCATAGCTCCTTAAGGTGCAGGAACAGTAATAACGACACGTGCTACTGGGTTTAACCAACGGTGTACGGTAGAGTCTAAATCACTCGCTCCCGCAGCATTGTCGGTGTCGCCAAGTGTATTGCGATGGATATGCACAGGGCCGTCTTCACCATCTTCAACTTCGCCATTAACAACCTGTGCACCCACCCCCGTGCCGCCCGTACCTAAATCAACGATACGAGTAGGTGCACCGCCGCCAGCGACACCAGGAATACCATAGCCACCTAGCGCAATTCCTGTACCGGCTTCAACTATGTCTGTTCGCGCACTATTAAGCTCATCGTTTAGCTCAGTACCTGCGTCGTATGCATTAAGATAATACGTGTAAGTGCCTGGTGCAGTGGGGATCTCAACACTATCCATACCAACAAAAGCATCGTTAGTAGGTATCAACATAGACAACAGTGAAAGGTATGGTTTGTCCATGGTGTTGAATTCGTAGCTTAGCGTTGCTTTTGGCGCAAGGAGACCACCAAAACGATGCCATGTGTTAGAGCTGTTGTCGGTATCAACAGGACCTAACAGCGCTTCAAAATTAGCGCCGCTTGAATCGGCGTTTTGCTCATCGTCAATAACGCCAGCTTCTGCAAGCCATGCAAGCGCTGATGTTGCTGGCTGTCCCACTTCGAAAGCATCTACGGTATTGTCGTGGGCAATCACTAAGCGCGGAGTAAAGCTTTGCGCTTGGGTTAGGTTAGTAATTTCAATATCTAAAGTAACGGCTTTGCTTACTGAAATTGTTGCGAGCGACAGTAGGGTAGCGCTAGCAAGTTTAGTGAATTTCATTTTATTGTCCTAATTTGTGGTTTAAATCGCATAAAAATGTAGGCCACTAAAATGGTCAATTCATCACAGAACTATCACAAAAAGCACACAGATTTAGTGTCAAATAATCACAGCGCTGTTAGAACTTCTCATGTTTTGAATAATTAAATTTTTTTGTAAAAGGTGGAATGAAAAGGGAAACGCTCCGGTCTTTTTGAATAGGCAAATTGGGAGCGAGATATGATCCTTATCATCTACAGTGGAAATGCGTTTCAACAAAATATATCGCGATGCTTAAGTAAGCATAGCTTTCTTCACGATGCAGTCTCAAATTTTCAGTCAGCCGAGTCATTACTTAACACACAACATTACTCGCTTGTCATCATTGAGTCTCATGCAAGTGAAGTGTGTCTTCGCCGCACTACAAGCCTTGTCAAAAATAACCCAGAAAGCTGGGTAATGGCGGTAGAAAATGATGTGATAGCAAACGACTTCACCGAACAGGCGGTGGACGAGGCTGACTTCTACGAGGCGGGTGTAGATGATTACCTGTGTGGGCCGTTCGCTGAACGTATGTTTTGCGCGCGAATTCGCTCACACATGCGTAGAGGTCTGCCTAATCAAGAAGATATAAGTGTATCTCAAGGTTGTGATGAGCGTATTGAGGTAGGGCCGCTTAAGGTTGACCAGCGTTATCACAGCGCGACCATAAATGGCCAATTACTGACACTAACGGCAAGAGAATTTACATTGCTGGATTTTTTTTGTCGCCACCCTAATCAAGTGTTTACTCGTAATCAATTACTTAGTGACGTGTGGGGATACAACCACGAAGGCTATGAGCATACGGTTAACACTCATATTAATCGTCTACGCACGAAGCTTGATAAAGTAAACACTATTGAAAACGGTGGGCAGCTGGTACAAACCGTATGGGGAGTAGGTTACAGGCTCAATATCAACGGGCATACTGCCAAATCGCTTAGTGCCTAAGCAAGTATTTTACCAGCTACTCTTCAAGCCTAGACTCAAATTAAAAATAAAGTTGCCGTACCTAGGAAGGCGAAAATACCGACTACATCGGTAATAGTGGTTAAGATAACGCTACCTGCTAGTGCCGGGTCTATTTTAAGACGCTTCATGATCATCGGTAATGTTGCGCCCGCTAACGCCGCAGCAATCATGTTTATCATCATGGCAAACGCAATGATAATGCCCAGCATGTAATCTTGTTTCCAGAGCGCAATGACAGAGGCAATCAAAATAGCCCATATAGCGCCATTTAAAAAGCCTATTGCGATTTCCTTACTGATCAGCCAGCGCGAGTTACTGGCATTAACGTGACCTAACGCCATACCGCGAATAACAAGGGTTAGGGTCTGGTTTCCTGCTACGCCGCCCATGCTTGGCACAATAGTGTTCAAAATAGCTAATACCGCTAATTGACTTAGCGCCGCTTCAAATAAGTCACTTACCATTGCTGCCATTAGCGCAGTAACAAGGTTTACTGCCAACCATACCGATCTGCGCTTAGTACTTTGCATGACGGGGGCGAAAGTATCTTCGTCGTCATCTAGACCCGCCATACTCATCATCGAGTGTTCGGCGTCTTCGCGAATGATATCTACCACGTCATCAATGGTAATTCGCCCCACCAGCCGGTTGTTTTCATCAACCACTGGCGCTGATAGCCAGTTATAGCGCTCGAACAGACTGGCGACTTCGTCATCAGGCATATTTACCGGAATGGCTTCCGACTCTTCGTCCATGACACCTGATACCTTATTATCGGTTTCAGCGGTCAGTAAACGCGCTACAGGAACAATACCAACCAAGTTATCGGTTCGGTTAACTACGTAAAAGGTATCGGTGTTTTCCGGAAGCTCCCCTTTCAATCGAATATAGCGCAGTACCACATCAACCGTGACATCAGGTCGTAAGGTGATGGTATCTGTGTTCATGATGAAACCAGCGGTCTCTTCACCATAAGATAGGGCTTGTTCTGCACGTAAACGGTCTTGCGCATCCATTGAGTCGAGAATGTCGGCAAGAACGGGCTCTGGCAGGCTGCTTAGCGTTTCGGCTAAGTCGTCGGTGTCCATCTCTTCAAGTGCATCAACCACATTGGCCGGAAGCATCTTGGTAATAATACCGTTTCGTACATCATCAGACAGTTCCTCTAAGATGTCGCCGTGAAAGTCGCTATCAATGAGTTCCCATAATTCGTCACGGGTTCTACTCGGGCTCGATTCCAGTATGTGGGCGACATCAGAAGGGGGAAGTTCAAGCAGAAGCTTACGTACTGAGACAAACTGACCGTTAGTCAACGCGGCATTAAGGGCGCGTAACTGGGTTTGTACGTATTTAGAAACAAGCGCTTCTGCCATAAGGCGTTATTCCTACCTGCTATTAAGATGAACGGTGAAGGCTTTAAAGCCTAAGTGGGCGTAGAATATCGCAATTACGATGAGTCTGTCATGAAAATTGCGTGGCTTTTGCGCAGTATAACTATAAAACGGCGCTAAACGTTTAATAAGTAATCAGGTGACGGATTTAAACTATTCGTCTTCGTTAAACTTACCTTCTATGAGCTCTTCAATGGCAGCAAGGGCGTCAACATCATCGTTTCCATCTACAATAACATCCACTTGTTCACCTTGGTGGCTTTCTAGCATCATTAAACCAAGAACGCTGCTGGCGTCAGCCTCTTTATCGCCTTTCTTTAAAATAATTTTGGCGTCGAACTGATTAGCAAGCTTCACTAATTGGGTCGCTGCTCTTGCATGTAACCCCAGCTTATTTACGATGGTTAGCGTTTTTTTAATTGTCATTACTGGTTTAGCTCTCGATGGCGAATTTGTACATCTGGGTGTATTTCGCTGAAGGTTTTCGACAGAGTTTGGGCAATATACACAGAGCGGTGTTGCCCGCCTGTGCAGCCAATAGCGACTGTCACGTAACTTCTGTTGTTGCGCTCTAAATGAGGTAGCCAGGTGGTAATTAAATTCTGAATTTGCCAGATGAACTTGGTAACAACGGGTTGAGAGCCTAAGAAAACCTCAACGGGCGCATCAAGCCCTGTTAGGTGCTTCAGGTCAGGCTCCCAGTGAGGGTTAGGTAAAAAGCGCGCATCAAAAACATAATCGGCATCTTTCGGAATACCGTGTTTGAAGCCAAAAGATTCAAACACCAGCACTAAGCGGGAGCTTTTCTTACCCAGTATTCGCTCGCGTATCAACTCAGCGAGTTGGTGAATAGTCAGTTTGTCTGTATCTAAATATAAGTCTGCCCGTTCAGCGATAGGGGCTAGCAAGGCTGACTCTGCCCTTATGGCTTCAGATAGAGACTTATTGAGCTTCGCAAGGGGATGCAGACGTCGGGTTTCGCTGAAGCGTTTTACCAGCACATCATCGCTGGCATCGATATAGACAATGGTCATTGACCACGACGACGGAAGATAATCTAAAATTTCTACCAGATCATCAGGGTTTTTCGGCAAGTTGCGCACATCAATGCTCACCGCCACTTGGTCGTATTCATCGACAACAGTGTGGGTTAGGGTAGGAAGTAGGTTTACAGGAATGTTGTCAACGCAGTAGTACCCTAAATCTTCCAATGCGCGAAGTGCGACAGACTTACCAGACCCCGAACGACCACTGATTATAATCAGCTTCACCTATTTTCTCCCAAATCTTCTGGTTTTATCGCATACGCTTTATTGTCTCAAGCGCCTTGGTCACGACCTCGCTAAGGCGCTTAAATATTTAACTTAGTGCAGAAAGAATATCATCGCTTGTAGTGGCACGACGTATCGCTTTAATCGTTTCTTTATCGCTTAGTTTACCGGCTACTGTGGCCAATGTTTGTAGATGGCCTTCGGTTTGCTCTTCAGGAACAAGTAACGCGAAAAATATATCTACCGGCTTTTCATCGAGCGCGTCAAAATTAATGGCTGGCGTACTGGTGACAACAATGGCGATCACCTTTTCTAAACCTGGCAAGCGCCCATGTGGTAACGCAATGCCATTGCCGATTCCTGTACTACCCATACGCTCTCGAGACATCAAACTATTAAGTACCGTTGCCTGATCGATGTTCTCGTTATTTTTGGCAGCGATATCTGCGATGATCTCAAGAATTCGCTTTTTACTATTACACTGAACCGCACACTCGGTGCGGTCCAGACTTACGATGGCTTGTATATCCATACTTATTTAACTACTAATGTTTTTTCAGTTTTTCCTTATGCTTGATTACCTGCCGGTCGAGTTTATCAACCATGCTGTCAATCGCCGCATACATGTCGGTATTTTCTGAGGATGCGAATACTTCAGCGCCACTTAAATGAACGGTCGCTTCGGCTTTTTGATTTAATTTTTCAACGTTCAGGATGACATGCACATTAGAAATGTGATCAAAGTGACGTTCAAGTTTGCTGAACTTCGTATCGACATAATTACGCAAAGAGTCGGTGATTTCGACATGATGACCAGTAAGGTTGATTTGCATATTTCGTCTTCCTTATATTATTAAGCCTGTTTAAATTAGGCTCTTGCGTTGGTTCGACGGCGGGATCGACAATGATTCCCGGTATTTTGCTATTGTTCGCCGGGCAACTTTAATGCCTTGTTCGGCCAACAATGAAGCAATCTTGCTATCACTGAGTGGCTTGCTCGGCTTTTCAGCCGCCACTAGCTTTTTGATCAATGCACGAATCGCGGTAGATGAACACTCACCACCAGACTCTGTTGCTACGTGGCTAGAGAAGAAGTACTTCAATTCGAAGATACCACGTGGTGTATGCATATACTTTTGCGTTGTGACGCGTGAAATAGTTGATTCGTGCATATCTACCATTTCTGCGACATCGTTTAGCACCATAGGTTTCATCATTTCTGGGCCATGTTCAAAAAAGCCCATTTGCTGTTGCACAATACAGTTTGCCACCTTCATTAAGGTTTCGTTGCGAGATTCAAGGCTCTTAATGAACCACTTAGCCTCTTGCATGTGTGAGCGGATGAATTGTGAGTCGCTACTATTTTTGGCACGACGGCTCATTGCAGCGTATTGTTGATTTACGCTCAACTTAGGCAGGCTGTCGGGGTTTAGCTCAACAACCCAACGGCCATTCTTTTTGGCGACCGAGACATCAGGAATAACGTACTCAGGCTCTTTAGTAACTAAAGCACTACCTGGGCGAGGATTCAAGGTTTGTAATAAACGCATTGCCTCGCGCAGCTGATCTTCCTTCAAGCGGCTCTTACGCATTAACGTGCGATAATCTTTGCTGCTTAATAGGTCTGAATATTCTTCTATAAGCTGTTTGGCTTCGTTAAGCCATGGTGTGTCTTCTGAGAACTGGCGCAATTGCACCATTAGACATTCCTGCGGCGAGCGGGAGCCCGAACCAATGGGGTCGAACATCTGAATGCGCTTAAGTACGCATTCTATTTCGTCCATTTCTATAGGCTCTTCCATATCCTCAGAGTTTACCGCGTCAAGAATGTCTTCAAGGGTCACGGTTAAATAGCCAGACTCGTCAATAGAGTCGATAATTGCCGTAGCAATGGCGCGGTCAGTATCTGAGAAATGGGTCAATCGCATCTGCCATGACAAATGTTCCTGAATATCCTCGGTGGTTTCGCCTTGAAATATTTGTTCATCGTCATTTGAAGGACCTGGCGCTGGGGCCGATGACGCTGAATAGTATTCATCCCATGTGCTGTCGATAGGCAATTCATCGGGAAGGTCGTTTTTTTCTAACGCGTCACCCGCTTCCAATGTATCGCTAGACGCTGTCGCAGACGCTTCTGTCACGCTATCGTCGCTATCGATATTATTTTTTTCTACTTGCGGCTCGTCGTTACCTTCTTCAACTTCCAATAAAGGGTTTGAATCGAGGGCTTCTTGAATCTCCTGCTGAAGATCAAGCGTAGATAGCTGCAGCAGTTTTATCGCCTGCTGAAGCTGGGGTGTCATGGTAAGTTGTTGGCTAAATTTTAGCTGTAAAGATGGTTTCATCTACGTCTTATTTAAATGCTCTAAATTGAATACACCAGAGCGAAATTGAAAAATGACAATTCAGTTACACTAACTATAGCCTGAATTGTTCGCCTAGGTATACATCCCTTACTTTTTGATTACTTAAAACCTGTTCCGCTGTTCCTTGCGCGATAAGCTCGCCATGACTCACAATGTACGCTTTCTCACAAACATCCAATGTTTCTCGCACGTTATGGTCGGTGATAAGGATTCCAATACCCCTATCTCGAAGATGCTGTATTATCTTCTTTATATCATTAACTGATATTGGATCAACACCAGCAAACGGTTCGTCTAATAAAATAAATTGCGGGTTAGCTGCTAGTGCGCGTGCTATTTCAACACGTCGTCGTTCACCACCGGACAAACTCATCCCTGTACTATTACGTATATGGTTAATATTAAATTCATCAAGTAGCGCGTCAGCTTCTTCTTCCTGCTGCTGTGAATTTAAATCTTTACGGGTTTGCAAAATGGCCATGATATTTTCATGTACCGTAAGCTTTCTGAAAATTGATGCCTCTTGCGGAAGGTAGCCAATTCCGCGGCGTGCACGCTCGTGCATGGGCTGATGAGTAAGCTCATTATCATCAATTTCAATCTTGCCTTTATCCAGGTTAACCAACCCCACAATCATATAAAATGTAGTGGTCTTACCAGCGCCATTGGGGCCAAGTAGGCCAACAATTTGACCCGTCGAGACAGAAAGGCTGACGTCGCGTACTACCTGACGCGATTTATATGCCTTAGCAAGGTTGGTTGCGCTCAAAGTTGCCATTACTATTGATTGTCCTCACTGTCTTTATCTTCTTTCTTCGATGATGCCTTGCGAATGGATTCAGGGGTAAATACCGTAGTCACTCGACCTTCTCCGTTTTCGCCCGCACCACCAGTAGCAAGTAACTGCTCAGTAATCATGTCGAAAGTAATGTTGTCACCTTGCACTTTACTGGTGTCTTGTTGAAGTTCCGCGTTTCCTGAAAGAGAAATCGTGCGATTGATCACCTCATAACGAATTTCGTTTGCCTTAGCAGACACCGGAGTACCGTCTTCTAGTGTTTGAGAATAACTGGCTGGCTTTCCTCTGGCGATAAAAATTTCGCGGCCACTACCTTCACTCGCGATAACTTCCACTTCGTCGGCTTCAATTACCAACGAACCCTGGGTAATCAGTACATCTTCTTTATACAACGCCGTTTTATTTTTACCGTCGATAAATTGAGTATTTGAGCCTATTTTAATGGGCTGCGAAAAATCATCTTCGCTTGCGTTTACCGCACCGCTAGCGATGACAAGTAAAAGGCTAGTTGCTAGGGGAATAAGTGGTTTGTACATGATCTAAAAGCTCGTATTCTTGTGTGCGTAAATTCGCGTTAAACCCATTGCTCAAAATGACATATTGGGTACCCTGTATTTCAACGACTTGATCAGATGTCATTTGTTTGGTGTCTAAATTAATCTGAATGTATTCGGTTGAGAGGCTTTTGACAAAGTCATCGCTGGTTTGGTTCTCGATAACAACCTGGTTTTCTAATTGAATCAGATCGTTGTTGTAGAGCGTTCCTTCTTGCGCCGTCACCACCCAAGGAGACGTAGCGTTCTCAGTATACAGTGTATACTTGGGCTGTTGGAACAATACAAAACCTAGCTGGTCGTAGTGCTCCATTGATTCGGCAAATACCTTGTGATTTAACTCGCCTTCTTGGTTGTAAAGGGTAGTGGTCAAGTTCTTCGCTTTATAGGCAGGTTTTAAGGCGCCATTCTCGCTGCTGCCTTGTGATTCTGGCTGCTCTTCCATCCACGTAGGTACATACATCAGCAACGCTAAGATAAACAGCGCCGATATACTTAAGCCTAAGCGATTAAAGCCAAATTGGCTCATACACTTGCTCCAAAAATCTCATTCGCTACGCCTTTGGCGTGTAAAATAGTATCTGATATCTCGCGCACCGCGCCAAATCCGCCTGGCAAGGTGGTTATCCAGTTCGCTTGTTTTGCTACGAAAGGGTGTGCGTCGGCAACCGCTATTTTAATCGCCACATGCTTATACATGCCGGTATCAGGCATGTCGTCGCCCACCGCGGCAACCTCGTCAGCGCTTAAACCAAGATTCTCTATCAATGTGCTCAATGCGTCAGCTTTGTTTTCTTCACCTTGAATAATGTGGGCTACGTTGAGCGCATTCATTCTGTTTTCTACAATTGCGGAACGACGCCCGGTAATAACCGCTACGTTAACACCGTTACTGACTAGGGCTTTCACCCCATAACCATCACGAGTATGGAAAGCTTTCAGTTCTTCACCGTCGTTGCCTAAATAAATTCGACCGTCTGAAAACACGCCGTCCACATCACATACCAATAACTTAACGTTAGCCAGCGCATCGAAAAGCCCGTCATCCATTTCTGTGTACAAGGTTGTTGTCATTTATAGCACTCCAGCTTTAAGTAGCATATGCATGTTAAACGCGCCCACTGGTTTACGCTCGTTATCCGTGACCATTAATGCACTAATCTTATGAGTTTCCATTAAGTTTAATGCTTCGACAGCAAGTTGTTCGGCTGTGGTTGTTTTACCGCCTTTGGTCATAACACTTTCGACGGTTGCGCTATGTACGTCAATGCGAGCATCTAAAATGCGCCGTAAATCACCGTCAGTAAATACGCCTGTTAGGGTACCATCAGTGTCAAGCACCCCAGTCATTCCTAGCCCTTTTTTAGAAATTTCGAGCAAAGCATCAGCCACCGATGCGTTTAACTCGATAAGCGGAATATCACTGCCAGTTAGCATGATGTCCCGCACCTTAAGCAACAGTTTACGCCCTAAGCTTCCCCCAGGGTGTGATAACGCAAAATCATCAGACGTGAACCCTTTCTGGTCAAGTAACGCAACGGCAAGCGCATCCCCCATTACTAATGTAGCCGTGGTGCTAGTAGTTGGAGCTAGACCAAGTGAACAGGCTTCTTTCTCAACGCTAATATCAAGGATGACATCAGCATGCTGCCCTAGCGAGCTTGAAGCACTGTTGGTCATGGCTACCACTGGAATACCTAAGCGTTTGACTACAGGCAATAAGTTTACAAGCTCATTGGTTTCACCAGAGTTGGATATGGCTAATAAAACATCGCCTTTACCCAACATTCCTAGGTCGCCATGATTGGCTTCACCAGGGTGCATAAAAAAAGCAGGTGTACCTGTGCTAGCCAGCGTGGCGGCAATTTTATTACCTATATGCCCAGATTTCCCCATACCGCAAACCACAACCTTTCCCTGACAGGCAAAAAGAATATCGCAGGCTGTAATAAAGTCGTCGTTTAAGCGCTCACTTAAATTGGCAATGGCCTGCGTTTCAATTTCAATAACGCGCTTCGCCGAGTCGATATAGTTCATCTGAGTTTGTGTATTCATGGTTATCCGAACAGCCAAAATTGGTAGCCGATAAAGCAGGCCAGAAATAAGCATCCGTTTGTTCTTGATATTGTACGCTTTCCTATTAAATCGAAACTGAACAGGAACAGTAATAGCGTTAAACCTAACATAACGTACATATCGCGATTATAAACGTCGGGGTCTAATAAACCGGGAGCAATGAGGCCAGGCATACCTAGCACAGCCAGCAAGTTGAAAATATTAGAGCCTATTATGTTGCCCAGCGCCAGGTCGTCTTCACCCTTTAATACGCCGGCAATACTCGCAGCAAGTTCAGGAAGACTTGTGCCCAATGCGATTATTGTTAAGCCTATGACTAGGTCTGATATTCCCATATATCGCGCAATTTCTACCGCAGAGTTCACTAAAAAGTGTGCACTTAAAGGTAATACAACAAGACCAACGCCTATCCAAATCAGCGCAGAGGTATTAGATACGCCTTTTGGAATCTCATCAGCGGTCTCTGCAACAAGGGGGTCTTCTTTATCAACCTGTAGTGACAACCATGCCATCATTGCCAGCACGAAAATGAATAGACCCAGCAAGATAATTCCTTCGTAAGACTTGAGTTCGCCGTCGAACATAAAGCCAATAGCAATTAATGAGATGATAAGAAGAGCAGGGAGTTCACGCTTTAACGTTGTAGATGACACTAGTAGCGGTTTAACTAGCGCGGTAATGCCTAGCACCAGAGCGATATTCGTTATATTGGAGCCTAATGCATTACCTACGGCGGTATTCATATTGCCATTCGCAGAGGCAATGGCAGAAACCACAATTTCAGGTGCCGAAGATCCCATAGCGACAATCGTTAACCCAATCATCATTGGAGATATGCCAATGTTTTTTGCTAATGCCGAAGCACCGTATACAAAACGGTCAGCGCTCCAACTCAGTATAACCAGCCCTACAATAAAAATGACGATGTTTAAAAGCACAACAACCTGTAATAAAAAGTATTTCGCTTGATTGTCGCAAAAAGAGTGCCATTTGCCTATGCTCGCAATGCTTTATTTTTAGCAAATAGGGTTAAATGCCGTAAATTCCCGCTGAAGGGGACATTAGACGCGGGGTCTGGCAGTAGAAATACCACATTCAGTTTCAGTTAATAAACAGGGGAATAGGATAGGAGTTGCGTGTGGGGGGCTTCGCTTGTTTCGCAGGGCTTAGGCAGGCCGCACTTAAACCCGAAAGACCTTACATTCGTCTTAATCGAACATAACTTGTAACTTTTTGACTTTGGCGAGGGTCTTGAAAACGCGTACAATGCCACAAAATTACACCGCCTAGTAAATAGAATTAGCCGGTTGGGTTAACAAACTATACTGCAGAGTAAACTTTCTCGGTATTTTGTGTTCTTAAAGTACACTATTGAGTATACTTTAAGGGCAATAGGTGCCGCAGGCATAGAAATTGAATACTCAGGTTGCTTGTATTCACTTAATAAATTTTAAAGTAGGCCGTGAGTATGATTCTTACAGCCACAATCTTACGTCAGGGGTCGACATTTAAGTAACTATGGATCATTTAGTTGAAGTAGATAACCTAACCTTTAAGCGTGGCGATCGCATCATTTACGATGAGATTTCGCTTAAGGTACCCAAAGGTAAAATTACCGCGGTAATGGGGCCAAGTGGAATAGGTAAAACCACCTTGTTGCGCCTTATCGGCGGGCAGTTAACGCCAGATCAAGGCGACGTTAAGTTCGATGGCGACTCTATTGTTTCCATGTCGAGAAAATCGCTGTACGAAACCCGACGTAGAATGAGCATGTTATTTCAAAGCGGCGCGCTTTTTACCGATATGAGCGTATTTGATAATGTGGCATTTCCTCTTCGAGAGCACACCAAACTAAGCGAAGATATTATTGCAACGATTGTCGCATTAAAGCTACAGGCTGTAGGTTTACGCGGTGCCGCTCAATTGATGCCAAGTGAACTTTCAGGCGGTATGGCACGACGTGCAGCACTCGCTCGCGCAATCGCGCTTGACCCTGACTTAATTATGTACGATGAGCCTTTCGCCGGGCAAGATCCTATTTCGATGGGAGTACTGGTGAAGCTTATTCGCGAGCTCAATGATGCGCTTAACTTAACAAGCATTGTCGTAACTCATGATGTAACAGAAGTGCTCACCATTGCTGACTACATTTATATTCTGGCCGACAAACGCGTCATTGGTGAAGGCACGGCCCAAGAAATTAAAGAAAGTGACTCTGAACTGGTTCAACAGTTTTTGAAAGGGAAAGCGGATGGCCCCGTGCCTTTTCATTATCCTGCGCCTGATTTAAAAACGAGTTTTTTGGGAGCAGATAAATGAAGTTCTTTCAATCAACTGGGGCCAAGACCATAGGCAAGATAACGGCGATTGGCCGTGCGGCGCTTATGTTATTCGGCGCACTAATCGCTATTCCTAGAGCTAAAAATATTCCACTGACAATCAAACAGCTTTATGTGGTCGGTGTGCAGTCGTTACTTATTATCATGGTGTCGGGACTATTCATCGGTATGGTTATGGCCTTACAAGGCTACACCATTTTGGTTGATTATGGCGCTGAAGGAAGTTTGGGCCCCATGGTGGCTCTGTCTCTTTTACGGGAACTCGGGCCCGTGGTTACCGCGTTGCTGTTTGCAGGTCGAGCAGGCTCTGCATTGACCGCAGAAATAGGCTTAATGAAAGCCACTGAACAGCTAAGTAGCTTAGAAATGATGGCGGTAGACCCACTAAGGCGTATCGTTGCCCCACGTTTTTGGGCCGGTATGCTCGCTATGCCAATGCTTGCCATTATTTTCAGTGCGATTGGTATTTTAGGCGGTCATTTAGTAGGTGTCGACTGGCTTGGCGTTGATGCCGGCAGCTACTGGTCAATCATGCAGTCAACGGTGGATTGGAACCAAGATGTCGTTAACGGCGTAATAAAAAGCCTCGTGTTTGCCTTGGTTGTGACGTGGATTGCCATATTTAAAGGTTACGATTCTATTCCAACGTCGGAAGGGATCAGCAAAGCGACTACTGAAACGGTAGTCTATTCATCATTAGCAGTATTAGGGCTGGACTTCGTGCTAACCGCCCTTATGTTTGGTATCGAGTAGGGGATTGGAATGAGTAAGTATAAAACGGAAGTAATGGTTGGTGTGTTTGTCATGCTTACTATAGGTGCATTGTTATTATTGGCACTTAAAGTGGCAAACCAAACGGTGGCTACCGAAGGCGATACCTATACCTTATACGCGAAGTTCGACAATATTGGCGGCCTAAAACCACGTTCAGCGGTAAAAGTGGGTGGTGTAACAGTAGGGAGAGTTTCATCAATTTCACTCGATCAAGAAGATTTCACGCCGGTTGTAGAGCTGTCTATTTTAAATGAATACAACGGCTTTCCTGAAACCAGTTCGGTGTCTATTTTAACCTCTGGTTTACTCGGTGAGCAGTACGTAGGCTTCCAGCCTGGGTTTTCTTTTGATGGCGTCGCTAACCTACAAGACGGCGATTACCTTCAAGATACAAAGTCTGCATTAGTACTGGAAGACCTTATCGGGCAGTTTTTATTTAACCGCGGTAGCGACGAAGACTAGTTATTGCAACCGCGACGGATGAGCTATAAGCCGTCGCTTAAAAATTACAGAGGCTTGATGAAACAAAATCGATAATTGTCAGGTCTGCTTAAAAGAGTTTGAAGTTAGGAGAGATATTTTGAAAAAAATTATGGTAGCAATTGGCATCTTTATGATGTCTGTAGCGGGTGTAGCCAATGCACAAGACGTGAACGAGCAAAACCCTTATGAACTTGTTCAAGATGTGGCAAACCGAACCTTTGACCGCATTAAAGCTAACCAAGATGCAATTAAAGCTGACCCTGAAATGTTGCGTACTATTATGCAAGAAGAACTGGTTCCGCATATCGATTACAAATTTGCCGCTTTTATGGTGCTAGGTAAGCATTTTAAGTCTGTGCCGCAGGAAAAAATGGGTGAGTACATTAGCGTATTTCGTCAGTATCTTGTAACAACCTATGCGGTAGCAATGGGTTACTACGATAACCAAGAAGTTATTTTTGAGCCTGAATCATCGTTTGATGATAAAAAGTCGGTGACAGTACGCGCCGTGGTCCAAGATCCAAAACGCCCGGAAATTAAAATAGCGTTTAAAGTGCGCAAAGACAGCAAGACCAACGAATGGAAAGCGTACGACATGGTTGCTGAAGGTATCAGCATGCTTAACAGCAAACGCAGCGAGTTCGAGTCAATCCTGCGCCAAGAAGGCATTGATGCGGTTATTGCGCTAATGCGCGATAAAATTGGTAAGCCTGTGGAGCTTAAGCAAGACGAGCCTATCGAAATCAAGGGAGAGGCTGAGTGAGCCTATTTGAGGTAAACGATAAAGGTGACGTGGTTGTTCACGGTCACCTTGACCGTGATACGCTGTCTAAAAACTTCTGGGAAAGCCTAGCGAGTAGTGAGCGCAACACGTTAGTTCAAAACCAACGTTGTTCAGTTGATTTGAGCGATGTGGAGCGTGCAGACAGTGCGGGTTTAGCTTGGCTTATTAATGCCGTTAGGGATGCAAAGCAAAATGGTGTTAGCATAACCCTTCATAAGATGCCGGAAAAGTTGCACAAGCTTGCAAAAATTAGCAACGCCGATGGCTTTTTACCCGTAGAATAAACACCAGTTAGCGAATAAAGAAGTAAGTTATGGAATTGTCTGAAATTGAAAAAATCTTGAAAGATGCCTTAGATCTTCACGAAGTCCACGTAAAAGGTGAAGGTTCGCATTTTAATATCATTGCAGTGAGCGATGCGTTTAATGAAATGAGTCGCGTAAAGCGCCAGCAGGCCGTGTATGCGCCTTTGGCGGATAAAATTGCAGACGGTAGTATGCATGCAATTACTATCAAGACGTTTTCAGTGAAAGACTGGGAGCGTGAGCGCCAGTTTAATATTCCTCAATAATAGGCGCTGCTCGTGGATAAACTCGTAATTAAAAAAGGCCCAGCCTTAAACGGAACTGTGCGTATCTCCGGCGCTAAAAACGCGGCGTTACCATTGTTGATGACAAGTTTGCTTACTGACTCTCCTTGTCGCTATACCAATGTTCCTCGCCTTCGCGATATTAACACTACTACCGCGCTGTTGCGTGAGCTAGGCGTTGAAGTTGCGCTTCCTGCTCCTAACGATATTGTTATTGATGCCAGTACACTTGAAAGCGTAACGGCGTCTTACGATCTTGTGCGTACTATGCGTGCGTCAATTTTAGTACTAGGCCCGCTTCTCGCGAAGCAGGGTAAAGCGAATGTATCATTACCGGGTGGCTGTGCTATTGGAGCTCGCCCTGTAAACCTTCATTTAACTGGCCTTGAAAAAATGGGCGCAAAAATTGAAGTGGACGAAGGTTATATTCGCGCTGAAGTTGATGGTCGCCTTAAAGGCGCGCGTATCTTTATGGATATGGTGAGCGTGGGCGCCACTGAAAACTTACTGATGGCAGCGGCACTGGCTGACGGTACTACCATCCTAGAAAACGCAGCACGTGAACCGGAAATTGTTGACCTAGCAAACTGTCTTATTCAGATGGGCGCTAAAATTAGCGGTGCAGGAAGCGATAAAATTACTATCGAAGGTGTGGAAACACTCAATGGTTGTGATTATGCCGTGTTACCTGATCGCATTGAAACGGGGACCTTCTTAGTGGCGGCTGCCGTTACAGGTGGCAAAATTCGCTGCACAAATGCTGCGCCAGATACTCTTGATGCCGTGCTTGATAAGCTAGAACAAGCCGGAGCAAAAATTACCACAGGTGAAGACTGGATTGAACTCGACATGGAAGGGCGGAAGCCTCAAGCTGTAAGAGTTAAAACCGCACCGCACCCGGCATTCCCAACCGACATGCAGGCGCAGTTTGTTACCTTAAACTGTGTTGCCGAGGGCACGGGCGTAATTACGGAAACGATTTTCGAAAACCGCTTTATGCACGTACCTGAACTGCAGCGTATGGGGGCGGAAATTGCGCTTGAAGCTAACTCTGCGGTATCGAAAGGCAGCTCAAGCCTTAAAGGCGCACCCGTGATGGCAACAGATCTTCGCGCGTCGGCAAGCTTAGTGATAGCGGGGCTTATTGCCGAGGGTGAAACTCATGTAAACCGCATTTACCACTTAGACCGTGGTTACGAAGCGATAGAAGAAAAGCTAGGCGGTTTGGGTGCCATTATTGAGCGCGTTAAAGAGTAATACCCACAACTTATAAGAATGCGAAAAAAAGCGCCCGTATATCCTACGAGGCGCTTTTTTCGTGCCTTATTACTATTGTCCTGCGCGAAGCTCACCCACTGTAGCGGTAAGTGTTAACGAACGCCCATCGCGGCTCAATTCAATTTCAAGCTCCGTGCCAGGTTCTGTTTCAGCAATCATATCCAGCGTTTTCGATGCACTTTCTAAGCGTACGCCATCTATTGCCACTATAATGTCCCCTGGGCGTATACCCGCCACGTCAGCAGGGCTACCTTTCGCTACCGCTGACACATCAATGCCAGGGCGGTTGCGGTTCTCTCCACCCACAAAGCCCAGCTGGCCGCGTATAACTCTGCCGTTACTAATAATTTCATCCATTACGCGCTTGGCTAACTCGTAAGGTACCGCAAAGTTAATGCCGTCTACGTTGCGAACACGGTTATTTGAATCAAGTACCTGGAAGTTGGCGTTGGTAATGCCTAGCAAAATACCGTTACTGTCTACTAATGCACCGCCGGAATTTCCTTGGTTCAACACCGCATCGGTTTGGATAAAGTCTACGTAGTTTGAAAGCCCGTTACGACCAGCTCTACTTACAATACCTTGAGTAATGGTTTGGCCTAAATCAAACGGGTTACCAATTGCCATGACGACGTCGCCAACGTGGGTATCAGGTTCAGCAACTTGTGGAATAATATGTAGGTTATCAGCGGTAACTTTTAGCACAGCAAGGTCGGTTAGTGGGTCGGTACCCACAATTTGCGCTTCTAGTATACGCCCGTCTTGCACTGCTACATAGATACTGTCGGCATCCGCTACTACGTGATGACAGGTAAGCAAATAGCCGTTTTCTGTCATGATAACCCCGGAGCCCAGATTGGTGCGCCCACGGGATTGATTGCGAAATAGCCCCGAGCCATTTTCGATGCTAACACTGTAGATATTGACCACAGCAGGTGCTGAGCGGCTTAACGCTGAAAAGTAGCTTTCGCGACTAGCGCTAACGGATGACTCGTTAAAGAAGCCTTGTGCCAAACCTTTACCTTGACGAAGCTCAGGTAAAAAAATCAATAGCAAAGCAGCAACGGCAACACCGAGGATCACAGATTTTAGTAAGAAGTTTATTATTGAGCGGCCAGTCACAAGTCACACTTATTGTTGTCTGTCGCACTTACTCCATACGTACCGTTATTGGGGTACTACTTCACAAATTAAAAGCGCAACGTTCTTGAATTATCTTTATTAGTGTAAAGGATATCACTTTATTCATTAAACTACCGTAACGAAACGCAAATTTTGTGTAACTCAAAGAGTCTGGTTATTTCTGTAGAAAGAGGTTTTGCGAACCGTTTCAGTAAACCTTGAATTGCTAAGGTAAAAATCAAAACGGCGCTTTAATAGCGCCGTTTGATCAATAAGTTAAACGTTACCTAAATGAAAACTACTGCCTAATAACTAAGTATAAAGTAGAGTTTCCGCGTTTCACGTTAAGCGCGATAACGCCTTTAGCTTCATCAAGGGCATTTCTAAACTCGGCCACTGTAGACGTGCGCACTCGGTTAACACCAATAATAACGTCATCGGACTGTAGCCCAATTCTTGCCGCTGGCGCACCGCGTTCAATATCAGACACTACAACACCTGCATTACCTGCATCATCAGCTCCGTTAGAAAGGGTTGCACCTTCAAGGGCCGGGTGGATTTGCGCTGCCGTAACCGTAGTATCGGTAGCATCGTCAAGCACCACATCAACATTCATTTTCTTACCTTTACGCATTACGGTAAGTTCAACTTCAGCACCTGCTCCCATGCTTGCGATTTTCGCGCGTAGCTCTTGGAAACTGTGAAGTTGACGACCGTTGATGGCAGTAATGATGTCACCCGCTTGTAGGCCTGCTTTCTCTGCTGCTGATTCTGGCTGAACTTCGCTAACGAATGCGCCAATATTCACTTCGGCATTCATTGCTTCAGCTAGGCCTGCGTCAATATCGCTACCCAGAATACCGAGCAGGCCGCGACGCACTTCACCAAACTCAGCTATTTGGTCAACAAGACTCTTCATCATATTGGCAGGGATGGCAAAACCGATCCCTACGTTTCCGCCGTTAGGGCCGAAAATAGCGGTGTTGATACCAACCAATTCGCCGTGAAGGTTAACCAGTGCGCCACCTGAATTTCCGCGGTTAATGGCGGCATCTGTTTGAATGAAATCTTCGTAACCGCCAATGTTAAGACCTGAACGGCCCAAGGCGCTTACAATGCCCGACGTTACGGTTTGAGAAAGACCGAATGGATTACCAATGGCGACTACAAAGTCACCTACGCGCAGGCCGTCAGAATCGGCAAGAGGGAGGGCTTTTAATTCATCGGGTTCAATTTTTAGAAGCGCAATGTCACTTTGTTCATCAGAACCCAGCTTTTTCGCTTTAAATTCGCGACCGTCGGTTAGCTTAACGGTAATTTCATCGGCGTTATCGACTACGTGGTTGTTGGTAACGACATAGCCCTTGTCGGCATCGATGATAACGCCAGAGCCAAGGCCTCTAAAGGGGCGCTCTTGAACTTGCTCTTGGGGAGCGCCGAAGAAGTAGCGAAACATTTCAGGTACGCGTTGACGTGAGGTCTGCGTACCCTCAACTGCAATACTGACTACCGCAGGGGTAGCTTCTTCGAGCATGGGCGCTAAAGACGGCACTTCATCTTTTGAATCAGAAAAAAACGGTAACGCCGCCTGCGTGCTAGCAGTAAAGCCCAGTGAACTTACAACAACGGCAGACGCCAATAGACAATGGCGGAAAGACATTTTCATGTTCGCTTACACTCCTTCATGTTATATGCGACATAGCATGGTTTCAGTAAAAGAGTCCGACGTCGTAATAAAGTTCCCGATGTTACTGTTTTTCTGCGTTATTCTGCTCAGAACCGCCGACGAACAACCCCGAACCTGAGTTTGCGAAGTCTTTCGGCTGGGTATCAGAAACACGATTAACTTTAGACTTATCTGACCCTTTCAGATTATTACGTAAATAGGTAGTAGCCTGTTCCCCGTAAAAAGGAACTTTGCTGTCTTCTTCATCACCGCCTTGTTCTAGCAGTGTTTCGTACTCTTCAATTTGTTGCTTTAGTGTTTCGCACTGGCTTTCAATGCTTTCTAAGCTTTGACGCGTTTGATGAATGTGATGCTGTGCCTGCTGTGCGAGGATCTCTTTCACTTGCTTCTCAGTTTGTGCAGCATTACCTGCGCCCTGCTTTTGTTGAAAAAAGCGACCTGCGAAAAAGCCAATAATTAAGCCAACAACTAACAAAGCAAGAGATACTAACAATTCCATTATATTCTCCGAATAAATCTACATCGTGCAGCCGACCTTTACTTCTACGATCTAAAAGCTGCTTTCGACCATATGCTGAATATAGCAAGGTCGAACCCGAAAAGCGCATACATAGTGACATTTATTCAGTGTATGTCGAATTTCAATGTGAGATTCTACCGTGATTTCCATTAAAATTAAGGTCATAATTGAGAAATTCAAGCAGGTCGGTGCAGCGTGCGCCGCTATTGACTTTTGTACGGAGTGGTTTCGGCGATGACGCCATGGGAAAAATATCAGCTAGATCTTAAGTCGTCTGATTTTCATTACGACGCGGCACAAGAAAATGCAGTAAAAGAACTTCAACGTTTGTTTGATGAACTAACCCAGCCTGAAAAGAAAATGACGTGGCGGGTAAAGTTAAAAGCAGCATTTGGTAAAGGCCATGCAAAACCGGGCATACAAGGTATTTACTTTTATGGTGGTGTAGGGCGAGGCAAAACCTATTTGGTGGATACCTTCTACGACTGCTTACCGTTTGAAAAGAAAATGCGTGTGCATTTTCACCGCTTTATGTACCGCGTTCATGACGAGCTCAAACAGCTTAAAAACGCCCAAGACCCGCTGAAGCTAGTAGCTGAAAAATTAGCAAAAGAAGCGCGAGTGATATGCTTTGACGAGTTTTTCGTGTCAGACATTACCGATGCCATGATTTTAGGCACGCTAATGGAAGAGTTGTTTGGCCATGGTATCGTGCTGGTGGCAACGTCGAACATAGTACCCGATGACTTGTATAAAAACGGGCTACAACGTGCGCGATTCTTACCAGCAATTGACCTGCTCAACCAAAACACTCGGGTGGTGAACGTAGACAGCGGCATAGATTATCGTCTTCGAACGTTAGAACAAGCTGAAATTTATCACTACCCACTTGATGAGGAAGCCACCGAGAACCTGCATAGCTATTTTGCCCAGCTAGCGCCAGAGGAAGGGTCGAAGGACGAAGATATTGAGGTAAATAATCGCAAAATTAGTACCCTGAGAAATGCTGACGGCGTGCTTATGATTGATTTTAATGCGCTATGCGGTGGGCCTCGAAGCCAAAGTGACTATATTGAACTAAGCCGTTGCTACCACTCGGTATTGCTCGCCAATGTAAAAGAGATGGGGCAACACAATGACGATGTAGCAAGACGCTTTATCGCCATGGTAGATGAATTCTACGAACGCAATGTAAAACTGATAATATCCGCAGAAGTTGCACTTGAAAGCCTTTATACAGAGGGCTTGCTCAACTTTGAATTCAGGCGATGCTTGAGCCGATTAAAAGAAATGCAGTCCCACGATTACCTAGCCACAGAGCACTTGCCATAGGCACAAGTGTGTGGGGTCAGAGTACATTTAGTACTGAATGCAAACGTAAAGGCAACATGCCAGCTTCCTTTCTAAGGGCATTCACATTGGTATTAAACGAAAATTAAGGTAGAATTTCGCACAATTTTTCTGTGTCGCTAGGCAAAACTCCAAGGCTTGCCATTGCGCGGCACGGTAGCCCGATAAAACCCAACGCAGCGTTCTAATTGCGAGAAAGAGAATTTTAAGATGGGAAGAGCATTCGAAGTACGTAAAGCCGCCATGGCGAAAACCGCTGGCGCAAAAACTAAGGTTTATTCTAAATACGGTAAAGAAATTTACGTGTGCGCGAAAAACGGTGGTGCCGACCCAGACACCAACCTTTCACTTCGCCGCCTTATGGAAAAAGCGAAAAAAGATCAAGTTCCAAGCCACGTTATCGAAAAAGCAATCGATAAAGCGGCAGGTGGTGCTGGTGAAGACTTTCAGCCTATGCGCTATGAAGGTTTCGGCCCGGGCAACTGTATGGTGATTGTTGACTGCTTGTCTGACAACGCAAACCGCACTATCACCGAAGTACGTAACTGCTTTACAAAAACTAACGCCAAGTTAGGTGCGCAAGGCGCGGTATCGCACATGTTCGACCATCAAGCTGTGTTCCAGTTTGAAGGTGACGACGAAGACGCTATCTTAGAAGTGTTAATGGAAGCGGACGTAGACGTCACTGACGTTGAAGTTGAAGACGGTAAGGTAACAGTTTATGCACCGCATACTGAATTTTACCAAGTGAGAACTGCGCTAACTGAAGCGTACCCAGAGCTTAACTTTATCGCAGATGAAATAAGCTGGATGCCGCAAACTGAAACTGAGATCAGCGAAGAAGACATGCCTATGTTTGAAAAATTCATGGACATGCTTAACGATTGTGACGATGTACAAGACGTTTACCACAACGCGGTAACGCCTAATTAATTTAAAGGCTTAATAAAAATCATAAAAACCCTCGATAACTCGAGGGTTTTTTATTTGCTGAGTTTATAGCTTCACTTAACAGTTGATAGGTAATCCTGCCTCATGTACTCTTTTTACAAAAGGGGTTATACGTTACGGAATAAATTACTAAAATCAGGATCTCGAAAAAAATATGGCCTCAACCTCGTATTTCCTGTTTTTTTATAGCAGATATTTGAACATTAACTGTAGTTAGTGGACATGTATTTGTAAGCCGTTTGTTCATCTTTGCTAAACCTTTAGCACACCATTTGATTATAAGAAGAAGCTCGATAGCCATCTGTCGAGTAGAATTGTAAGGGAATACGGTAATGCATACTAGCCGCACACTAGCTTTTTGTTTTGTAGTGTTTTTGTCGCTTTGGGGTGCCCCAGTTCAAGCTAACAACGACACCGCATCGCTATATCAGAAAAACGGGACTTACTACGTAAAATCAGCCCCTACATGGGTGCCTATAGGCGGTGCTGTTTTCGTTATTATCCCAACTTATAAAGACGGTGACATAGTAGAGATAGTGCGTTCGGGTAATACGTGGGTTACTACCCCCATTACATTGTCTCAGTTCAACGCGGTTAACCCTACTGCTTTAAGCAGTTCGTCATTTCAATATACAGATGTAAATGGTGATGGTGAACAAGACTTCGTAATTAACTTGCCTGGAGAAGAGCTTCAACTTCAGCTGTTAGCCTCGGCATCGGGTGAATACGCGGTATCCACAATTTCTACTGTTACCAATACAGACTGGCTTGCTAAAGGTGGTAGTGTAGGTAATCAATCTTTCTCTTCGTCTTCTATTGCGTCAACTAATTTTTATGGGCAAACCAGCGGCGCACCAAGTGTTAGTGGCGGTGCAGCAGTTTACAATGTTCCTATAGATGTGGTTCCAGGTCGTGCTGGGGTTCAACCTTCGGTTAGCTTGCAATATAGCAGCCGTTCAGGTGTAGGTATTGCTGGCGTTGGTTGGTCGGTGAGTGCTAGCGGCGCCATTTCTCGTTGTGCTGCAACTCTTGCGCAAGACAACTACATTGGTGCAGTGAAGTTTAAATATACCACCGACAAGCTTTGTTTAAATGGGCAAAGGCTTATGGTTGTGCAAGGCTCTTATGGCCATGCTAATTCTGAATATAGACTTGAGCTAAACAACAATACACGTGTTTTTCAGCGTATAGGCAATACCGATTCAAGCTCAACCTATTTTGAAGTTAAAAAAGCAGACGGCAGTACATCATACTACGGCAAAGATAGTGGGTCTCGTGTTTCACCTAGTGGTACCAACTCAACAATGTCATGGCTACTAACGTCTACCTACGATGTTAGCGGTAAAAACCACATGTCGTACAAGTATACTGGTTACGGCGCAGGTGAACGCTTGCTGACAAGTATCTTGTATACCGGTAACGGTTCTACAGACGGTAACCGTAAAGTGTCTTTCCACTATGAAAATAAGCGAAAGCCGCGTAAATCGTATATGTGGGGAACGTATTCTGAATCAACCAAGCGTTTGAACTATATCGATACGTTTTACGGTAGCACGCGCGTTAAACGATATGACCTTTCTTATACGGCAAGCCAAACGTCGGGCAGAGACCTTCTAACAAGTGTTAAAGAGTGCGGTTATACCAACGGAACTCGTTGTAAAGAGAGTACATCGTTTAACTGGAGTGACGATACGCCGAATATCGAATTCGAGCCGTTTAGTTATGATAACCAACCACTTTTCACTACCGAAAAGAAAATAGAACATGTAATTCCACGTGGCGATATTAATGGTGACGGTGTTAGAGACTGGAAAGGCTTCTTTGTTAATGCTGAAGGTGAGCGAACTGGGACAACCAGTAAAACCATCCACCCTTGCCACCTTAATATTTATAACAGGGTAGTAGTGTGCGCCGAGGGCGACTTCAATAAAGATGGCTTAACTGACGACTGGCGTAATAACAACGGCACGTTGCAAATTAAATATTCTTCCCTTAACAGTAATAGTTATTGGTTTTCTACCGGAATAAAGCTTAATAAACATACTTATTATAAAAATTTCGAAGATGACCACATCATGCATATCGCTGACTACAACGGTGATAGCTGGCCAGACTTGATGGTATATAGATTTGAAGACTACGAAAATGCGAAGCTTTGGCTATATGCCCACTCTGGCAATTCTAATAACCCGTACTCGGTAACGCCAAGGCTTGTTTATACATTCAAGGCAGTTGGTAAAAAGACTGATGTCTCAAACTATAGACCTAGCACAACAGTGCAGTTTATGGGGGATATGGACGGTGATAACACGCCTGACATTATGGTTGCATCAATAAATTCTGATGGAAAGTACAGCGTTAACCACTCTCAACCCAGTCCTAGAGCTTTTTTGTTCAATAATGGCAATGGATATTCGTTTACTATAATACCATTTTCCTATGTTGGTAGCGGGTCAAATTGGGGTGAAGTAACGCATTTTAGCTATTTCGTAGATATTAACGGAGATGGATTACAAGACTGGCTTGGATGGAAGGAGCACCCTAGCAGTGACACTGAATCACTGCTTGTTGCAAAAATCAACAAGGGCAATAAAAACTTCGGTGACGAAATTTTAGTTGGCGGCGATAATTTTAGGGTTAAAAGCTCTTTTGTTTTTTTTCCACCTGATGGGGACATAACCAAAAAGTCAGCCATGTTCGGCAATGCACTCAAAGTGGCTGATATTAATGGCGATGGAATACCTGAAATTCTGGAGCCAGGAGAAAGACTGGTTACCGGTTGCGGTAGAGTAACCGACTATAATAACAGTACTACTACTCGATGTGGTGATAACTTATATGGAGTATACCGGACGAGTAGCACATCAGTGGCTGATATTAACGCAAGTATTCTCGATGACAGTATCTATAGGTGGAACGCCTTCTATTTCAACGAGGACAGTAACGGGAATATCTCGTTAACTAAAAGGGAGACTGATTACGTTGGTCATGCTTATCAATCAGCATTTGTAGATAGTCACGGTAAAGGCTTACCCGATCTTGTCTCACTGCACGTTAAATCGTACTCGGACAATTCATTTAGTGGAAACGGCTCGGGAACAGAAATGGCACCGTATTTTGGCGACTACGGTGCTTATTACAGCCGCAACAAAGGCGCAGCAAGAGGTAGTGAAAAGTATCTACCACATGACCTAATGGAATCTGTATCTGCACCTAAAGGAATATCTGCTAGTTGGAAGTATCGCCCGCTTAGTAGTGATGAATATGATAAATCGGGTGTAAATGGTATACCTTATTACGAAACAGACTTCGACTATACGGAACAGCTGGAAGGTGGCGAAGGTGAATACCTTCACTTCGCATCTAGTATGTACACGGTTGCCGAATTCAATGTCGATAACGGTATTGGTGGCCAGAATAAACACCTTTATCGTTACAAAGGCGCGGTATTCAACACGCAAGGTCGCGGTTTTATGGGCTTCAGAGAAATTATTCATGAAAACCAAGCCGCAAGCACTTTATCTAGCTCTGTTTTTGAACAGATGTTCCCTAAAGTGGGGTTAGTCGAGTCGGCAAGTGTTACGCAATTAGGTGATAGAGAGCCGTTCACTACTACCGACAACAAGTGGGTTATAACATCGGCTCACACCAATTCATCTACTTTCAAGGTTCACAATGAAAGACAAGAGGTACGTACGTACGATGTAAACGCACTGCCACAAGAGCTGTCGTCTACTATTATTACCGTAAATCAGCAAGATGTAGATAAATACGGTAACGTAAGAAAAAGTACCACAGTAAAGGAAGATGATTTTAGCGAAACAACCGTAATTAAAACGGCAAGCTACTCTGCAACAGACGCTTGGCCAAATAAGCTTACTGGTAGTACGGTTGAACAACGCTTAGCACCTCGCTCATCTTCTGTGTTGTGGGGGAAATCGAATACGTTTACCAAGGTTCATTCAACCTATATTGAACAGTGGGACAACGCACATAGAAAACCTAAGAAAGTAATTACTAATAATGCACGTGATAGACTAAGCGAAAGTAGTTGTTTTGACTCAGCAAACTCATCAGCGTGTAGCCTAGTAACAACCACATACAATACGTACGGCTTGCCAACTACTGTTCAGACAAAAGGTAGGGTAGCTAGCGGTAACTCTACTAATGTACGTAATGTTCAAATACGTAAAATTACTACTTCCTATAGTGACAATGGCACTTCAGCGAGTGGTGCCGGATATTTCCCTTACAGCGTAACTGCTGAAAATGGCAACTACGACACTGTTGTTACCACACATACTAGCCCGTATTCTGGCGCGCCAGTAAAAGTGATTGATGCCAATGGTTTAACATCAACCACTAAATACGACAGTTTGTTCAGACCTATAGAAGTCAAGGCTCCAGGCGTTTCTACGCAATCAATAAGCTATGCGTCGGCCGACAGTGCAAGAGGGTCTAGCCATACCTTGTTTATGGTTTCTACTAAACAAGCGGGTGCCCCGCGCACCAAGCAGTACATTGATAGGTTAGGAAGAACTTTAAGAACAGCAACTGAAGGGTTTACTAGCGGTCAGTGGTATTTTGCCGACAAGCGTTATAACGCGTTAGGACAAGTTACGCATGAATCACTGCCACATACAGGGAGTCCTGTTTATACTCGATACACCCAGTATGACGTTCTAGGCCGTTTAAGAAGTAAAATAACGCCTGCAGTTAATAGCAGTGAAGATTTCACAACGAACTATGCTTACAATGGCTTTACTACTGAGATTAGAACGTACGCAAGCGACGGTCACAACCTTGTTATGTCGCGGGTTCACGACAGCGCTGGGTTACTAATGCAAACCACCGACGCGCAATCGGGTGTGACTGAATATGGTTACGATGCGCAAGGCAACCCTGTAGTTATTAAAGATGCTGCAAATAACGAAATTGTTGCACATTACGACAACTGGGGTAGAAAGCTGTGGGTAGATGACCCCAACCAAGGAAAGACTACCTTCGTTTACAACACGTTTGGCGAGCTTGAATCTGAATCAGATGCAAATGGAAAGTATCAACGTTACGACTACGACTTACTGGGGCGTGTAGTAACTAGATTTTCAAGCAACGGTAATGCGTCGTACATTTGGGATACTAGGAAGAAGGGTTTGTTGACCAAATCTTATGTTTCAGGTGCCTCAAAAGAGTTTTTCTACGACAGCCTAGCCAGACCTACCGAAGTAAAAACGGTTATCGACGGCGCAGTATATTCTACGCACACGGCTTATAACCCTTACCACGGTTATGTTAAGTCGTTAACATATCCAAACGGCATGCAAGTGGCAATGGACTACAACAGCCGAGGCTACTTAACCACTGAGAGAAATGCCGCAAGCGGTTATGTTTATCGCACCGTTACCGAGCAAGACAGCTTTGGCAACATCAAAAAAGCCAGCATAGCCGATGGTAGGCAACAAGGTGAATACCTTTACAGCACGCGCACCGGCCAAATGTTAATGAGTCGAGTAACCGCCGATGGTGGCGCAGTTCACTACCTTGATTACAATAACTACGACAGCTACGGCAATCTACGAAGCCAAGTAAATCGTGCTATTAGTTCACCTCAAACCGACACGTACACTTACGATTCGCTTCATAGGTTAACGCGTTCTTCAATTCGAGTAGGTAGCGCAACGACAACAATTGACTACGGTTACGACGCTGTTGGTAATTTGAAGAAGAAAACGGACTACTCGATAAACAGCAATAGTGCTTACGCATACTTCTCTGGGTCGAACAAAGTGCAGTCTGTTCAGCTTAAAAACGGTGGCACTGATACCTTTGGTTACGACAACAAAGGCAACTTAACCAAGCGAAATAATGTTACTGAATTTACGTATAACGTAATGAACAAGCCGACAGCTATTAACCGTAAAGGTTCACAGGTGTCGTTGGCTTACGATGCTGATTGGGCAAGGTACAAGCAAGTACGTACAGTAGATGGAAAAACCATTACTACTCACTACGTAGACAAGCTTTACGAAGTTGAGAAAGAAGGAAGTAAAACGACTAACACGGCATACATAAGCGATGTGGCGATAGTAGTTGAAGGTACGCATCAGAAGAAAATTCGTTTTTCTCACAGAGACCGTTTAGGTAGTGCCACCACGTTAATAGATCATAACAACAACGTTATGGCCTACCGTTTCTTCGACCCGTTTGGCAAGCCGAGAATGGGTGATGGTAGCCTTATGCAGAGTTTTGGTAAGTCGGCACGACTATCGAATAACTTGCTTGATGTGGATATGGCAACGCGTAGAGGTTTCACTGACCACGAACACCTTGATGAAGTTGAGATTATTCATATGAACGGGCGGGTGTACGATTATAACCTTGGGCGGTTCTTGAGTGTTGATCCGTTTGTTCACGGTGGTTCGCAGGGTATCAACCCCTATTCATATATAATGAATAATCCACTAGCAGGGACTGATCCTTCTGGTTACTCGCCAGAAGAAGAGGTAAAAGAAAAGCCAATAATGGAAGCTCAGACTGGTTCGCGAATTAAAAGACGGGTCGGAACCACCTACAGCGGAACTGTTTCTTCAGGTGGTGTTTCTACCAGCTTCTCTGTAGATGTCAGAGATAATGGAAGCGTTAGCGGAAGTTTTACAAGTACAGCAGGTGATCTTTCGATTTCAGGGAATTTTAGCGGAGATATTGGTAGCCAACAGTCTATAAGCAAAAGTACACAGAGCGGTACACCTGAAGCTAAACAAGAAGCAGGCTTTTTTGAGAAAGCGTTTAATTTTCTTGGTAGCGGAAGAGGAGGCTTTAGGTCAAATGCAGAAATATATGAAGAGCATAAAGAGCGCTTTGGCACACCGGGTGGTTGTGAATCCGAAGGTAGTTGTATTGATAAAGACATTATTCAACTTTATTCAGATTACACCGCAGGGGCTTTAGGAGCTGGAGAAGTTTCTACTGCTGCTGCGACAGCTTCAAGGTTTGCGCTTAAATCAGTTCGGATATCGTCTGTAAAACGAAGCTCTACCGTTGATGGCACAGGATTGGTGACGCAAACTGCTATAGGTCATTCTTCTGGGGGTGTTTCGCACTTAGTTCAATTTATGACTCGTGCAGAGAGAGCTGCTTTCATGGCTGATCCAGCTAAAGGATCAAGATTTTTAGGCCAAGCTGTGCATAGAGCTACGGCTCAGTCACTTCAACGCGCATTCCCCGGTAGATTTAACTACAGTACTAGAGGATGGGATTTTACCGATAGACTTACAGGGGAAGCTATTGAGTTGACGACCCATAAAGGTCTTCAGTCTCATCTAAAACGTAGTTATGGAAATAGTGTAAACTATTCACTTTATTCTCTACCCGCACATTAAATATTTAGGAAGAAACGGTGCTAGCTGACAAAAATCATACGATATTAGAAAATCAAAACTATAAAAAGGCGGACTTTTCTAACATTGCTACCAAACAGCTAACGATAATAAATTGTAGTTTTGAGGACTGTTCATTTGACGATATGAAAGTTGGTGAGATTTGTTTTGGCGGAGGAAAATCATTCTCCACCTACACAAATTGTTCATTTAAAAATGCAAAATTTTCATCTATTGCGCCGGGTTTTGCTAAATTTTTTGGCTGTACCTTTAGCAATGTAGCCATAAAAAAGTTCTTATGCACTAGTGTCGATATTATCGATTGTACCTTTTCGGGTAAGATCCAAGGTTCATTCTTCAATGCAAAGCCGATTTCTTGTAATAGACCTGATGGTGAAACAAAAAATACTATTGAAAGCAATGACTTCTCAAACGTGGACTTTAAAGATGTGGCATTTCGAGGAGGAGTTGATTTAAGTATGCAGTCTTTACCTAGTTCAGAGCAAAGTATTCTGTTAATCGGAGCTGAGGAAATCTTACGAAATGCTTATTCTAAAATTATTAGTTGGTCTGATTTGGAGCTGCGAAGACAATGTCTGAACTTAATAAAATTTCTTGAGTTTGAGCTTGAAGATGGGCAGAAAGATCTGTTTTTTACTTTATCTGATTTTCCCAAGAAACAGCGCGATTCTGTTGTTGAACTATCAAGGTTAATCCAATAGCGGCAATCTCAACATAAAAAGTGATGTTGACTTCCATTGTAATTTGAAACCAAATCCCGCTTCGGCGGGGTTTGTATTTTAAGGCGAGCTGAATTCATTCGTTTATCAGCAGTAGCTGCCTTTTCTCTTTGCCCTGTCAAAAAATGAATGACTAAAAATTAAACTTTCTAGTACCATATGTTGCCCTGTTTAATGAGTTTCTGCATACAGAGGAGTGTATAGATGGCAAAAGGAAAGCTGATTTGGCATATCGCTTGCGATGAATCGGGTATCGATGGGCAGGTGTATTATGGGTTTGGTTCTTTATGGATGAAGTATCAGCGTCGTGGCGATTTTGCTCGCATTATCAGAGAGCTCAGGGAAAAGCATCGATATATAAACGAAATCAAATGGCAGCGTGCTCACCAGAAAAACAATATCGCTTTTTACAAAGAGCTTGCCGATGTATTTTTCAAACATGCGTGGCTTGCATTTCATTTCATAGTGATTAGAAAAGGATTGGTAGATAAATCATTCAATGAAGGTGACTATGACCTCGCAATGCGAAAACACTTCACCACTCTCATTTCCTCTAAAATCAAAGCAGTTAAAAAAGCACATCCCAACCAGCAATCAGAATTTCGAGTTGAAGTTGACCCATTGCCGTCAAGATATGATAAAGCGGACGAAGCATTTCATACGATAGCTAACAATATCCTCAAGCAAGAATTAGGCGGTGACGCACTGATACAAACCGTTGTGACTAAAGACTCAAAAGACTCTCAGCAAATACAACTGGCCGACTTTCTTTTGGGTGCTGTTATGAGCGCGTTTCAAGGAAAAGTCACCTCTGATAGAAAACGGGATATGGCTAATCATATTGCATCATACTTAGGCTGGGATTCTCTACAACATGATACTTGGTACCATGAGCGTAAATTTAATATTTGGTATTTTCATGATGTCAGACGTGAGAGGCGAGAAATCCACACAAAAAATGTAGAGCTAAAATATCCGCTCCCAACAAAGTCACTCAAATGAAGTCAAAAAAAGAATGAAAAAAAGCAATCATCAAGGAAAGGTACTTAAAGACCACAAAAAAGTGGGGAAAAAATTCATACCCCCTTTGATGCAAATGGATATGATGAGAGAGACCTCGTTTGTCAACGACAGGCTTCCATGTTTAATCTGGATGTCGGCATTGTATCGTCGCATTGGTGATAGGAAGGCAACAGAGTTTATTGTAGATTTTATTGAAACTGCATATAAATGTTGCGAGGGTGAGAAGGTTGCTCCGCTTCAATATATGGGCAGCTATACAACTCTGCCCGATTCAAAAAAGAATGAATTGTATGGGACATTGAAAACTAAACCATATTTCAACGACCTTCTAAGCAATCTCGAACATCAGTATCATTTGCTAAAAAGCTACCCTTTTGCATTTCTTTTTTCTGAGCACCAATATGGCGTAGACCGTGAAGACGCTATCGAAATGCTAAAAGAGGATGTAGAGTCACTTTTAGACCGAATGTCATCAGAGGCAACCAAGGTTCAGGTTACTGCGGTTTATGCAGAGATGACATCAGGACGAACGAAAATTTCAGCTCATATCGACTTGCCTGACTTCAATGCAATTTTCAAAGCGTCAGAGTCTGAAGATGCAAAGCGTGTTGCAGGTTTTGCTCGCGCTCATATCAACGGATTTGCAGCAGCTTCTTTCCTGAAAGAAATAGGGATTCCTGAAAACCAGTGGCCAAAGACTTTTTGGGATGAGGCTTTTGAATTAGATGGATGTGAAAATGGATATTGAAGAATTAGTAAGCGGCTACGTTGGTTATCTCGTGAACAGTTTCGATGAAGTCTGGACGCAAGTTAAAATTCCCCCTGATAAGTTGGAGGCATTTTCTGCCATTGGTGGCCTTTTATCTCGTCAAGTTACCCTTTCCATTGAGCTAGCTCAGGCTCCCTCGATATGGAATGGTCACTCTGCTCCCCTGTTTCTTCGCTCTATGACCGATTTGTATATCACTCTTGCGTGGATGATGGATGACTTAGACGAACGTCCTCAAAAATACGTTATGCACGGTCTTGGTGAGGCAAAACTGCTTATCGAACACTACAAACTCTTGTTAGAAAAGGAGGAGTATCAAGAAGACAAGGAAGAGCTTCAACAAATGATAGATTTCAGAGAGCATTGGATAAATTCACAACGCAGAGAATTTTTTGTCGAAGTGGATGTTGGAACGTGGTCGAATTTAAATTGTAGGAAAATGGCTCAAGAGGCAGATTGCGAAGACCTTTATAATTTTGCTTACACCCCTTTTAGCCAAGTTGCGCACAGTATGTGGCCGCATGTTTCAGTTTACAATATGAATCGTTGCAAAAACCCACTGCACAAGCACCACTTGATTCCAGCACTACTGGAAGTACCGCTCGACCCGGACTACTTGTTTAGATCTTGCAAATACGTTGACAAGACTTATAGGTTGTTTGAAAAGCACTTTGGAGTATCAATAAAGCAAACGCCGCTCGATTGGTGGAGCAGTTTTTGGGAGGCTGTCCCATCCGAACAAAGCGAAAATGAAGGCTCAAACGACGCTTAGGGCAGTACAAAATAAGTTTATCATGGTGCGCATGCTGTGATGGCTATAAGGACACCCACCGTAACTTGAAACCAAACTCCTCGTTGATTGAGTTACTTTTGATTGGAATTAGCAACTCGATGGTATTACCCATGAAGATCGATATTCCCTATAGCATATTGTAGCGTAGACTGACTTGGGGGGCGTTCATTTATGAAAACTAAGGAAAGTACTCTCATTAGCAAATCCGTATTTAACAACACTAGTAAAAAGCCTAGGCCGCGATAAATTGAACGCGATGTACCATGAAGCAATGGCGCACCCTTCTATAGGAAAAATGCGTGAGGTAAGTGAAAAGGATTTTGTGCGTTATGGCTTGTTCGCGAGTCTTGAATAAGCTAGACGATTCAGCAATTGTGGGCAAACACGAGGCTTGTATTGATAGTTGGCCTATCTCTTAAATCATCAAACAGCTAATGCAGCTCATAACGACCTTCAGATCCAACACATGAGCTTAAAACATCGCGCTACTACTGTTTTTAGTTTTATCTGTATGCTATTAAACCAATCAGTCTTTCCTGCGTGGTCCATTCAAAAAGCTATGGTGGTCCCGCTTAAATGGAAAGTACACCGCATTTAATCGTTTTTACGGTCCCGGTAGGGTGTAATTAGCACTTAAACGATGGTGGCGTTTCCATGAACTTTTTATAGATCTCTACCTTCTCATCATAGATAGGGCGCAAAAATGAATCAAAGGTAGTGAATGTTGCGTTGCTCATAGCGTTCTCCAATGCGCTGTGTTTGTAGGATTATTATGGCGTAGATTGAAATGACGCAAGCGTAACTGAATTGTCGCTGGTGGACATTATCAGTCACACCAAGAAATAGCCTCCCACATCGGAGGCTAAGATATAAGTTATTTGGGTTTTGATATAAAGTGACAGGCAAGCGCAGCTAGACCAGCACCTGCAAGCCAAGTTAATCCCATTAAAAACAATGTTCCAGCTTCAGCAAAATCGCCAAGGGTTTTAAATTCTCCTACATCTGTAGTAAGGATTAATAAAGCCCCCAAAGCAATGACAAACAGGGCCGCAATTACTTGAGCTGTGCCTAAATCTATAGGCATGCCATGCCTTTGTTGCATTTTAAGGAAACCAACTGTACCGATAAAAGGTACAGCATAGGACAATATTCCGTACCAAATTAAGTCATGAAACTCCATAAAAACTCCTTTAGAAAATGGATAAAACTAATATATCATCATTTATGTAAATCGATGATTTTAATTGAAATTATATGATGTCCATTTTTGCCAACGAGGTGACCTTTCCCCTGAACTAGCGCCACCCTTTCGATGAGATTTTTCATATTAATTAGGACACCCACCGCAATTTGATACTAAATCCCGCTTCGGCAGGGTTTATATTCAATAAAATGAGCAAGAATCAAAAGGGCAGAATCATTTAGAGGCTGCAACAGTTTTAAAGAGCAACTATAAGGACACCCATCGTAATTTCTTTACTCATGCGTAAATCAGGACACCCACCATTATTCCACACAAGTGTTATACATATCGCTGTTGGCAAACTGAGAGATGACTACGTTCGCACTCATCTCGCTGCCAGTCTTCCGAGTATTTATTCGCCCAAACCTTGATGCAGCTGAATTATCGAATCTCTTCATTGACACAGGTTAAATAAGGACACCCACCGTAACTTGGAAGCAACGCAATGCCTGGCTGCTACAATAATTCTGGAGGATATTTGTCCGGCAGCGATGTAGATAGAGCTTATTCAACAGTTTTATCTGCACTGATGGGAGGAAGAAAAGTACGAGTGTTGTACGAGATTAATGAGGGCTCTACAGGCTGGGGAATGTGTACCATTAAGCCACTCTTTGTTATGTAACGAAGCCAAGGTGCTCTCGTTTTTAGATAAGTAGTTATAGTTTTGAACTACTAATTTACTTACCGTAACTTGAAACCAAACTCTTCGTTGGTTGAGTTACTTTTGATTGGAATCAGCAACACAATGGAATTATCCGAGAAGAACGATATTATTTTCATCATTGTGTAGATATAATCGGGGGGCTTTAATTTATTAAAACTAAGGACAGTACTTTGATTAGCAAATCCGTATTTGACAACACTAGTAAAAAGCCGTTGGCTTATACCGTTGTTTTCCTATCTCTTTTATTTTCGCCTTCATCATATGCAGGATGGTCGAGCAAATGCTCCGCTGCTTCTAGTGTGGTGGCTTGGCCAAATGCCGGTGACCAATATGGTACAAGGTTTTATTTAAAGGAAAATCCTGCTAACTGTAATGGTTTCTGGATACCGCAAAATAGTAATAACAAACAATCTGTTCAAAGTATTTTCCTTACCGCCATTTCGACCGGATTGAATGTTTGTGTTCAATATGATGAGAGCCACACAAAATATAATGGTTCCTGCAAGCTGAATAGCGTAAGGCTATCGGCTAAAAACTAACAAAAGACGCACAGTTAGTAAAAATGACTTTCAGCGTAAACATATTAAGTGTTGTCATACGGGCAATTACCCCGACATCGAAACAATAACAGAGTAATTGGAATTAGCGTCATGGTATGAATAAACGCTATTCTGTGACGCTTCCAGCTAAAAGTAGCTCAATTATGAAAAGGAATTCTATGAAACAATTAATCGTTATTATTTTCTCAATGTTACCGTCGGTTTGCTTCGCAAACTATTACTGCCACGGCAAAGTTCAGCACTTGGGGATGTCTGATAGTTTGCACATGAGCAACGGGTTCGGTATTCACCTAATATGTAACTTCAACGAGCCAAAGTGCAACGCTTGGATGTCTGCTTTGATGGCAGCAAAAATGTCGGATAAAACCGTAACTGTTTATTATAGTAGTTCTTCATCAGCAAGCGGTGACCAAGGTAATGGTTTGTGCCAAGAAATTGGGCATTGGGTTAGTCCAGATGATCCAGTTTACTATGTTCAGTTAAACTAAGACTTTAGTTTTCTATAAAAAACAAATTCGAGCACAACGTGAGAAAACTTCATAGCATAGACAATGGCTAGCTTAAAAACATTTACTTTCAAAGGATTATAATGAAATTAAAAACTCTCTTGATAACGGCTTTGTTACTCAAAGCTTTTCCCGCGAATGCTGTTTTTGTAAATGGCACCATAAAAACACTATTTAGTTCTGCAAATGGGGAAGTAGCATTAAAACTAAATGAAGGGGTTCCTCAAGAAGTTATAAATTCAGAGTGCCCTGTCACTAATGGCTTTGCGGGCAATAAAAATGCAGACCCTTTCTTAAAATCGTTATTGTTAAGTGCTTACGTTTCAAAATCAAACGTTAGACTTTCAATTAGTGGCTGCGATGGAAGCTGGTTAAAAATCAATAATGTATATCTTGAACCTGCCGGTGAATAAAAAGCTAAGCTTTTCAGTTCAGTTAAATTCAATCTAACTTCAACAACTGGTCCAGAGTGCAATTACTTACAGAAACAAAACAATCAAAAATAGAGGCCATCAACAGTAAGAACGGTAGCCATAAATGCCAAAGCCACGAAATGTTCAGATAAGCCTGCAAGACACACCTTATTACCATTGTGTTACACGCTGTGTAAGAAGATCATTCTTATGTGGAATCGACAAATACTCGAATAAAAGCTACGAGCACAGAAGAGAGTGGGTAGAAAAACGCATTCATTTTCTAGCGTCAGTCTTTGCTATTGATGTTTGTGCCTATGCAGTAATGAGCAACCATACGCACGTTGTATTGCATGTTGACTCATCGCAGGCCGAAGATTGGAGTGTTGAGGAAGTTATTATGAGCTGGCACAAGTTGTTCAGCGGCACCTTGTTAACCCAAAGGTATATGGATAACGCCAAAAAATTGAACATGACAGATGCTCAGATACGCGCTGTACATGACACGGTAAATGTTTGGCGTAAAAGGCTTCGTGATATTAGTTGGTTTATGCGTTGTTTAAACGAATACATAGCAAGGCAAGCAAATAAAGAAGATAACTGCACGGGGCGCTTTTGGGAGGGACGTTTTAAGTCGCAAGCATTATTAGACGAAGCAGCCATACTTGCATGTATGGCTTACGTTGACTTGAACCCAGTTAGAGCGAAAATGGCAAAAACACCTGAATCATCTAGCTTCACCAGCTTTCAGTACAGAGTTAATGCGATGAAAAAGCAAAAGTCGCAAAAATACCTTATGCCGTTTTCAGGAGGAGTAAGCGATAGCTCACTCAAAGCATTACCTTATTCACTGCCAGACTATTTGAGGTTAGTAGATGAAACGGGAAAGCACGTAAGACAAGATAAGCGTGGCGCTATCGATAATAGCATTCCGGATATTTTAACGCGTTTAGGTATTCAGAATGAGCATTGGTTAGAGCTAACCACAAGATTCGAGCAATGCTTTAATGGCGCAGCCGGCAGACTGGAGTACTTGGAAAGGTATAGTAAAAACAGAAACATAACCCGAGTTCATTGCAAACACGCTTCCCTACGTTTGCTAGGCTAACATAAGGGATTTGTAGTATGCTATGTGAGACGATTGCAAATATACTAATTCGTTATTAAGAAGAGCGTGTGATTAACACGTTTAAATACAAGGGCTTCAAGGATGATAAAAAACTTTTCAAAATCACTTCATTTTACAATTTTTGTAATGCTTCTGCTGCCAATTAGCTTTTCTTCAAACGCTGGGTGGGCGGGGAATCTAGAAGTCAAAAAGATGTTCGGTAATAGCAAAATTTTCTTTGGTGTAAATACACCTCCTTCAGATACATGCGATTATCACGGGCGTGACTTTATCTTCGATGCTACAACCGAGGGCGGAAAGAACATGTTGTCGATGTTAATTGCGGCCTACATGGCAGATAAAAAAGTGGACGTTTGGTATACATCAAGTAGCCTACCTGGTACCACTGACAAGAACGGATGTAACCGCAACACAATGGCTGTTATGACGCAAGTTGGCTTTTCGGAAGAATAGCGAACAAGACATTCATACTTAATCATTTGTTTAAGCTGCAAAGGAAGGCTAGTGACCAAAACTCATAACTGCAGTACAGCTCAGTACGATAATAACGAAAACAATGCTCCAAAAGCAATTTCTAGTGCTTTTATCAGGCAATTAACTAAGCGAACACTTAAGTACTTACCCCCAACCTTTGCTGCAATAGGTTTTCTATTAATACTCGTGTACTGCATGCAAATAGGGTATATGCCAATCTTTGATTTAAGTACGCTTACTACAGTCTTGGTTTCTGTAGCATTCGCAGCATTGTCCCTTACTTTTTTATTTGTGCTAGTACTCTTGTTGCCTGGTGTTTACTGGCGAATTATTACCGGAGAATCGGAACAGTTAAAGACTATTATGGCTATTCCTGATTTTTTCAGTCGAACGAGAAGCATAGCCCCGTTTTTTGTTATTCCTTCGATAACATGGTTTTGCGTTATATTTTGGTTTGCATCAAAAAATGTAGTGTTTCTTCCATTCGCAGTACTGTCTGCATTGCTGTTTATTGTGTTTCTTTTACATAGTAAAGAATACGCTTTTTTTAAAGACTGGTTTAAATTTAACCTTTCGGGCGCGTTTACTGCATTTGCATTCTTATTTCCTACTTTACTCATTAATGACAAATTTGCTGGTACAGCGCCTGTATACAAAGACACCTTTACATATGTTTACTTACTTTTGGTAGCATTTATTAATGTAATAGTGATTGGAGCTACAACAGACAAAGACTCTTTGAAGAAAGCTGTTGTAATTGCTCTAGGCGGCGTTGTTTTGGTAGCTATTGGTACGGGTATGCTTGCTGAAATACCCAGAAAGACAATGGCGCTATATAAACTTGGCAATATTGAAAGCGCGACATTACATTTAAAAAAAGATGTATGTAATGTTTTTTCGACTATCGACACGCCTAGAAAGACTGAAAAGTCTTGCGTACTTGAAAATGTTGAGATTCTTTCTCGATTGGGAACCGAGTATTTTGTAAACGTGGACGGAAGAGAAGCAGTCATTCCAAGCCACTACGTAATTCAGTGGTATTCCAAGCCTAAAATTAAGGAGGTGGCGAATACCACAAAATAAAGCTGATAAATTGGATGTAGTCTTATTCCTGAAGCGCTACTACGCGATGTAAACGATGCGTTTTATAACCACCCACGCTTGTCTCTGCATCGTGGCAATGCCAAGAAGCAGATTTTTGATTCACATACAGGGTGTATACAAAACTGATTAAGTTGGTTTCATTGGACGGAATATAGCACTTAATATCATTTGATAACCAAACTACCACGGCCTGATTACCTTCCCATTCTATAATTCCTTTCACTTTTAACGAGGCGCCATTTGGTGTCCAAGCGTTTGCAAAGCTAGACAACAGAATGGCTATTGAAAATAAAATTGTTCTTAACATAGTTTTTTATATTCCCTTTGTTCCATGGAGCTTATTTTCCTATCACAATTTTTATCCCAGCTTATTCTCGAAATACAAAAAATCGATCGATGCTTGCACCACATGGTGTTGGGTCGATTTTATCTATGTACAGTTTAACGTTCTTTTCAGCGGCAAATGCCGTAGTTAATGAACTTACCATCACTTCGTAGTTTGGGTGAGATCGCGATATAAAAAAGCGTTTTCCGCCATCACAACGGCTTAGCTGCGTATTACTATACTCATCAGTAAGGAAGGAAAGCCCACCGGTGCTAGGGTAAATAGCATTTATCTTAGTGCTGTCAGACCAGACATCGCCTTGCACTGAAAAAATTGAGAGGCAAGATACAACTAAAGGAATTGAAACAATCTTATTCATTATCGTCCTTGAACAATATGTTGTGTTTATCTTAAACAGTTTTGTTAACAGAGTAGTGAAATTAGTACATCAAATATGTTTGAATTACTCCTTACTTGAAAATCTAAAGTAGGGACAAACGCCTTAGCTTAGCAAAATTATTGAAGCATGAGTCGTCGTAAATGTGGAGTTCAACTAAACTACCTCTAGCTTGCGCAATTAATAAAGCCGAGAGTACTTGTGCAGTACTACTTTTATTGGGGTCCACCGCTATTAGTCTGTTACTCGAGCCGGTGTTGCTACATGACTTTGGATTTGTTGGGGTTCTGTCTATTGAAAAATAAATTTCGCCCCCCGTATACCCAACATTAACTCTTTCTATTTTAACGTTGTTCTGAGTTGCATAATCTGCACTAGCGTGAAATGCACAACAAAATTGTATTGCTAACAGTATTAATATTTTGTCCAAATCAAATTCCTTTTCATGTTTTCGACATCATTCCTATACGAAACTATCTTGCTTATAAAAAGTATTGTAAATACCTACTATATACTATTTTTCCGAAAATACCTTGAGCGCTCGTATTACAGTACCCGAAGCCATGCATTCATTATTTTCGTAGATAACAGTAATCAGTTTTTCTTGCGACTGCGCAGCAATGGCAATCGAGAGGATGTGTGAAGCTGCGGGGTCTGATAAAGTGAGCCTTAGTAACTTTTTAACGTGGCAGGTCGTTTGAGGAATAGATTCTTTGGTTTCTATAAAAATAGAGTTTGTATTCCTACTCACTCCAACAGAATCTATGGATAAGTTGCTCTCTGTAGCTTCAGTATGTGTAAGTAAACCGAATGAGAGAAGGGTTGTTATTATTCGTGTTTTCATAAAACTTCCGTTATTAAAAATAAGACACCTAGCCAATAAAGAAGGATTTAATTGTTGATGTATGCCAAGTGCTAGCGGCAAAAGTATTTGGAACAACATGCAACAGGGTACAGAACAAAACTGCTATATTAATAGACTTCAACATTTCTTCCTCTAAATTTTTTGAATTAGTCTTTTTTTAAATATACTGTTTATATCTTTGGCATCGCGCAATTTGAACGATGTATTTAAACCTAGTAATAGCTGCTGATATATTCGTCAGTCTTTTAGCTAAACCAACAGGAGTAAGAATCACCAGTTATTAAGTTTCCATTTTTTGAGCAACCAAAAATTATGCGTAGCGCATTTAGGAGAGTTTATACTTGCATCACTGGTTAGATCAACTTGATTGGGTTTCACTGTAGTACGAGTAAATAAATTTAATTTGTTTATTAAAATTGAGAGAAGAAAATTTGTTCTTCAGTATTTTAATAACTCTCCCTGCTTGCTCAATGTTATAGGCTGTATTTATCGGAAACATAGGAGAAAAAAGAGCGCTTTTATTTCACTCATTTATCTTTCTTAGTATTCCTCAGAAGAATATGAAACTACGGTATTGTTACTATAAACCTCGAGTATCTAACATGGTTAGTCACAAATAAACGGTTTCGTATTTAATAGGCGCTAACTTTTTAAGAATGCGATTTTCTTGTTGATAAGTCAGACCCACATCGCGCATGGCGCCCTGCACGTATTCCACTAAAATATAAAACTCTCGCTCTTTGATATTTAGGTCTTTATGAGACTCTACCATGGGTTTACCGTCATACTCGCAAGGCCCCCCTATAAGCTCGCAGGTTTGCAAAACGAGCTGGTCTCTTAGATGCTTTTTTGGAACCCCTTTGAAGTAGTGACCAATTACAGGGTCTGTATAAATTCGCGTAATAGCTACGCCGTATATAGTATTAAGCGTTTTATGGCCACCAATTTCATCATAAAGGCTTTGTTCAGGAGAAGTCGCGCACGCGCTGATTAAAATGCTTAGAATCGCGGGTACTGTTAACCGAATGCAATGTTTGATCATTGTATTCCCCTATCAAAAGTTGCCGTTAACCGAAAGGTAGAAGCCACTGGAGCTTGCTTGTAACGGTAAGTTACCTAAATCGACGTAAGCTGCCGTAATTGAAATAGATTTATTGGGGAAGTAAGCAATAAAAGCATCAATAACCGTGTCCTCTTCGGCTAGCCCACCTAACCGATTAGTTTGCGTCCGAAATTCAGTGCCCATTGCCGTGGTAGGGCTGATTAACACTGCAACGGAGCCTTCCCACTCAACTTTTGCATTGTCGTTACCTTCAACACCAAAACCCAATAGACCAAACATATTTGCCTTAGTGTACCTGGCGGTTAAATTAGTGAGTAAATTGTAGCCTGACGGTGTGCCTAACCATAATTTAGTCGCTGAAAGGTAGATGTCAGTACCGCTATCGTCATTTGCGCCTAAAAGCAAAGGTACGCCGATCTCTGGAAGTGGAACGGTGCCATCTGGCAATGAAAGCGAACTGTCGAAATCTCTATTTTTCTTATACTGGGCACCTATCGCGACTTGTGGAGCCCATGGGTTTTGCGTAAAGACACCATCCCCAACTAATTTTACTTTCGCGCCCACTATATCTTGCTCGATAGTTGTACTATTGGCATTTGTCACCGCACCTTCTGTAAGTAGTGCAAAAACATTGCTGGTTAACCCTGCTGAAATATCTTAACGCTGGCGCTGTACGCTAATCTCTACGCGGTCAAACAGACTTATGCCTGCACCAGCAGTAGTGAGCGAGTAATCGTTAAGGTTTAAGTATTGAACATTGGCAGAATAACTTATCTCTTCTTTACTGGTGTACCCACCAATGAACGCCCATGGGGTTATGCCACCACCCGCGGTGCCCTCGAACCCTGTAATTCCCCCTGAGGCTATTAAGCGAGAACCGCTATCAGCGTTTACTAACGGCGATAAAAAAAGTAAGGGAAGTAAAAAGCGCTTTATCATTCATTGAGCCTAATGTAGTTATTGCGATACTATAATTGGCCTATCATAGCGTTATTCGCGTCCTTTGACCTTTACAGTAATCTGAATTAGCAGTTCATGCCATGGCACCGGGCGAGAAAGGTAATATCCTTGTGCCCAATCGCACCCAAGACTTTTTAAATAAGCGAGTTGCTCTTCTGTCTCTACGCCTTCGGCGATTACGCGAAGACTGTACAGTTTGGCAAGGTTTTGAATAATCATGACCATTTTACTACGCGACTCAGAAGCAGAGAAAAGATCGTTAACGAAAGAGCGATCTATCTTCAAGCAATTGGCGGGGTAGTGAATTAGCTGGCTGAAAGCTGTATAGCCTGTTCCAAAATCATCAAGCGCTAAAGAAACGCCTAGCTCGTTCAATGCTTTAAGCGTTTCAAGGCAGGTCATGTCACCAGCAACAAACGCTGTTTCCGTTATTTCTAGTTCAACGCACTCAGGTGAAACATTGTTTTTCAATAGAAGCGCTTTAACTTGTGAAGGGAAATTTTGGTTATTGAGTTCAACGCCAGATACATTAATACACATTCTCCCTTCGAAGGCGCAAGAGCTTTGTAATTGCGTTAGCGCATTTAACGCATTATCAATGACCCACAAATCTATTTCTTTAATAAGACCGGTAGATTCTGCAACGGGTATAAAGTCGTCAGGTCCAATGCCTTCTAATTCTTCGTTTTGACACCTAAGCAACGCTTCCACCGCGACAATAGTGTTATCTTTGCAATCAAATATAGGCATGTATACCAATGAAAATTGACTTTCACTGAGTGCAAGTCTCAGCCCTTTTTCTATTTTTTGGCGTTGCTGTAACGCCATTGCTATGTCCTTAGTAAAGAACCTATAGCAGTTGCGACCATTATTTTTCGCATCATACATTGCAGCATCAGCATGTTGCAGTAATGTCGTTGGTTCGATTGCGTCATCAGGGTAAACGGCTATACCTATACTGGCATAAACATTGTGAGAAACACCGTCAACATCAAACCCATTGTCAAACACCCGTAAAATGCGTTCTGCGGCTTTGCTGGCATCTTGCGGCTTTTTCAAATCAGGCAAAATGACTACGAATTCGTCACCCGCTAGCCTAGCCAGACTATCTTTATTTGGCTTGAATAATTGGTCGCTAGGTCGAATGACTTCCCATAGGCGCTCACTAAACTCGAGTAGTAAACGGTCTCCGGCTTCATGACCAAATTGGTCATTTACCTGTTTAAAGTTATCAAGGTCGATATAAAGTAGCCCTATGCGACGTTTGTCTTTTTTCGCACGGCTGATTAAACGCTGTAGATTGTTTTTGAAATTCCAGCGATTAGGGAGGCCTGTCAATGTATCGAAAAAAGCCATTTGGCGGACATCGTCGGCGTGAAGTTGAATGATGGTTTGATAGGCTTGCTCTTCTGAATGGAGCGCAGCTAAGCAAATAACGTTCAGTGCCAGTATGGTAAGAACAAAACGGATTGCTTCGACTAAAGAGTAGCTAGTCATTAGTAAAAACGACATCGGCGTGAATAGTACAAGCAGACTAGCAATAGTAAAAAAGGAAAAGATGACAACTGCTGGCCAAAAGCGATTAATAAAAAGGTTGATAGCCATAATTGGGTAAATCCACAGCATACCCGTATTGTCTTTTCCGCCAGTGATAAGCAACGATATAGAAAGAAAGCACAGGATACCGCTAAGTACAGTGGCAGCGCGCTCTACATTACCGGAGCGTTTTAGGACGTACAGGTTAATCAAACCGACGACAGCATTACTTATCAGTAGAACGCCCAGAAAGACCATGTTACCCGTTAGATTTATACTGCCTAAAGCCAAAAGAAACAGTACCCCAATAAAGGTTAAAACCTGACAGAGTCTATAGCGCCTGCGAAACCGTACGGCGACCATTTCTTGTTGACCTTTTGCTAAATCATGAGGTTGAGTGAGGTTCTCCAAAATATTATTTAATATCCATATTACAAAAAAGTTTGCCGAAGCTTTTGCGGTTAAACCAAGGGTAATGTGCTAGTGGAACGTTGCCTTTCTTCGTAAAAGATAGACTACCTCAATAGCCTATTCAATTATTCTTACGGATTAACTTCATGTCACTTAGCTACTGATTTATATTAGTTATCTCTAATTTTTTAAGGTGCTTTAGATTTGAGATGCCTGCGAAGTGTTCAGTTGTAACCCCATAAATGTTTTGGAATTCATCACAGTTTCAAAAATATTTTGAAACTGATTCATTTTTTATAGGGCTTATCAGTGAAAAGCTGAATCTATACCATACGCACAACTTTTAGATTATTCCCATTTATGTATTGAGGAGTTAGTTGTGTCTCATCCAATTATTGAAGATTTAAATAAGCGTTATACGGTTAAGAAGTACGATGCAAACAAACGCATCTCAGCTGACGACCTTGTTACCATTTTAGAAGCGTTGAGATTATCAGCGTCTTCCATTAACTCGCAACCGTGGAAGTTTGTGGTTGTTGAAAGCGACGAAGCAAAGCAGCGCCTACATGATAGTTTTGAAAATAAGCATCAGTTTAACCAGCTTCACGCTAAAGAAGCATCGCATACTATTTTATTAGCTTACGACCCTAAATTCACTAAAGAAAAGTTCGTTAAGCGTGTAGATGCAGAAGTAGCTTCTGGCCATTTGCCTGAAGATATGCGTGAAAACTTCATGGGCGCTTATGCTTTCGCTGAAGCAAACACTGATGAAAGCGGATATAACGGGGCTTGGACAAAGGCACAAGTTTATCTTGCTTTAGGTAACCTCATGCACACGTTGGCCAGACTAGGTATTGCCTCTACACCGATGGAAGGTGTTGACCCTGATTTGCTTGGCGAATTGTTTGTTGACGAGTTAGGCGGTCATATTTGTGAAGTGGCACTGGCTATGGGCTACCCTGATACCGAGCAAGACTGGAACCACGGTTTACCTAAGGCCCGTTTGCCAAAAGAAGACGTTATTGCAGTGGTTTAATCCTTATAGAACAGTCAGCTGTTTACAGTAAGTAAAAATGAAAAAGAGCGCCTTTTACGGCGCTTTTTTACTTGTAAGGCTCGTGCAAACAAACGTTGAAAATAATCTGTCCGCCCCCATCTCACTCGCTTGTCTGAAGTCGTATTATTAATAAAACAAGCCTAAATATCGTGCGCGCTTTTATAAAACGCTATTGCCCTTCTTCATTTACGCCATTTCTTGTGGCGTGGGTATTGTCGTATCTAATTGTTAGTACGGGTTTTCAGACACCTGATGTAGCGAATAATGCTGAAGTTACGTCGCAATCTCCGCTGGCTAAGTTTGTTCACAGCACGCAAAACTACTCTCTTAGGTTTAGCGCCACTAAGCTGACGGGTGATAAAGGCGATAAGGCCTTTGACGCAGAGCCGCACGGCTTAATATCGGCATCGCCAAACTTTGCCTTTTACAAAGCATCATTCACCAAGGTGCCATCAGCAGGCCCTTTCTTTAACCGTAAAACGTGGGTAAAAGCGAGCCCGCGAGGCCCACCTTCCATCCTGAGTTAACCCCTTTACACGCGCTAACGTGAAAGCAAAGCCCCTTTGTTTCTCGTTATAGCGTTTTAAAACTTAATTACTCAGGATATTAAAATGGCACGATTTTCATTTCGTGGCTTTGTGTATGTGCTCATCGTTATGCTCGGTTTACTGAGCGCTGCGCCCAACATATTGCCACAATCAGTTAAACAGCAGTTACCCACGTGGTATACCACTAGCACACTTTCTTTAGGCTTAGGTTTACAGGGCGGCTCGCATCTGCTCTTAGCCGCAGACACCAACGCGTTGTTTGCGAAGCAACTCAACAGTTTTTCCAGCGATGTACTTAGCGAATTACGTAGCCAAAACGTACGCTATACCAGAACACCTCACTCGCTTTCTTCTAAGGCGAGTAGTGAAGATAGTGCTGGACGCGTTGTATTTACCTTGCGCAGTGCAGATGATGCTAGAAAGGTCAAAGACATTGCCTATCAAATTTCCGCGCAACCGAACGGAGCAAGTGCACTTGATGTTGCGATAAAGCAAAACACCGTCACCCTTACGCTTAATGAGTTGTACACCGAAGAGCTGGTTAAAGACACATTAAACCGAAGTGTAGAGGTAGTTCGAAAGCGATTGAACGAAACAGGACTTACTGAGCCCAGCGTTACCTTACAGGGTAAAGACGCGATTTTAGTCCAGATGCCGGGCATGTCTGATCCTACCCAAGTTAAAAAACTATTGGGCACTACAGCACAAATGACCTTTCATTGGGCTGCAAACAGCCAGTCTGAGCAAGTAATGAATAAACAGGATGTCGCAGGCAATACCTATCAATTAGAGCAAAAGGTGGCGCTAGAGGGTGAGCATATCACTGATGCGGCAGGTGTCTTAAGTAGCGAAACCGGTCAGCCCGTAGTGACGTTTCGATTAGACAGTGCCGGTGCTAAGCAGTTTGCCACTATGACCCGTGACAACATTGGCCGTGTACTTGCTATCGTACTTGACGACAAAGTGGTGACCGCCCCGGTTATTAATAGCGTGATCCCAGGTGGCCGCGGTGAAATAACCGGTAACTTTACGTTGCCCGAGGCAGGTAATACCGCGCTAATGCTTCGCACTGGGGCGCTACCTGTGCCTCTTACCATTATAGAAGAACGTACGGTAGGACCTGATTTAGGCAGCGATGCTATTCAAACCGGTGTACAAAGCGGCGTAGCTGGCGCTTTGTTAGTTTTAGCATTTATGGTGGCTATTTACGGCAGGTGGGGGGCTATTGCAAGCTTTGCTCTGTGTATCAACATGGTACTGGTGTTTGGCGCGTTAACCCTATTTGGCGCAACGCTGACGTTACCGGGCATTGCTGGTTTGATTCTGACTATGGGCATGGCGGTAGACGCGAATATCTTGATTAATGAACGTATTCGCGAAGAAAGTAAAAAAGGGCGTCCTGCAGCGCGTGCAATAGACGTGGGCTTTGATAAAGCATTCGCAACAATCGTCGATTCAAACTTCACTACGCTTATCGCAGTCAGCTTATTGTTTATGTTCGGTAGTGGGCCTATCAAAGGTTTTGCTATCACCATTGCCCTCGGTCTTGTGTCCTCTGTTTTTACTGCGGTTGCCTTAACTAAAGTGCTAATGCTAAAAGTGGTTAAGTCGAAGCACAGAAATACGCGAGACCGCACTCAGCAGCGCCTTTCTTTGCGCTTCTCATCACCGCTTTTACGGTTGAGCGATAAGCTTAGCGGTATTAACTTTCTGGCTAAACGTAAAATCGCATTAGCTATTTCGGTATTGCTAACAGTGCTCTCAATCGGATTATTTGCCAAACCAGGTTTACATTATGGCGTCGATTTTACCGGTGGCACCATGATTGAGCTGACTGCGCCAGCGCTCTCGACTGACGAGTTACGAGATGTCATTGAAAGTAATGGTTTTGATCAGGTAGCCATTCAAGAGTATGGCAGTGAGCATCACTATTTGTTGCGAGCACCTGTTCTCGACAGCAATGGCGAGCTTGAAAATAGCAATGCAAAGCAGACTGACGCGCTGAAACGTGCGATTTCACAGTCTGACGACACGGTAAGTTTTGATAAAATTGATATGGTTGGTCCCAAAGTTAGCGGAGGTTTCGCGGAGCTATCTATTCTTGCGCTGCTTATCGCCGGTGGTGGCATGTTGGTGTACCTGTGGGCGCGTTTTGAAGCGCATTTCGCGACAGCAGCATTACTTACTGTGTTACTCGATTTAACCAAAACCGTAGGCTTTTTCGCGTTAACCGGTATCGAGTTTAACTTAACCGCTGTCGCGGCGTTATTAGCGCTTATTGGTTATTCAATAAACGATAAAGTGGTGGTGCTTGATCGCATCCGTGAATTACTGCGTTTAGACCCAGCTAAACCTTTAGCGAACACTATCAATGAAGCGGTGAACAGCACATTAAGTCGAACGGTATTTACGTCCGTTACCACGCTATTAGCGCTGCTCCCAATGGCTATATTTGGTGGTGACGCAGTAGAAAGTTTTGCAGTGCCTATGGTCTTTGCTGTCGTAGTTGGCACGTCTTCAACTTTGTTTATTACCTCTACATTACTGTATCTATTGGGAAGTAGAAGAGAGAGGCAAGGAAAAGCACAGTTAAAGCCCACTGCAGAGGAAATTAAGGCGTCGTTGTCGCATATCCCTTAAACGATACACGCTCTTTAATTCAACCCCCTATCGCGTTTTTGTGCCTCAATACATTGGCGTAGAAACGCGGTAAGGTAACAGTATTAAACAGGAACCTTTGATGTGTACCTACTTAGTTTGTGAGTATGTATATTGACATTAAAGGCAATAAGGAACGCATAATGTTTGCAGTTGATCACATTATTTTGCTTAGCGCAGTGCTGGCCATTCTAGGCGTGCTGGCCAGTAAATTGTCTCCGCGCTTTGGTGTACCTGTTTTGGTGTTATTCCTTGGTGTAGGTATGCTGGCTGGTGAAGATGGGATCGGGCGTATTTTCTTTGATAATGCCGATGCTGCGCACGCTATAGGTACGTTCGCGCTTATTCTTATCCTTTTTGACGGCGGCCTGCAAACCTCAAAAAGATCGATTGTTCAGGCGTGGAAACCGGCTGCGCTACTGGCAACTTTTGGTGTTATCGGTACCGCTACATTAACCGGTCTGTCCGCTATGATTATACTCGATTTACCGTTATACAAAGGCTTGTTGCTGGGGGCTATTGTAGGCTCTACCGATGCCGCCGCCGTATTTTCAGTATTGCGAAATGCAGGTATTCGCATACCGGCTAAAATAAAATCTACCTTAGAATTAGAAAGTGCCTCAAACGATCCCATGGCTATCTTTCTTACCATAGGTCTTATTACCCTCATTCAAGATAGCACCACCAACCCTCTGGATTTGGCCTCTTTATTTGCCAGTCAAATGGGGGTGGGTGCTTTCGTGGGTATTGCTATCGGCGGTATTGCCGTGTGGCTCTTTAGACGAGTTACACTCATGGCGATAGGGTTGTACCCGGTGTTTGTGATGCTGTTTGGTGTGTTATCTTTTGGCCTAGCTGCAAACCTAAACGGAAGTGGCTTCCTCGCCACGTTCATTACGGGTGTTATTGTGGGCAACAGCCGCTTTGCCTATCAGCGCAATACCTTTGTGTTTCTCGACGGGCTGGCCTGGCTAGGGCAAATTGCTATGTTTGTTATCTTAGGTCTTCTGGTTACCCCAACAGAGTTGTTTGTTAGTTGGAAAGAAGGTTTATTGATTGCCTGTGTGCTGATATTTATAGCGCGCCCGCTGGTGGTAATGCCCATTTTGTTGCTTTCTAAGTTCTCGTTTAAAGCGTCTCTGCTTATTTCGTGGGTGGGGTTACGCGGTTCGGTGCCGATTATTTTGGCTATATTCCCGCTCATATTCGGCATGCCTTACGCCGAGCTTATATTCAACGTGGTATTTTTCATCGTGCTAATTTCCGCCTTGTTGCAAGGTTCTACGCTCCCTTATGCGGCGCGCAAGTTAGGCTTAGTGCTAGATGATAACGTTAAAGCGTCGAGTACCCTAGAAATTGTCAAAGTCGCCAAGAGCAAGCGGGAACTTATCGAAATTGAAGTATCAAAGCTTTCGCCAGCGCTTGATAAAACTATTAGTGAGTTAGCGTTACCCGATAATACGGTTGTAGCGATGATTGCCCGCGGAGAAGACACCCTTATCCCTAAAGGCAGCACGAAAATAAAGAGAGGCGATCAAATTTTTATTATCACAAAACTGCTCGATAAAAACGCCGTTGAGCAGTGCTTTTACAGCGAGCAGGAATAGGGTGCTATTGTAGTGCACTTCATGTAGAATGCGCCGCGGAGTTGGCCAGGCAATCGCCGCTTTCGTAAGAAAGGGGAGGAAAGTCCGGGCTCCAAAGGGCAGGGTGCCAGATAACGTCTGGGCGGCGTGAGCCGACGACAAGTGCAGCAGAGAGAAGACCGCCTAAGCATGTTTACATGCCGGTAAGGGTGAAAGGGTGCGGTAAGAGCGCACCGCACCTCTGGTAACAGAGTGTGGCAAGGTAAACTCCACCCGGAGCAAGACCAAATAGGATCCCTCAACGTGTGGCCCGCATGGGGATCGGGTAGGTTGCTTGAATCAGTGAGCGATTGCTGATCTAGAGGAATGGTTGCCCACGACAGAACCCGGCTTACGGCCAACTCCACTCTTTTCCAAGATAGCGTTTATTGACGCTTTTGTTATTTAGCTTTCAGGTGAGCGCTTTACCTGAAGGCGCATACCTCCAGGCAAAGCGTTTATTCATCCGTAACTAGAAGAAATAACGGAAGGTTGCGCCTACAGTGCGAGGCTGGTTAGTGGTAAAGCCAAGGCGTGCACGACCACCACGTTCTCTATCAAACGACAACAGTGCGTTCTCGTCGAACAGGTTGTTAGCGTAGACTAAGATTTCATAATCATCGTACGTTAAGCCAAAGCTCATATTCAGCGTGCCGTAGTCGTCTAACAACAAATCTAATTCCGTTGTTTCGCTACCTGTAGCTCCACCAAAGGCAAGCCCTGATGTGAAAGTGCCCGCGCCCGCAACTTGGTCGCTTGGTTGGGTTATACGATCGCCCACATATTGATACGAACCTTGGAAATAGGTCGCATTTGATGAGAATAAAGGCTGCGCTAAATCGTAAGTAAACGCGATAGCGAAGCTTTCTTCAGGTACTGACGCTAAACGATTCCCTTTTTCTACACCACCAAGTACCGCACCGTCGCCATCAACCACCGTTGAGTCGAACTCAGCTTCGATGATGCTACCGGTTAACGAGAAGAATAGTTGCTCGGTAAACTGACGGGTAAGTTCAAATTCAATACCTTGGGTGTGGGCTTCAGGTACGTTAAACGAGACCCGTGAAGAACAAGATCCCGCATCTAACGTAACTTGAAGATCTTCGATATCGTTATAGAAAGCCGAGATATTAGCCGTCCATCCACGACCTGATGATTTCATACCAATCTCATAGTTAGTAAGCTTTTCATCGTCATAGTCTTGGAATGAACCAAAAATGGCTTCATCTTGGTCGGTACACAAGCTGCGGTTTAGCGGGTCATTAACGCCGCCAAGTCTAAAGCCCTGTGACACCTGAGCATTAAAGTTCACGTTGTCGTTCAGGCTGTACTGGCCAATTACGCGAGACGTAAAGCCGTCTGATTCTGTTGCGTCGGTTTGGTTATCGCCATTAGCAAACAAACCGCCAGAGATAAATTGGCGCTCTTCTTCGTAATCGTAAAAACGCGAGCCAACGGTCATTTTGAAGTCATCATTAACCTGATAATTTACTTCACCAAATACCGCCAGCTGTTTTAAGTCGTAAGGTAGGTAAGCGTTGTATGGCGAATCTGCTTCAAAGCCGTTTGCCACAGCCGCCGAAGTGCCTTCGCCTAATGTTGCATCAGTGAACGCGTCGTACCCAGGGGTTGGAAGTGATTGATCGTACACGCGCTCGGTAGACGAGTAAAATGCACCAACAAGCCAGTCTAGCGCACCGTCATCGTTAGACGCAGCGCGAAGCTCAAAGGTGTCCTGTTCTACTTCGGTTCTATCCAATAAGTTCGATGGCAATAATACCGCTTCATCTGGAAAGCCTAGGTCGATACTAACCGAGCCTGATAGGGCGCTGGCGTCGCGACTAACCAGGATATCGCGGTCCGTGTAGCTGTAAACAAAGGTGAAATCGGCAATATCAGCTTGATATTCAGCGGTTACGTCAGCAATAAAGGTGTCATCGGAGAAGCCTTCATCGAGCAATAAATATTGCTCACGCTCATCAAATTCGACAGCGGGTCGTGAGGTGGTATAAGGGTTACCAAACAGGTTATACACTTCTTGACGGTTAAATCCATTCATTTCCAGTTCTTGGAAAATAAGTCGTGGAGTAATGGTTAATTTATCATTTGGCGCTATCACGAAGGCAACGCGACCGCCGGTTCTATCGCCGTCATTAACATCTTCTTTAAACGCGCCATTTTCGCCATAAGCATCAATAAAACCCGCGTAGTCTGTGCGATACACTACAGCGCGCATAGCGATGGTATCTGAGATAGGTAGGTTAACCATACCTTTCACGTGTCCGCCTACGCCGCCATCGGTCACTGTATTTAAGTTTGCTTCAAATTTACCTTCAAAGGTGTCTAATTCAGGCTGATTGGTAATGTATCGAAGGGTACCGCCAATAGAACCCGAGCCAAACAATGTGCCTTGTGGGCCGCGCAGCGTTTCAATACGGTTAAGATCAAAAAGATCGAGATCTGGTGTGAATAGAGATAGCGAAATCACGCTTTCATCTAGATACACGCCTACCTGCTCTTTAACGCCGGGCTGGTCGCGAACGATTTGCCCTGCCGATACACCACGCATAGACACTTGACTCTGACCCGGTCCAAGGTTTTGAATGGATACGCTTGCTACGTTTCTTGCTACATCTTCAAGATTTCCAGCGCCACTGCGCTCGAAGTCACGCTGTGTTTGAGCGTTGATGGAAAACGGAATGTCTTCAATGGATTCTGCACGCTTCGTTGCTGTAACAATAATTTGCTCGAAGTCGTCATCGTCTGCTTGTTTTGTGTCCTGTGCTATTGCGCCAGAGCTAAGTAAACTCATTACCGCAATGCTTAACGTGCTTCGTCGAAACGACGAATTTTCTAGTTTAAACATAAGTCCATCCAGGTTGGTTGTTTCTATTTTGTTATTAGGCAAGGGCGTAATGTGGCAAAAAAGCGGGGGATTTTCCATAGATACTAGAATAAATATTTCAACTTTAGTCGAATATCTTGAGGTGTATTTTAATTGTAATTTCAATGTTAATTTTGGTGTTGACTGGTCGCAGTAGTGAACTTGCGTCTAAAAGGTCAAAAAAAGCGTCTTTTAAGCTAAATACAACGAAAACAATCCACGTATGATCACTTTTAAGTAAGTTGTCACGCTAAATAGACTTGGCGTAGCGATGAATAGAACTTTGCACTCGCTTGGCTATTACACGCAGTTACTAAGCAGGGCTATAAAGCAAGTGGTATCTATCAGGAATATCTGTCAGGAGCATCAGAAGTGAAGAAAGTTTCAAGCGTGGACGACGGGTTAAAGGGCATTATTGCTATCGTTATCGCCAGTTTTTTATGGGGGACAACCGGAACTGCGGCGCAATTCGCCCCCGAGATAAGCTCCCTCGCTATTGGTGCGTTTGCTATGGGAGTAGGGGGCATTTTGTTGTGTGTGAGTGCCCACAGGGCCTTAGCTCGCGATGCACATATTCTATTTTCTAGGCCTTGGGTGCTGTTGTTTGGAAGCGTATGCGTGGCTGTATATCCACTTGCGTTTTATAGCGCGATGCGATTATCTGGCGTTGCAATAGGTACCGTAGTCTCAATTGCCAGTGCGCCGCTATTTGCTGCTATTTTGGAACGCGTTATTAGCAAAAAGCCGGTATCTTTCAAGTGGGTTGTTAGCTTCATGATAGGCGCCATAGGTATTGCACTATTAGCGGCAGGGAAGTCTACTGAAACCTTCGGGTTGTTAGAAGCACAGCGTCATCAAACATTAGGCGTTGTGTTAGGCCTAGTTGCAGGTTTAACCTATGCAGGCTACTCGTGGGCTGCCAAGCAGTTAATTGAAGCGGGTGCAAATTCAACTTCCTCAATGGCCGGGCTTTTCGGGTGCGCTGCATTAGTATTATTACCGTCGCTTTATTTTACCGGCCAGAATGTGTTTGAAAGTACTATCAACGCGAGCGTTTCGCTATATATGGCTGTGGTGCCTATGTTATTAGGGTACCTTCTTTTTGGATATGGTCTGCGTACCACACAAGCAAGTAAGGCCACCCTTATTACCCTCATTGAGCCTCTTGTTGCAACGCTATTTGCCATATTTCTTATTGGCGAAGCGTTTAAGCCGGTAGGGTGGGTTGGCATGGGGCTAGTTTGCCTATGTTTACTTATTCAAACCGTTAAACTTCCGGTCTTTTTACAACTTTCAAGTCGAAAAGCCATTACCTAAAGGTTTGTCATATTCTGTTTTTAATCCCGCCCTATCCATAATAAGCGGCTGGGTTTCAACTAAAATGCCTGCTCGGTTTTCGTTAAAAGCATTTTCATAGGGGATGGAGCTGCCAGAAGTACCTATATTATAACGCAGTACTTATTCCGCTAAGGCGAAATTGCAAAACAGCATGGCAGCCACGAACAAGCGCAATGAACAAATCTGTTTGAGGGAAGTTGGCACACTTGCAAAGGCATTCAACTGCCTAAATCTATTACCACGGCACTAATAAACGGCGTTTGCTTCTTGGTCTTTCTCAATACTTGCCCAATGTTCCACTTTATCGATAAGGTCTTCGGCGTCAAAAGGCTTACTTAAATAATCGTCCATCCCAGCGCTTACGCAGCGCTCTTTGTCACCTTTCATGGCATTAGCCGTAAGGGCTATGATGGGGACATTCAAATATCGAGAGCCGGCTTCGCCATTTCTAATGCGCTTGGTGGCTTCAAACCCATCCATTTCGGGCATTTGGCAATCCATCAAGATAACGTCGAAGGTAACCTTCATTTTGTTCAAAGCTCGCAGGGCCTCAACACCCGACTTTGCACTTAACGTGGTGTGATTGCTAAGGTGCTGCTTTGCAATTACCTGGTTAATATCATTGTCTTCTACGATGAGCACTTTACGCTTCTCGCCTTTCACGGTTTTCGACGCGTTGTTGTAATGTATCGGTTTTATCAGGCTTTCGTCGGCCTCTTCTAATTGAATAGTGAACGAGAAAGTGCTGCCGTTACCTTTAACACTTTCAAGTTTGATGTCGCCGCCCATAAGCCCGCACAGCTGTTTACTTATAGAAAGGCCAAGGCCCGTTCCACCAAACTTGCGAGTAGTAGAAAGGTCTTCTTGTGTAAATACATCGAAGATAGTGCTCTGCTTATCTTGCGCTATTCCGATACCTGTATCTTTTACGCTGCATAATAAACGAAGGGTATTGTCGGGGTTTTTCTCGATACAGGTAGTTACCTCAATGTAGCCTGTATCGGTGAATTTGACGGCGTTACCTAGTAAGTTTGAAAGAATTTGTCTAAATCGAACATCATCACCTTGAACGACATGGTAGCCTTGTAAGTCAAAGTGGAAGTGTAGTTCTAGCCCTTTTTCCTGGCAGAGTATGGCGTACTGGCTTTGTAAGTTTTCCAGAGACTCCAAGATATCAAACGGGCTCTCTTCTATTTGAAGCTGGCCGGCTTCAATTTTAGAGAAATCCAAAATATCGTTTACGATGTGCAACAATCCCTGAATACTAAATTTAGCCAAAGACAAGTAATGTTTTTGTTCCCCGGTAAGTTCTGAACCCGCTAACAGTTGTAGTACGCCAGAAATGCCGTGGATAGGTGTACGGATTTCATGGCTCATACTTGCCAAAAAGCTAGACTTGAGGCGCGCAGACTCTTCCGCTTTCTCTCTTGCTTCCTTAAGGTATTGTTCGGTTTGACGCTGCTGGGTTACATCTTGCTGAAACCCGATGTAATGAGTTATTTCACCGTTAGTTTTAACGGGAGTCAGGTTTAGGCGATTAAAGAACTTGGTGCCGTCTTTTTTATAGTTTAATAGTGTGGTTTCTATGGGCTCTCGGGTTGCGATAGCTTTGCGAATGCAATCAATGGTTTTTTCATTGGTTTCCTCTCCCTGCATAGAACGGCAATTATGCCCGATGATTTCTTCGCGGGTGTAGCCAGTTAGCTCTTCAAATGCACTATTTACATAGATAATAGGCTGACCAACGCGTTTGATATCAGAAATGATAATAGACACGGTGGCTTCGTCCATTGCGTGGGTAAGCACTTTTACGTGGCTTTCTAACGAACGCTGCTCGGTTTCATCACTACCTACAAAAATATCACCGCGAACGTTGCCATTCGCATCAGCAAGAGAGGTTTTTGTCCAACGAACGAACCGCTCTTGTCCTGTGCTAACCGAAAAGTGTTTTAGTTCATTGCTTTGAGTCGACCCCAACTTTTGCATGATAAATTTAAGGATACCTTGCTTTTCGCCATATTGGTCATCGCAAAAATCATCAAACCGTTTGTTCGAAAGCAAGACTTCTTGATTTTGATCGACAACAACTAACATGTCGCCCATTGACTCAAGAACATTAGAAAATTGTTCATTTGAAAGAGAGACTTCGGTGAGGTCCCAAATTAGCTTGTCAAACGCTTTACGAATGTCGGAAAGCTCTTGCGCTTCAAGCTGTTGGTCATCGCGCAAAGGTGTATTGCTATTGCTGTTAAGGCTGTTTTTGATATCTTCGTAAAGCTTAGAGAGCGTCCGTTCTGCTAATGTACCTGTCATGCTAACCATGTGCAGAATAATAAATATGAAGCCTGCAATCATGGCTAACAAAACAATGCCGGTCCACGCCATTTCCCGGTACGCTGTTATTGTGGGCTTAACGCTGTATAGCGTTAGATTTTTCCAGTTTGCCTTCGTTATAGCGTACCCGCTATTGTTGAAATTAGAAAAATTTGAGCCGGGTGCAATAAGGGTTGGTTCGCTGCTAAACAGCACATGGCCAGTTGAATCTGTGACAAGCTGATTTGTTAAACGAGGGTAAGGCGCTAATAATGATTGTAAGCTATCAACGTACATGACCAGTGCACCTTCGGCAACCCCTTTGAGTAGCACTGGAACACTAATAAGTACACCATACTGTGATACAGAAGAGAACGTATTCGATGAGCCTAACGTCTGTTGTCGCCATGCACTGCTTAACGATTCAGGAATAGTTGCATTCCAATTTTTGTCGATGACTCGGTTTCCCGCAAAATCAAATAGTGCAAACTCTACGCTTTTCGCCTGCGTTAAATTTAACGAGCGAAAGAACATTGGCAGATAGCTATCACGGCGCTCTATATCGACAAGCGCGTTGATAATGATGTCGTTTGCAGCAAGGTCAGCAAGTTGTCGAGTGGTATCACTAACAATGTAGTTAATGTCCTGCTCTAATCCACTTATCGACTGACGCTGAAGTTCATCTGTTTGCTTAATGATAAAGTGAAAAGAAAGCCCAAATAGCATTATAGACAGCACTGCTATTAACAATGCTAGTCGAGGTATCATGCTTGAAAGTAGTAAAGAGCGTAACCTTGTTGGCTTGTGTTGCATTATTTTTGGCCTATTGTTACCAAGTGGCCCTTATCATTATACTTCGTCATAAAATAATCCTTTGACCAAAGTGCATCATGCCTTTCTTTTGTAAATGGGGCGTCATAGTGCTTAACGGCGCCTGAAACGTTCTGCAAAGATTCAAGGGCACTGCGCAATTTATCAATTTCTATACTACCAGCTTTATCGGCAGCCGCAGCGATCAAATGAATTAAATCATAAGCATGAGCTAGCCCTGTAACACCGCCAATAGCCTGACTATCTACTAAGCCATATTTATTGTAGTAGGCTTCTAACAGTTGTTTCGATTGGCTATTTTTTTGATGGCTGAAGTGAAAAGTTTGGAGCACAGAGATATCATACATGCCAATCGGATTAGCTAACGCTGACGCAAATTGTCCAGAGGCGATACCCCAATGTGAAATTATGGGGAGTTTGGTTAACCCTTGCTTTGCTATTTCATCAAAAACCACAACCCCTTCAGGAACATTCGTCACTAAAATTATGCCTTCAGCCTTGTTGTTTCTAATGGCAGCAATATCTTCAGAAAAATCCTTTTGTTGCCAGTTAATCCAGTGGGTTGACGTGAACGTAATGCCTTTGTCACTTGCGGCTTTGGTGAGCGACGCGAGATTAGAACGACCCCAGCCAGTGCGCTCTAAGACAAGGGCTACATTAGAGAGACCAATGTTTTTAACATAGTCAATGAGTACCCTCGCGGCTTCTGCATCGCGAACCGATACACGAAATACATTATTGGGTGATTTACCATTATCGACAATAGGTGTGCCCGCCGCCCATGGTACTAGCATTAATATGTTTTTTTCATGTATGACATCTATTTCAGCAAGAACAACAGGTGTGTGAACACCCCCTACCACGGCAAGTAAGTGTGGCATTTCAGAAAACTGTTTAATATTAAATACACCACGCGCAGGGTTTCCTCGGTGATCTTTAGAAATTACCTTTAGTTTTCGACCAAGAATTCCACCGGCTGCATTAATTTCATCAACGGCTAATTCAACGCCTCGTGAAATAGCTACGCCCCCTTCAATGGCTACGGCAGACAAGTCCGCATCAATGCCTATAATCAAAGGCTCGGTGGTGCTATTGGCTCGAGGCGTTATGAAAAGCAACAGAGCGCTTATGAGGACTGATATGAAAAGCTTTACACGCATGAATAAGATACCTAAGAGTTCACTATAAAAGTGTATAGCAATGTGTGAACATTTTTCTCTTTAACGTATTATTCTTTAGTATAACTTGGGTGAGGTTATCTTCTATTTTAAATAGTGCGCATTCAGTATTACGCTTAGTGTCAGGAAGAAATGTGGCATGATTCTACTATTAGTCGTACAGGAATAATGTTGGCTGTATATTTAGTGTGCAGGTGTTGGTAGGCGTTAAGCAGTTTCAATACCCTAAAGTGTTTAAGGCCAACGTACTGAATATTGTTTGACTGTGTTGCAAGCAGTGATAAATAGCGGTTTGGAGTATGAGTGCGAAATATAAGCCTGCCTACAATAATAGATGTTGAAGCAAGTGGATTTGGGGCAGCGAGTTACCCTATTGAAATAGGCATCGTGCGCTATGATGGTGCAAAGTGGTGTAAATTGCTAAGGCCCTTTGCTTCTTGGGTCCATTGGGACAAAAGCGCAGAATCGCTCCACGGTATTTCGCAACAGATGCTGGAATCAAGAGGCGAGGAGCCTTATACCGTGTGTATGGAGCTAAATAATTTCTTAGGTAACACAGTTGCTTACAGCGATGGGTGGGTAGTAGATAACCCGTGGCTCATTAAGCTATATGCTGCTGCTCAAGTGGAAATGTCTTTCACGTGTCGAGCATTAGAGTATATTTTGACTGAAGCGCAAATGGATAAGTGGCATGAAGTAAAGAATCGCCTGAGCGCAAACGTTGATGTTAAACGCCACAGAGCCAGCTCAGATGCAATGATTATTCAGCAAACCTACGCGAAAACCCTTGAACTCACTAAAACCTAGGTTTTGCCTTTAAGTGAGCAGCTGTCACAAGTTACTTTTTAAAACAGGTAGTTTACGCCAAGCGATAACGCCATGTTTTCTTCTTCCCCTACCATCCTATGTTCAATTTCAACAGCCATGTTTAAACCCTCACGTCCACCAAGTAACCAACCTAAGCGGGTAAAGGTTCCCTCGTCGTGTGGCAAGTATAGCCACTCTGCATAATGTTGAAACGCCGTATTATTGGTTTTGTACGTCGCATAAACCTTTTGCGGAACCCAAGTATCAAAACGCCGACTGGCACTTATCATCCCTTGTGAACCTGCAGGGTAAGCAAAACTGCTGTCGTAATGATGGGTTTCGGTAATTGACTGTACGCGATACATGCTATTTAGCTGCCATCGAGCCAGTTTTTTGCTTTTAAATTGAATAGGGCTGAAATGCGTGTCCTTTGTCCCTGCAAAAGCCTGTGTTGTCATCATGGCCGCAGTAATACAGAGAGCGAGAAAAATACTGGTAACTACATTCATGGATGAGCCCAAGTGTTGTCACTGCTTGTATAGCGCTTAGATTACAAGGGGTGAGTAGCAAATAACGAAGCGAACATTATTTAATCATAGCGTTAAATAATAAATGTTGAAAATAGAATCGTTAACTTTTTCTTCTCGCACGCTAGCATTGGATCGAAGAAAACCAAAACGCAGCTCGGTACGACGATAATGAAAACGTCAACCGAGCGGCGTCTTGCACTATGTGCTTATTGCCTACTGAATTAAAGTGAGGCTTTTAGCGCTTGTGCTTTGTCCGTTGCTTCCCATGGGAACTCGTCACGACCAAAGTGACCATATGCGGCCGTTGGGCGATAAATAGGACGCTCAAGGTCAAGCATTTGGATAAGGCCGTAAGGGCGTAGGTCGAAGTGCTCACGCACAAGCGCTACTAATGTTTTCTCATCAACAATGCCCGTTCCAAAGGTATCAATGCTAATAGACGTAGGCTCTGCAACACCAATAGCGTAAGACACTTGAATTTCACAACGCTTTGCAAGACCTGCCGCAACAATGTTCTTAGCAACATAACGGCCTGCGTAGGCTGCGCTGCGGTCTACCTTAGATGGATCTTTACCAGAGAACGCACCGCCGCCGTGACGAGCCATACCACCATAAGTGTCTACAATGATTTTACGACCTGTTAGGCCGCAGTCGCCCATTGGACCACCAATAACAAATCGGCCCGTGGGGTTAATGTGAAAACGTGTGTTGCCATCAATCCATTCACTTGGTAGCACTGGCTTGATGATTTCTTCCATTACCGCTTCGCGAACCGTTTCAGTGCTTACTGAATCACAGTGCTGCGTTGAAAGTACAACAGCGTCAATACCCACAGGCTTGTCGTTTTCGTACTTGAAGGTAATTTGGCTTTTTGCGTCCGGCCGTAACCAGTCTAGCTTACCAGACTTGCGTACTTCGGCTTGCTTTTGCACAAGACGGTGAGAGTACGTAATAGGTGCCGGCATCAAAACGTCTGTTTCATCGCTGGCGTAACCAAACATTAAGCCTTGGTCACCTGCACCTTGCTCTTCAAGGCTTGCTCTATCAACACCTTGATTGATGTCAGGAGACTGTTTACCAATGGCATTTAATACCGCACATGAGTCAGCATCAAAGCCCATATCTGAATGGGTATAGCCGATTTCTTTTACGGTGTTGCGGGTAAGCTCTTCAATGTCTACCCACGCTGAAGTGGTTACTTCACCACCTACTAAAACCATACCTGTTTTTACATACGTTTCGCAGGCCACCCGAGCGCGAGGGTCTTGTTCTAAAATAGCGTCAAGAACCGCATCTGAGATCTGATCAGCAATTTTGTCCGGATGTCCTTCAGACACTGACTCGGATGTGAATAAATGCGTGGCCATAAATGCTCCGTAAGCGTTAAATTATCAAAATAGTCGTATATTGTACTAAAACAAGTTATAAATACCAGTCTTTACTTCTAGACGTCTAAAAGTCTCTTTGTTACGAAATGTTGACATAACCCGATCAGTATTAGGGTTATTTCTATAAGATAAAAAGACTTAGGCAAAGATAAGAGGGTTTTCATTACCGAGCTAATACGCATTGGTGAGCGTATAGACCATTTTTTACTATTACTTTCACTATTGGCAATGAAAACCCATTGAACTGTTAGGTGGCATAGGTAAGAATAATGCCACATTCATTCGTATAAAGAAGTGGAGCGAACGCCTTACCTCTACGCTCGTCTAGCTTGCCTAGCCCGCTAAGATACGAAACAAAAGATACAAAATAAATCAGGAGACAACATGCCCTCTCGTCGTGAACTCGCCAATGCTATCCGTGCACTAAGCATGGATGCTGTTCAACAAGCTAAATCAGGTCACCCAGGCGCCCCAATGGGGATGGCTGACATCGCGCAGGTACTATGGGGTGATTTCTTATCACACAATCCTGCTAACCCGTCTTGGGCTAACCGCGATCGCTTCGTACTTTCAAATGGTCACGGCTCGATGCTGTTGTATTCTTTGCTTCACCTTTCAGGCTATGAACTGCCTATTGAAGAGTTAAAGAACTTCCGTCAGCTACATTCTAAAACGCCTGGTCACCCAGAGTACGGTTATGCACCCGGTGTTGAAACCACCACTGGCCCGTTAGGTCAGGGTATAAGCAACGCTGTAGGTATGGCGCTTGCTGAAAAAGTACTTGCTGCGCAATTTAACAAAGACGGTCACATTATTGTTGATCACCACACCTATGCATTCCTAGGCGACGGCTGCTTGATGGAAGGTATCTCACACGAGACGTGTTCACTAGCCGGTACGCTTGGTCTTGGTAAGCTCATCGCATTTTGGGACGACAACGGCATTTCAATTGATGGTGAAGTAGAAGGTTGGTTCACCGACGACACACCAGCGCGCTTCAAGAGCTACGGCTGGGAAGTGATTGAAGGTGTTGACGGTCACGATGCTGAGCAAGTTAAAGCCGCAATCGAAAAAGCCCAAGCGAACACCGCGCAGCCTACACTTATTTGCTGCAAAACCACCATTGGTTTTGGTTCGCCAAATAAAGAAGGTACTGAGTCATGCCACGGTGCACCGCTAGGCGATGAGGAAATTGTTGCTACGCGTGAGAAGCTTGGCTGGAGCCACGGCGCGTTTGAGATTCCGGACGATATTTACGCTGCTTGGGATGGCAAAAACAAAGGTTCAAAAGCGGAAAGCGCGTGGAACGATGCTTTCGCAGCATACGAAGCCGCTTATCCAGAGCTTGCAGCAGAATTCAAACGCCGTGTAAATGGCGAACTGCCAGCAGATTTCAGCGACAAAGCAGACGCTATCATCGCTGAACTTCAAGCTAACCCACAAAATATTGCTTCACGTAAAGCGTCGCAAAATGCATTAAACGCGTTTGGTCCGTTACTTCCTGAGCTATTAGGCGGCTCTGCCGACCTTGCTGGTTCTAACCTGACAATTTGGGAAGGCAGTAAAGGTGTTGAAGCGAACGATGCTTCAGGTAACTACATTTATTACGGTGTACGTGAATTTGGTATGTCGGCCATGATGAATGGTATTGTCCTTCACGGTGGCTTCAAAGCATACGGTGCAACCTTCTTAATGTTTATGGAATATGCACGTAATGCGGTACGTATGGCGGCGCTTATGAAGCAGCCTGCAATTTTCGTTTACACGCACGATTCAATTGGTCTAGGTGAAGACGGCCCAACGCACCAGCCGGTAGAGCAGGTGGTTGCGCTACGAGCCACTCCTAACCTTGATAACTGGCGTCCTTGTGATCAGGTTGAGTCTGCTGTGTCGTGGAAGTCTGCCATTGAGCGCACTGACGGCCCCACAACGCTAATCTTCACGCGTCAAGGCTTAGCCCAGCAAGAAAGAACGGCTCAACAAGTTGCAGATATTGCTAAAGGTGGTTACGTACTAAAAGATTGCGAAGGTACACCAGAGCTTATTCTTATTGGTACCGGTTCTGAAGTGCAGCTAGCTGTTGAAGCGGCAGAAAAACTTACCGAGCAAGGTAAAGCGGTTCGCGTAGTATCTATGCCATCTACTGATGTTTTTGACCGTCAGTCGGCTGATTACCGAGAAAGCGTACTGCCGTCTAGTGTTGTTAAACGCGTAGCGGTTGAAGCCTTGTCTAAAGACAGCTGGTACAAGTACGTTGGCTTTAACGGCGCTATCGTAGGTATGGATACCTTTGGTGAGTCTGCACCTGCAGGCGACCTGTTTAAGCACTTCAACATTACCACTGACGCTGTAGTAGAGGCTGCACTGTCTCTGTAAGAGGTAATCGATAAGCCTATGGTAAATATTGCCATAAATGGGTTTGGTCGTATTGGTCGTAACGTATTGCGCGCGCTTTATGAAAGTGGGCGCAATAACGAATTCAACGTGGTGGCCATTAACGACATTGCTAAACCCGAAGGCATTGCACATTTACTTAAATACGACACCGCCCACGGGCGGTTCCGTTTTGATGTGGCCTTAGAAAACAATACGCTAAATGTAGCGGGTGAAGATATTGCTTTGCTTGCGATAAGTGATATTAAAGAGCTTCCGTGGAGAGACTTAGGCGTAGATATTGTGCTTGAGTGTACGGGAAAGTTTGATGACAGAGCGTCGGGGCAAGCCCATTTAGATGCAGGCGCTGGCAAAGTACTTTTCTCTTCACCCGGTTCACCAGATTTAGACAATACGGTCATTTTTGGGACCAACGAAGACACGTTGACCAGTGAACAAAAAATAGTCTCTAACGGTTCGTGCACCACAAACTGCATTGTTCCTGTCATCCAAGCGCTAGATGCGGCATTCGGTGTTGAAAGTGGTACGATAACAACCATTCACGCGTCTATGCACGACCAGCAGGTTATCGATGCTTATCACGAAGATTTGCGCAGAACCCGTGCGGCCAGTCAGTCAATTATACCTGTTGACACACGTCTTGCTGCGGGTATAGAGCGCATTCTGCCTAAGTTTGCGGGTAAGTTTGAAGCCATTGCCGTTCGTGTGCCTACTATCAATGTTACTGCCATGGACTTAAGCGTAACGCTTCAATCTAAGGTAACCATTGAGCAAGTTAACCAAGCCCTTCGCAATGCGAAAGCAGGGCGATTACAAGGCATACTCGATTACACCGAAGAGCCTTTGGTGTCGGTAGATTTCAATCACGACCCCCACTCGTGTATTGTAGATGGTACACAGACAAGAGTCAGTCATAAGCAACTAGTAAAAACACTGGTGTGGTGTGACAACGAATGGGGTTTTGCAAACCGTATGCTCGACACAGCAAAAGTGATGTTCGACGCAAAATAACGCATTGATGCTGCCAGGGCTGGTAGCACAGCCCGCGCAGCTTTCACAGTTAATTTGAGCGTGCTTTTAAACGCACGCTCTACTGAATTTAAATTAACATAGGAAAGACAATGGCAATTCCAAGCATGAGCGACATGGCCTTAAACGGTCAGCGCGTACTAATTAGACAAGATTTAAACGTGCCGGTAAAAGACGGCAAAGTTACCTCTGATGCCCGTATCAAAGCATCTATTCCTACGATTAAAGCCGCTCTAGACGCAGGTGCAGCCGTTATGGTGATGTCTCACCTTGGCCGCCCTACAGAAGGCGAGCCTGCAGACGAATTCTCTCTTCAACCTGTTGTTGATTATCTTAATGACGCCCTAGACGTGCCTGTGAAGCTAGTTAAAGACTACCTAGACGGTGTTGAGCTTGCTGACGGCGAATTGGTTATCCTTGAAAACGTCCGTTTTAATAAGGGCGAAAAGAAAGACGACGAAGCGTTATCTAAACAATACGCAGCACTTTGCGATATTTTTGTGATGGATGCATTTGGCACGGCGCACCGCGCACAAGCGTCTACCCATGGCGTTGCTAAATTCGCGCCAAAAGCCTGTGCTGGCCCATTACTTGCTGCAGAATTAGATGCGTTGGGTAAGGCGCTAGATAATCCGAAGCGCCCGATGGTTGCCATTGTGGGTGGTTCTAAAGTTTCGACTAAGCTTACCGTTCTTAAAACGCTAGCTGAAAAAGTAGATCAGCTTATTGTTGGTGGCGGTATTGCCAATACCTTTATAGCGGCACAGGGCCACAATGTAGGTAAGTCGTTAGTAGAAATGGATTTAACCGAGCAAGCCACGCAGCTTATGAATGAGGCGCAGGCTAATGGCGGTAATATCCCAGTGCCAACAGACGTAGTAGTAGGCAAGGCGTTTGATGAGAACACTGAAGCCACGCTTAAAGTGGTAAGCGATGTCGCCGATGATGATATGATTTTTGATATCGGCCCGGATTCATCAAAAGCCCTTGAAGATATCATTAAAAATGCCGGCACCATTGTATGGAATGGCCCTGTAGGCGTATTTGAATTTGAACAGTTCAGTGCTGGAACAAAAGCGCTTTCTGAAGCGATTGCCGCAAGCGACGCATTCTCAATCGCAGGTGGTGGTGATACACTAGCCGCAGTTGATAAATACGGAATTGCCGATAAGGTTTCTTATATTTCAACAGGTGGTGGCGCCTTCCTAGAGTTCTTGGAAGGCAAAACACTACCAGCGGTAGCTGTACTAGAAGAAAAAAATAAATAAGCCTGAGCACTGCACACAAAAGCAGTGCCTGATAGCTCAATATAGCTAAGGCCTAGTACAAACGTTACCCCATAGGTGTCACGCTCAGTAACAGCATTTTTGAGCGTGACCTTTTAATCGGAAACGATTACCCCTGCGAAACAGTGAAGTACGCAGGCATAAATACCAATTTTATTACAGATGTGTTTACTTTTGGTACCGGCACGCCGTGTCTGAGACAAACAGATCTTTAATAGAATTGGTATAACAATAAACCCTACACCTGCCTATAAAGGCAGTATAATACAAAAGGAGTGTTGCAATGGCATCACAAGCTCAGCAGGCAATGCTGGATAAACTGAAGACGCAAACCGGTTTTATTGCAGCGTTAGATCAAAGCGGCGGTAGTACCCCTAAAGCGTTACGCTTATATGGCATCGAAGAGTCTGAATACAGCTCAGACGAAGAGATGTTTAACCTTGTTCACGAAATGCGTACGCGCATTATCACCAGCACCCCTTTTAGCGGCGAGCGCGTTCTTGGCGCAATCTTGTTTGAAAACACCCTTGATAGAGAAATAGAAGGCATGTCTTCTGCACACTTTTTGTGGCAGAAAAAGCGTGTTATTCCTTTTCTGAAAGTGGATAAAGGATTGGCTGAAGAAAGCAATGGTGTTCAAGTGATGAAGCCTATGCCAGGGCTTGATGCACTACTAGCAAAAGCCGTAGCGCAAGACGTGTTTGGCACTAAAATGCGCAGTGTTGTTAAGCTTGCTAATCACCAAGGCATTAAAGATGTTGTTGCTCAGCAATTTGAAGTAGGTAAGCAAATTCTAGGGGCTGGCCTTGTTCCTATTATCGAGCCAGAAGTTGATATTCACAGCCCGCAAAAAGCAGAAGCAGAAGCACTACTTAAGCTAGAAATTTTAACCCAGCTTAACCTTCTAAATGAAGGTCAGGAAGTGATGCTTAAGCTAACGCTACCAACTGAAGCTAACTTTTATAAAGAACTTGTTGATCACCCTCGCGTATTGAAGGTGGTTGCCCTATCTGGTGGCTATAGCCGTGATGACGCTAATGCTAAGCTTGCTGAAAACCAAGGTATGATCGCGAGTTTCTCTCGCGCTTTAACTGAAGGCGTATCTGCACAGCAATCTCAAGAAGAGTTTGAAGCAACACTCGATACTGCGATTGAAGGTATTTACCAAGCGTCTAAGGCTTAAACTCCAACGGACGTTTTAACGAAGGGCGCCTTAGCGCCCTTTTTAACTGGAAAAATCAAACCGGTTAAAGAAACGCTCGGCTTCTTTTCTTTCAACTTTAAATGCACGCAGTGAAATCGCGTCTAAAGCTTCTTTTACACTACTATAAAAACAATAAGGAACTCCGGCGAGTTCATAACACTGACTAATTTGGCGCTGGGTAGTTAGCATAATATCAGTATCTAATATGACCACGGCGAGAAAAGTTAGCCCACGAGACTTCCTGATGCGGGTTTGTTTTACAAAAATGTTGAAGGTTGATGGCGGCATTAAGCTTTCGCCGTAAAGGCAACTGAGTTGTGCCCACGTAGTATTGTCGCCCAACCTTGAGATATCAGCAGACATCTTGATAACCCCATTTCTCATGGTTTCATCATTCCAAGGGCCTCTAGCCGAGAGAAGCAAAACTTGGCCAGTTATACTGCATTCAAATTCACCATGAGGATTATTCATTTAGTCTCAACCCATTGACGCTTAGTGAAAAAATAGCACTACAAGCATATTAAGCAACTAGCAATTAGGATGAATTTTAAACAGCCTTGCTCAGTTAATAATAAAATGGGGCCCACTAAATGTTTTTAATCGTTCTTCATCGTACGCTCAACGTTTAATTTCAATGGCGTTTTTTTATTCAGTACTATAGGGCTGTGGAACAAAAAAATCGCAGTAAAATAATAACGATTAACAAAGGTGAACTATGTCCTTTTTTAGCAAACGACAGTACCAGCTATTACGAGGCTGCCAAGTAATATTAAGCGCAGTTTTTTCTCTGTCTATCATATCTGTATCGCCGGATTTACAGGCAAATGACTCAGGTACTACACAAGCGAGTGAAACCAGTAATTACTTTCAATCAGAAGACATATTCAATTTGGAATACGTCAGTGATGTCCGAGTATCTCCAGACGGTAAATATATCGCATACGTGCGCCGTTCAAACGACGTCATGTCAGACAGTAGCCGCGCCAATGTTTGGCTAGCCTCGGTAGATGGTAAATCACACCGTCCCTTACTTTCTTCGAAAAAAAATTATTACTCTATTCGCTGGTCACCAGATGGCAGCCGATTAGCTTACCTTTCCAATGAAGAGGGCAAGCCTCAGCTTTATGTACGCTGGATGGACACGGGGCAAACGGCGTTAGTCACCAACGTTACTTCAAGCCCAAGTAATATCACGTGGTCACCCGACGGAAAATACATTGCATTCACTATGAGTGTGGATGCCAAGGAAAAGCCGCTAAATGTAAAAATGCCTAAAAAGCCGGAAGGCGCAAAGTGGTCGCCTAAATTCCAATATATCACTAAGGCGCGTTATCAAGCCGATGGCAAAGGCGTGCTTGACCCTGCCTATACCCATATCTTTATTGTGCCCTCTGACGGAGGCACTGCAAGACAGTTAACCTCGGGCAACTACCATCACAACGGTCGGTTAAGTTTTGCGCCTAACGGAGAGAAGATTTATTTCTCTGCCAATCGCAGTGAGAACTGGGAGTATGAGCCTATTGAAGCTGATATTTTCTCCGTTGATATAACGGGGAAGATTGAGCAGTTAACGCAGGACAAAGGGCGAGAGTCGTCACCTGTAGTATCGCCAGACGGAAAGCATATTGCTTATGCTCGCCGCGACGACGAAAAAGTGATGTACAAAAACAGCTATATGTATGTGATGAATAGCGACGGGACTGAGCCCAGGAACTTAACAAAAGACATTGATAATTCGGTGTCTAATTTTTACTGGAAAGACAATAAACGCATCTATTTTCAGCAATCGGTACGAGGCTTAGCACAAGTTGATCTTGTATCTTTGACGGGCAAGGTGAAAACAGTCGCTAGTGGCTTAGGTGGCACTACCCTTGGCCGACCTTATGTATTTGGTACTTACCATGCGGTTGGCGATGTTGTGGCCTACACCAAAGGGCGTACCGACCGGCCTGCAGATTTGTTTGTTACCACCAGAAAAGAGCGCCAGCTTACAGCACTTAATGAAGATGTTTTAGGCCACAAGCAACTCGGTGAAGTGAAAGAAGTTGTTTATCCATCGTCTATCGACGGTGAGGAAATTCAAGGCTGGTACATTCTGCCGCCAAACTATGACAGCTCAAAAACCTACCCTCTCATTCTGGAAATCCACGGTGGGCCTAACCTAGCCTATGGGCCTGTATTTACTGCTGAACTGCAGCGCATGGCCGCAGAAGGTTACGTGGTGTTTTATGATAATCACCGAGGAAGTACGGGATACGGTGAACGCTTTGCGTTATTACTTCAAGGGAAATATAGCTCTGAGTACGACTTTGCTGACCATATGTCTGGGGTAGACGCGCTGATTGAAAAAGGCATTGCCGACCCTGAACGTCTATTCATTACGGGGGGCTCTGCAGGTGGTATTGCATCTGCTTATGCCATTGGTCTTACTAACCGTTTCAAAGCGGCAGTGGTTGCAAAGCCCGTTATTAACTGGCTGTCGAAAGTGCTTAGCGCTGATTCGGGCCTTTATCAAATTCCTTTTCAGTTCCCGGGAAAACCGTGGGACAACGTTGAGCACTACTGGAAGCGCTCGCCGTTATCGCTAGTGGGCAACGTTACTACGCCTACTATGCTAATTACCGGTGTAGAAGATAAGCGCACGCCAATGTCTGAAACCGAGCAATTTTATCAGGCACTTAAGCTACAAAAGGTTGACAGTGTATTAGTTAAAGTTCCCGGTTCGCCTCACGGTATTGCCGCTAAACCTTCACGAATGATTGGCAAAATAGAAAATATTCTGGCGTGGTTCAAGAAGTATGACAGCGACGCTGTCAAAGAGTAGGACATTGCAAGAAAGGGCAAATACAGTCTGTATTTGCCCTAAACCAAGTGAGCTTTCTATTACAGAATAAGGCCTTAACTTTTACCTATCCAGCCGATGGGTGAATCTCACTAATATCGGGAAGCACGGTTAGCTTCAAACCCAATGCCTTCCAGTAGTGGCTTTCTCTTAAAAGGTCAGCAGAGATAATCGGCTTCTCGTCAAGCCAACCATCTGGAAACGTAATAGTGAGTTCGCTTTTGTCTACGTTGACCTTAAGTTCAGGTAAGAAACCTTCCTGACGCTTTATATTTAGCAGTACACCAAGGCGTAGTAGTGCAATTAAGCGCTTTATTGAATGCTCATCGAACAGATTAAACGAGGGGAGCTCATTGGTGCGGATCTTCTTTCTGTGGAAACGCACTAGTGTGGCTAACAATAGTTGCTGTTCTTGAGTGAAGCCCGGCATATCCACATTACCCAGTATATAGGCGCTGTGTTTTTGAATACCGCGGGAGTTAATTTGCATGCCTACTTCGTGCAGCAGGGCTGCCCAACCTAGCATGCTCTTAAAGTCTTTTCCCTTCAGTTTCCATGCTTTTTCAACCTCGCCGAAAAGTGCCAGCGTGGTATTTAGAACCATGGTCGCCTGCGTTGTATCAACGTCATAGCGTCTGGCCAAGCTACTCGCCGTGCGCCCGCGAATATCTGCATGATGAAGTTCATCTTCCATTTGGTACAACACGCCTTCGCGCAGCGCGGCGGGTGAATACACTAAACCACCAATTTCTAGCGCCTTGAAGACCGCAATCAGTATGGCTAAGCCGCCAGCGATAACCACACGACGATCTTCACTTAAATCTGGGTAAGCTAATTTATCGACGTGACCGGCGCTAACGAATTGCTTCATTAGGTTGCGTAGGCTTTTTAAGGTTACTGGAATATCATGCCCATTTGGACGGTCTTGCTGACATAACGTGAACAACGATCGTATAGTACCTGAGGTACCTACACACTGTACCCAGCCTAATCTGCGATACTTGTTATCTATCATTTCAAGCTCTTGTTGAGCTGCGGTAATCGCGCGCTCAAAAGCTTTAGACTTTAATTCGCCGTCGGGGAAAAAGCGTTGAGTATAGCTTACGCAACCCATTTGAAGGCTGCGGCAAAGTAAGGGTGTGAAGCCTTCACCAATAACGAACTCGGTGGAGCCGCCGCCTATATCGATAACAAGTTGCTGGCCATCAGCATGATTGGTATGGGCCACGCCAGAGTAAATCAGACGGGCTTCTTCTACACCAGAGATAACTTCAATGGGGTAGGGAAGAATGTCTTTTGCTGCACTGATAAAGTCTCTGGCATTGCGGGCTTTACGCAGTGTATGGGTGGCAACAATGCGCACAGAGTCAGGCTCGAACCCCTTGAGGCTTTCTGCTACCACTTTAAGCATAGCAAGCCCACGCTCCATCGCTTCTTCAGACAGAATATCGTCCTCATTGAGGCCTTCGGCCAAGCGAACTTTTTGCTTAACTCTATGCAGTATCTGAACAGACCCAGCAACAATACGCGCCACTACTAAATGGAAGCTGTTAGAGCCAATATCTAACGCCGCGACTTTACTTACCTCGCGGGTTTCCACATCATTAAAAACGGTTTCATGCTGGGTCATGGACTAATTTTCTATCCTACAAAGTGTCTTCTAGCTTCTTTAAATAGTCGTAAATTTCTAATTGCGAGCGAAGTTTTTTACGATTACCCCTCGCAACGTACTTGTTGCTCTGATCCTTGTCAATCACTCGAGCCTTCAGGGTATCTTTAAATTGCAGTTCCATTATATCGACAATACGCTGTTGAAGACCTTTATCGTAAACGGGGCAGCCTACTTCTATGCGGTTATCCATGTTTCGGGTCATCCAGTCAGCAGATGAGATATACACTTTTCTTTCGCCACCGCCTTCAAAAATCATCACGCGAGGGTGTTCAAGGAACCTATCAACAATAGAGATGATCTCGATGTTTTCGCTAATCCCTTTTATGCCTGGATTAAGTGAGCACATGCCGCGCACGATACCGCGGATCTTAACGCCAGCCTGGCTCGCGCGATATAAATCATCAATAAGTTCTTTATCAACAAGGTTGTTAATTTTAAAGGTGATTTGCGCATCTTGGCCCTGGTTCAGGTGCTGAATCTCTTGGCGAATTAACGACTGAATTTTGGTTCTGGCATTTAACGGCGAAATTTGTAGATGCTGAAACTTATAACGTCGGTAAGGGTATTGAATAAGATCGAATACTGCGACGCCTTCATTGGCAAGCTCCTGATTGCGGGTGAATAAGCTGTAATCGGTATAAATTTTCGCGGTTTTCTCGTTGAAGTTACCCGTACCGAAATGCGCATAATTCACCAAACTGCCCCGTTCTTCCCGGGTCACAATACATAGTTTAGAGTGAATTTTCAGGGTGGGCACACCAAGTACTACGCGTATGCCTGCATCGGTCATGCGCTTAGACCATTCGATGTTTGCTTCTTCATCAAAACGCGCGCGAAGCTCTACGACTACGGTGACTTTTTTGCCGTTATCTACCGCGTCAATCAACGAATTTATTATGCGAGAGTTACTCGCCACCCGATAGATATTAATGCGTATGGTTTTCACGTTCGGGTCGAAAGCGGCCTGACGCACGAACTCTGTGAAGTGAAGGAAGCGATGATAAGGGTAATATAGCAAGATATCACGAGCAGTTATGGCATCGAATACGGTGTTGTGTTTTGAAAATGCCTTGCTGTCGATTGCAGGAAGCGGCGCGTGTTCTAAATAATCTCGGCCCACATTGGGGAAGCCGATGAAATCTTTAAAGTTGCGATAGTGCCCTGCAGCATGCATGGTATCAAGCTTGGTTATTTTAAGGCGCTTGCGTAGGTCCGACTGCATGTCTTCAGGCATGTCGGTGTCATAAATAACGCGGACAGGCTCGGCAATAAGACGCTGCTTCATGCTTTCTGACATCTTTTCTACGAAGCTTTCATCAATTTCTTCGTTGATAGAGTATTCCGCATCTCGTGTCATTTTAAAGGAGAAAGCTTCTATTTCGTCGAATTTAACAAACCCGCGAAAGATATCTTCAATACATAGCTGAATCATATCATCAAGCATGATGATGCTTTTTCGCTTACGGCTTTTTTGCGGTGGGATTAGCATAAAGCGCGACATTTCAGACGTGGGGACCTGGATAACGGCGAACCTAGGGTTGCGCTCTTTTCTTCGTAGCGCGACATATAAATACACAGAGTTTCCGTTTAAGCGGCTGAGCAGATCTGTTTTCTTATCAATAAGAATAGGCGCAATATGGCGTAGTGCTTTGTTGATAAAATAATTGCGTACCCACTGCTTTTGATAATCATCTAAGTCGTCTTTACGCAGGATATGAATATTGTAGCGGGCAAGGCTTTTGACGACGTCTTTATGGATTTGGTCAAATTTTTCAGAAAGCTGTACCACTTTCTTTTGTATCTGCGCCATAAGTTCGGTGAGGCGTTCTGCTTCTTCTTCGTTCCCGTCGTTTTGCGCAATCGTGATAAGGCGTTTAACATCTGCCGCGCGTACCCGATAAAATTCATCAAGGTTATTAGAGTAAATACCCAGAAAGCGAATGCGTTCTATCGCAGGGTTATTCTTATCCGCTGCTTCTTGCAATACGCGTTCGTTAAACGATAGCCAGCTTAGCTCTTTGGGATAATATAAAACGTCGTTATCCATAATGTCTCAATTCACGTTCATAAAAATGGTCAAAGACTGCCACCAGTCAGTGACATTACTGTGACAACGCGTATTTCGTGCTACACGCACGCTTACGTTGCGGTGATTCCGTTACCTATATACCTTTAGCGAAACTAAACACTTAACGCTTAGCGGTAATATCTACGACTAGGTCGTTAGCAAGTGATTCAAGGGCTTCTTGCAAAGCGCCATCGTCAAAACCGTCAGGTACAGCAATTTCTGCTTTAGCTTTAAAAATGAGGCTTCCCCAATTTGGCGCACTTTCACAGTGAGAGGCAAAAGTAAGAATATTTAAATTAAACTGGTTGAGAACAGAGGTTAGTTCCTGAACAATACCTGTCTTATCGTTACCCATCACATCGACAGTCAGCTTGGTGTTGTTGCTTTTTTCACTGCTGCCAACGGCTACCGATTGCACCGACATATCTTTTATCGCGTCAAGCGCATCGATTAGGCTTTGCTTATTGTCATTTGACACGTGAACTTCTACAAAGCCGGTGAACATCCCTGCCATATGCGCAAAACTTGAGCCCTGCCAATTGCCTTCGTGTTTGTATACGCACTTAGCTAATGCGTCTACCAAACCAGGCTTATCTTTACCCATGATGCTTATTACCAATGACTGCATGCGGTGCTCCTTATTGGGCGTGTAGAGAAAAACTTTGATCGTCTTCCTGTTGGGTAATACCATAGGCGCACAGTAGTTTGCGCGAAGGTAATGCTAAAAATTTTTACTTGCTATTAGCATAACAAAACTTACACTGCTCACCAGTGCAATTTAGGGTTATTCTTCTTAAAAATGAAGAATTTCGAAAATTAGAATGACTAAACAACCGCATGACTTTCGACAGCAACAGCTCAAATAAAAAACGCCAGCGCAACGATAAGTTGTCACGCTATGTGGTAACGGGGTTTGGTGGCCTTGTTTTATTGACGTTAGTCATTCTTATTACTCACCTTATTAGCCAAGCGCTGCCTTTAACGTATATTCCCAGCTTAAAACATCTTACTACCTTTACAACCTCAGAAAGCGAAGCGCTTGTCAGCGCAGGTGACATTGTTAATGGTCAGCCTCTGCTCGTTAGGAAGTCTGACTGCCGTTTAGGTTTAAAGTTGCTTCAAGATAATACGTTAGTCAGTAACCACGAATACATTCGCCCTTGTGAGCATGTGCTGTCGGCCGATAGCGTTATGGGGGAAAACTATATTGTCGATATTTCCCCCAACGCGTTAGTCAGAGTGTTACCGGTAAGGTCGTTCAACGTAAGTGATAATAATTCCGCGGATATGGCGGCGCCCCCTCAAACTGCCCAGTCAGTATTAACCAACAACATCACTTTCTCGCTTCCTAAAGAAGTATGGAAGGAGCGCGAAAACTGGGATATGGCGTTATCTTCAAAGTGGGCGGTGGTGTCTATCACCCATGGTGATAGCGTTTTCGTTAGATGGGTTAACCGCAAACGGCCCACGTATGTAGTGGACAAACGTTTTTATAATATTGATCGTTTAACGTTATTACCGGGCAGCGAAAGCGTACTTCTTCAAGTTGACCAAATGCTCTACCTTAACAGGTTGCGAGATGAAGGCGTGGCGCTACTTCCCGTGGTGGGGGATGTTTCCGCCTCTTTAGATGAAAAAATAGTGTTCCCCCTTGCTAAAGATCGCACGTTCTTTTTGATGAATAGCAAAACGGAAACATTAACGCGTTGGGTCTTAAGCAAAACGGATAAAGGCCTTTCCTTCGAGCAAACCTATCAAATTCCCTTACGCAATGAAAAAGTAAAAGATGTCGCTGAACATGCGAGTATGAATTTAGTGGCAGTACTGACGAGTAACGCTAGGGTACTGTTAGTCAATCGCGTATCAGGGGATGTGGTGTCTTCTCAAAAGATAGACGACTCAGCTGAACAGGTTATTTGGTACGGAAACAAGCTGTATGGTTTTTCTGATAGTACATTGTCGGTGTGGGAAGGACAGCATTTAAGCGGTATCACGACATGGTCTTCCCTTTTCGACCCCCAACACTATGAAGGCTATGAAACCGAAGAGACTGTTTGGCAAACAACCAGCGCATCTGATTTTCAAGAAGCTAAGTTTAGTTTAACCCCGCTTTTAATTGGCAGTATAAAAGCGTCTTTGTTGGCATTGCTTATTGCCATTCCCGTTGCCATTGGCGCTGCTATTTACACCGCTTTTTTTGCTAAAAGCCGAATGCGGAATATCGTTAAGCCTGCCATAGAATTACTTGAAGCGATACCTAGCGTACTTATTGGTTTTATAGCCGCTATTTGGCTTTCGCCTAAAGCTGAGCAATTTCTTTTCTCCTTTGCTTTTTTTCTTATAGTTATCCCCTTTGTGTTAATTGCTGTAGCGGTAGTGCAGCGCCCCGTTGCCGAATACCTACCTAAGCACCTAAGGCATGGGGCGGAGCTTATTTTCGCAATAGGCGGCGTATTTTTGTTGGGATTCATAAGCGTAGAGTTTGCGCCATCCATCGTCTTTTCATTGATGGGAGTAGAGGGCTTCACCTTATTAGCGGCAGAGTCTGATAGCCCTATTGGTAAAACAACCATTGTGGTTGCATTGGCGTTAGGCGTAGCTATATCTCCCAGTATTTATTCGCTTGCAGAAGACGCCATCAATGGCGTACCAACTGATTTAAAACATGCCTCTTTTGCATTAGGGGCAACGCGTTTACAAACCCTGCTCCACATCGTTTTACACGTAGCCCTGCCCGGTATTGTAGCGGCTATTATGCTGGGTTTTGGCCGGGCGTTTGGTGAGACAATGATCGTGCTTATGGTAACTGGGAACACACCCATATCAAGTTGGGGTCTTATAGAAGGTTTGCGAGCACTTACTGCTAACTTGGCTATTGAGCTTCCCGAAGCGGATGTGTCATCCGCACATTATCAAATTTTGTTTTTCACCGCGTGTATATTGTTTTTATTTACGTTTTTAGTTAACACGGTAGCAGAGCTTATACGCCAGCGAATTAGGGGCAGGGCTTACTATGGTTAACCGCGACATATTCGGGCTTAATGCGGTTCAGCGCCAGTCGTTGGTGATTAGCTTAACGGCTTTTTTCACTAGCTTGCTGCTCATTGCGCTAGTTAGCGTACTAATACTAATTAGCTTTCGCGGTACCGCTTATTTTTGGCCTGAACCTATTTATAAAGTAACTGGCACGCTACCAGATAGCTCTCGGTTCTCTGTACTTGCGAATATCTTTGAGGATGCGTCAGAAGAAGACATCACCCTCAAATATTCAGATGTGAATCACCCCTTTGGCTTTCAAAAACAAATTGACCGTAAACAATTACTGAGTGCTAACCTCGCCTTGGAAAGTGCAGAGATTAAACTGTTGGATGGCAGGCGGGTAATGGCTATTCCAGAGCACATCGTTGTGCCATCAAAACCGCCACAGCCTCTAGATAACATTGGTGCAGTATTACAAGATGTTGCCTTGATTACGGCACAAATTGAAGACCTAAACACTGAGCATCTTGCGCCTATTCATGAAGCCTTGTCTCAATTTGATAAAAGAGATGTGGTGGAAGATGCACCGGCTAGAGAAAAGCTGGTCGCTGCTTTTAACGAGTATCAAAAGCGTGTTGAGGCTTTAGAGAACACGCGTGCCCAGTATAGGTTGCTTGTTAGTTTCGCTGACGGTTCGCCTTTCATTATTCCCATTTCAAGTATTCAGGATGTAGACTTTGTAAGCCGTCTAACCACGTTTGAAAAGTGGCAGGTGGTGTTTTCTGAAATTGGTGTTTTTCTCTCTGACTCCCCTAAGCAAGCGAACACATCAGGTGGCGTTTTCCCCGCATTATTTGGCACAGTACTGATGGTATTTTTAATGACCATTATAGTGACGCCTTTTGGGGTGCTAGCCGCCATATATTTAAGCGAGTATGCGCCGAACACCGCATTAACAACCATTATTCGCGTTAGCGTGAGTAACATGGCAGGCGTGCCGTCCATTGTTTACGGTGTATTTGGGCTTGGCTTCTTCGTATACACCTTAGGTGGCAGCATTGATGAGTTGTTGTTTAGCGATACACTGCCTGCGCCAACGATGGGGAGTCCAGGCGTATTCTGGGCAGCCCTAACGATGGCAATTTTAACACTTCCCGTGGTTATAGTGGCAACCGAAGAAGGCCTGCGTCGTGTACCTGATGGGTTAAAAGCCGGTAGTTATGCCTTAGGCGCCACTAAAGTTGAAACCATAATACGTACGGTTTTGCCTATCGCTTCACCAGGGATCATGACTGGCGTCATTTTAGCGATCGCCAGGGCGGCAGGTGAAGTGGCCCCTCTTATGCTTGTGGGCGCTGTGAAGTTTGCTCCAACCTTGCCCATAGACGGCGAGTTTCCTTATTTACATCTAGATAGACAGTTTATGCATTTAGGCGTGCTTATTTACGACGGTGCTTTTCATAGCCAAACCGATGGGAAAAGTGCCAGTATGATGTTTGCGGCCTGTTTATTATTGTTAATCGTGGTTTTCGTACTTAATATTTTGGCCGTTTTGCTTAGGACGCGTTTGCGTAAGCGCTATCTCAAAGGTTAATTACAGGTTTTTAGTACATGTTGAAGTTGTTTGAACACAATACGCTAAACGTTAAAGACATTAGTGAAGAGCAAACTGCCGTTGAGGTTAAAAATCTCAACTTATGGTTTGGTAATAAGCATGTTTTAAACGACATCAGCATGCGTATTCCTAAAAATAAGATCACGGCCTTAATAGGTCAAAGTGGGTGTGGTAAATCTACCCTTATAAGCTGTTTTAATCGACTTAATGACTTGTATGACGGCTGTAAATACAACGGTGAAATCATTATTGACGGACGTAACATCAATAGCCGTAAAGTTAATGTGTCGCGGCTGAGAACCAACGTTGGTATGGTGTTTCAGCGTCCCAATCCATTTCCTATGAGCATTTATGAAAACGTGTGTTACGGGCTTAGACTTCAGGGGGTGAAGGTACGAAGGCATCTAGATGATGCGGTGGAAGGCGCACTTAAACAAGCGGCGCTGTGGGACGAGGTAAAAGATCGTCTTTTCGAATCGGCTCAAGTGTTATCCGGTGGTCAGCAGCAGCGTTTGGTCATAGCGAGAGCGTTGGCATTAAAGCCGGATATTTTGCTACTTGATGAGCCTACATCGGCACTTGATCCGCTGACTACACTGTTTATAGAGGAACTTATGGACGTGCTGAAAAAGCAGTGCACCATTGTTATTGTTACTCATAATATGCAGCAAGCGGCACGTGTAAGTGACTATACCGCCTTTTTCCATCAGGGCCGGCTAATAGAATACGCTGACAGTGACACACTGTTTACCATGCCTGAGAAAAAGCAAACCGAAGATTATATTACGGGTCGCTATGGATAACGTGGCGCGTGTAAAGAGCAGAACCCAGATACAATTAACGTTTGCTACAACACAACAAGTGTGGGCACGCGAGGAGAAATAAGCATGCGACAGGTGGCCTTAAATACGCACATCTCTGGCACCTTTAATATTGAGTTGGAAAACTTACGAAACTCGGTATTAACCATGGGTGGAGAGGTTGAGCAGCAGTTAGTTAATACCTTAAAAGCGGTGAAGCATAACCATGCCTCATTAGCTGAAAAAGTGGTATTAAACGATTTGAAGATTAACTCGATGGAAATCCAAATCGATGAAGAGTGCCTTCGTATTATTGCCAAACGTCATCCCACGGCAAGCGACTTGCGTCTCATCATGACGGTTTCCAAAGCCATTACCGACATTGAGCGAATGGGGGATGAAATTGAGCGTATTGCAAAGCTGGTAACCCGCAATAAGCTTCCAAGCTCGGATACGATTAAAAGCAGCATGTTACTTATCGGCGAGCGTGTAGCGGCGATGATGCGAGGTACGTTCGATGCCTTTGCACGTCAGGATGAAGCGGCGGCGCTTGAGGTATACGATCAAGACAATCGCATTGATAGTGAGTACAAGCGGTTATTGTCTTACACCACCTCAGAAATGCAAAAAAGCACAGATGATATGCAGGATTGGCTGGATGTGTTGTGGGCAATGCGTTCATTAGAGCGGATTGGGGACAGGTGCAAAAACGTATGCGAATATGTGGTTTATCTCACTCGTGGTACCGATGTTAGGCATACGCCGCTCGAAAATATGCAGCAAAAGTTGGAAGATTTGACGTAAAACTGTCCATTTGGTCAATTTGATTTTGCGCAAAGCGCACTAAATTGAAGGAAGTAGGAAATTTATGCGTCATAAAACTGTAATATTTGGTGAATTTATCATCGCAATCAAATAATTCCGCATACTTTTATCGTTTTTCGATGATTTTCGCTATGGCTTCTATGACGATTACGTTATCATGCGCCGCAGCCAAGAACAGATCGTGCAAAATTTAATCGAACATTATGATAGAACACAATTTGTCTTTAACTTCTTTCTCTAGCCTTAATGGCGAAGAGATCATGCTACTTACTCAAGTAGCGTCCAGCCTAAATCGCGTTTAGATCGGGAGCGATTATCCGTGGAATTTTTTGAAAGTTATGGCCTAATTCTTATTATCCTTGCCGCCGGCGTTGGTTTCGTCATGGCATGGGGTATTGGAGCAAATGACGTTGCCAACGCAATGGGTACGTCGGTAGGTTCTAAAGCTTTAACTATTAAACAAGCTATTATCATTGCAATGATATTTGAGTTTGCTGGCGCCTACCTAGCCGGTGGCGAAGTAACGTCTACTATTCGAAAAGGAATTATCGACTCAACCTTCTTTATAGACATCCCTGAATACCTTGTATTGGGCATGATCTCATCGCTACTTGCTGCCGGGATTTGGCTTGCTGTGGCGTCATGGTTGGGGTGGCCCGTTTCTACTACGCATTCAATTATCGGCGCTATTATTGGTTTCACTGCCACTGGCGTGAGTATGGATGCGGTAGCGTGGGGTAAAGTAGGCGGCATTGTAGGTAGTTGGGTGGTAACGCCAGCCATATCAGGCATTATCGCGTACCTTATCTTTATGAGCGCTCACAAGCTCATTTTCCAAACCGACTCACCGTTTGTTTACGCCAAGCGCTATGTGCCATTTTACATGGCGTTAGCGGGCTTCGTTATGTCATTGGTTACCATTAAGAAAGGCTTGAAGCACGTAGGTTTAGAACTGAGTGCTGTTAACGGTTATCTATTGGCGATTGCTATTGCCGTGGTATTGGGCTTCGTGGGTAAATGGTTTATCGGCCGTATGAAGTTTAGCGGCTCTGAAGATGCCGATTTACAGGCGGCAAACGTAGAGAAAGTCTTTGCGCTACTTATGGTTGTTACTGCATGCTGTATGGCCTTCGCCCATGGCTCAAACGACGTAGCTAATGCTATTGGTCCTCTAGCGGCAGTGGTAAGCGTGGTGACCAGTGGTGGTGAGATTAATTCAAGTGCCACATTGGCCTGGTGGATCCTGCCGTTAGGTGGTTTAGGTATCGTAGCTGGCCTAGCTCTATTTGGTCATCGTGTTATCAAAACAATTGGTCAAGGTATTACTCACTTAACGCCAAGCCGTGGCTTTGCTGCAGAACTTGCTGCAGCCTGTACGGTGGTTATTGCATCGGGTACAGGTCTGCCAATTTCAACAACGCAAACATTGGTGGGTGCCGTGTTAGGTGTAGGTTTAGCGCGAGGCGTTTCAGCACTGAACTTGGGCATTGTGAGAAATATCGTTGTATCCTGGATTGTAACTTTGCCGGCAGGTGCACTACTTTCAATTATTTTCTTCTTCATCTTAAAAGCAGCATTCGGCGTAGCATAACGCCAATAACGCTTACGTGTATGTAGATATAAAAAGGCCGCGCTTCTTGAAGCGCGGCCTTTTTGTTTGCATTCGTATAAAGTGTGAACCGCAAAGCGCCTAGTCTAGCGAGATAGGCGTGTCAAACCCTCTTGGCTTAACGCCAACGACAGCGCACTTCAATTGATGGATGGTCTCTTCGGCGGTATCACCCATAATATAGCCAGGCACCCCTAAGCGAGATACTGTACCCATTACGATAATGTCAGTATCAAGAGATGTGGTTGTGGCTGCAATTTCTCTGCGAGGGTAACCGTGGACAATGTGATTTTTAGGCTGTAAGTACTCCCAAACATTGTCGTCAAGCTCTTCAGCTAGTTCAGTAAGTAGCTTCTCTAATTCTTTCTCGCGCTCGGCGTGAATTTTCGCAAGGTCAGTTTCCATTCGGTCGTTGTCTACGGTAATAAAGCCATCTCTCGCAATATTTTCTGGTACAGCATCAAATACGTGAACAATATGCAGTTGAGCAAACTCTAGCAGCGCTATCTGGCTTGCATGTCGCAATATATCGCGGTTAAGGTCACGCCTTATTGACACTTCGTGACTTGGATAATGGTAATTAAGGTCCAGTGCGGCTACCACGTTCTTGTATTGGCTGCGCGGTTTATGGTTAATTATCCACAAAGGGCAGGGGCATTTGCGAAACAGCTGCATATCTAAGCTACCAAATAGCTTATCTAAAAAGCTTTCTTCAGCCCGCTTTATGACTAAATCTATATTGTTTTTTACCACATAGCGCACCACGTCAATTAGCGGATGCCCCACGGTTACAGCGGTAGAAACCTTGTAGTTTTCACTCCAGCTTTCAGCCTGTTCTTTAAGCCAAAGTTCAGCCTGCTTTTCCATAGTTTGCTGAGAATCAACATATGAAAATGACTCCATCACCATGCTGGCGTTAGGCGGCAATGCTTCTAAAGAGAGCATAATGGTAAGCGAGGCTTGATGTGCTTTAGCGATATGCAGTGCTTGGGCAACGGTGTCATCCTGCCGATGAGAATCGCTCAACACACATAAAATGTTTTTATAATGTCCTTTCATACTGCCCTCGGTATTTATTCGCTCTATGCGTTAATGATACAAGAGTGGGTTCCACTTCGCTGTATAAATATGCCGTGAAGCTCATAGTTTTGACTTCAATGGCAACTAAAAAACTTTGTATAATTGAATCCTAACGCTACTTCTAATGGCTTTCCAGCGGGCGGCGATAGAATTCTTAAAACCTTCTTATACAAGCTGTATGAAAGTAAATGTAATTCGCAAAATATGTCCGTTGCGATAATAGTCTCGATGAGCGGCTAGGCTGTATATAATCTTTATGTTAGATTAAACCATTATCTTTTAATCCCTTTAAATAATAGAGAGATGCCTATGAAATGGCCAAATCTTAAGCACCTACACTATTTGGTGACGCTTCACCAAGAGCAACACTTCCACCGCGCTGCTCAGCGTTGTAATGTAAGTCAGTCAACATTAAGTACGGCCATTCAAAATTTAGAAGAGCATTTTGGTAGTCAATTACTTGAGCGTGAACACAAGACCTTTGTTTTTACTTCATTAGGCTTAGATATTGTTGAGCGCAGTAAAGTGCTGTTGCAAGAAGCGGGGGAATTGGTCGAGTATGCTCAAAATGCGGGCAACTGGCAGCGTGGAACGCTTAAGCTTGGTGTTATACCAACAATAGCGCCGTTTCTTTTTGAAGGAATGATGGGGGCCTTCTCTGCCTTCCTTCCTGAAATTAATTTAGAAATGCAGGAAGATACCACTGAAAAGCTCTTACAACAGTTAACAGACGGTAGGTTAGATTTACTAATTTTAGCGCTTCCAATGGAAACCCCAGGGTGTAAGCAGATGGTATTGGGCCACGACCCCTTCCATCTTATAGCGCACAAAGATATGGCGGAACAACTGCCTAACCCCGTAGATATTTCAGGTTTACCAAAAAAGAGTATTTTTCTGCTTCAGCAAGAGCATTGTATGACGGGGCATGCGGTGAGCGCGTGTAATCTTCAGCATAGTGACCAAATTAGCAGTGTTGCAGCAAGTAGCCTGTATACCTTGGTGCAATTGGCAAATAGTAAAATGGGCTATACCTTCTTGCCCGAACTTGCTATAAACCAGTCTATCCTTGAGCACACTGGTCTAAAAAGTTTTCCAGCAGAAGAGCAGGGCTTTCGAGAAATTGGTTTGGTATGGCGCTCAGGCACAACCCGTATGCAGCTATTCCGTCGAATTGGTGAAATTATCTCGCCACTACTGCCTATACCCACGCTGAAATAGCGTTACTGCTGAGTGCACTTTCTTTAGTATTTATTCAAAGCGGCTGAACCCTTGCGTGTAGCCGCTTTTTTATAGCCTACATTTTAGGTGCAATATGTCCCAATTCTGCCGCCCATGTTAGTTCAGATCTAAGCAGATTATTTGCCGCGTTTGCGCCAAAACTATGCAGCGCATTGTAGGCACTGCTAGATGGTATACGGCAATAGTGACAAAGTGCGTAGAATAACAAGCTACAGCGGTGCTGTGAGCCATCGCAGTGCAAATATATCTTCGCTCCCTCTGTCAACATTTGAGACAGTTCATGAAGATATTGGTGAAGGTGCACATCCTCAGTAGGCGACTCTGACGACGGGTGCATAAAGGGAACCCATAGCCACTCTAACCCGGCAGCTAATGAGCGGTCGCGAATAATTGGCGCGTGTTCTTCACTGGTTTGTACCGTGGCAATGTGGGTTACGCCTAGTGATTTAAGTCGTTCAAAATCACTTTCTACAGGCTTTTTTCCCAAACATATCTGACCTGCGCGCAGTGAAAACCATGCGATATTGGGTGTTGCTGTTGCGCTATCTTCCTTTTTCTCAGTTTCTTGCATGGTGTTTAGTATTGCGCTTGCATGAATTTTTAAATAGGGCCTTAAATGGCTTTTTAATTGGGGTTGCCATAGTAGCGGTATCAGAGCCTCTTGTTACACGACAAAATAATAAATAGAAAAGTAATGGCAGCTACATCCGCCAATAACGAACATGTGCCAAATAGCATGGGTGTACTTTACCTTTTTCGCCACATAAAAGCACACACCTACGCTGAAACACAGGCCGCCTGCTACCAATAACCAAAGACCAGCACCTGGAAGGGCGACATAAAGTGGGTAGATAAGTCCCAGTGCAATCCAGCCCATTAGCAAATAGGTCATGACCGATACTTTTGGGAAGCGGTGTTGCGCAATTAATTTAAATGCCACTCCACCAATCGCAAGACTCCAAATAATTGCAGTCATGGTAATACCTAGTACGCCACCTATTGCCACTAATAAAAGCGGTGTGTAAGTACCTGCTATCAATAAGTATATTGCACTGTGGTCAAATAGTTTAAGCCATCCCTTCGCTTTTTGATGAGAAATTGCGTGATAAAGGGTTGAACTCAGAAACACCAAAATGAGTGTAGAGCCATAAATAGCAGCGGTAGTTAAGGCAAGCGTGTCTTCTGCGCGGTACAGCATGAAGACTAAACCTACAATCGCCGCAACAAAGCCAACGCCGTGAGTAATGCTGTTAAGCCATTCTTCTAAAACGGAGTAAGCTTTGGCAGAAATAACTTTTGTTTGTTCCTTTACGTCTGTCATTACAGCTCCTGTTTTGATATCTGTAGAAATATGTGTACCTCTTGTTTGTAGATAGCTACCAGCATAAAAACGAGTTTACTAAGCTATTCGCATACCTTTGACAATTATAGCGCACACTTGTTCGCTCAATGTGTAAATAATAACAGATAACGCGGCGGGTATGATGACGCAGAGATTACAAAGTGGCGTTACAACTCAGCGTTCTCAAAACAGCCGCCTAATTCGTCGAGCAGTTTAACCAATTCGCGGCTTTCTTCTGCACTCACACCTTTGAGTTTGCACAACATTTGCGCCGGTACTTCTTCTGCTATGGTTTTCTTTTCTTTTCCCATTTTAGTGAGCTGTACGCGTTTAACACGTTTGTCGGTTTCATCTTTATTAACCATTAAGAAGTCCTTGTCCTCAAGTTTTTTAAGTATCAGGGACATAGCTCCTCCGTCAATGGCGGTTCTCTCTAGAAGTTCAGCAATAGTAATGTGGTCAGTTTCCCAAAGCGCCATTAAGGTTACGTATTGAGGGTAGGTAATATCTAGCGCTTTTAGAAGAGGCCTGTAAGCGCGAGTAAATGCGTTTGACAGCGTATAAAACCGATGACAAAGCTGATTTTCTAACTTTAACAATTCTGACACGGCGCTTTCCTAAGTTTGTTCGACCATAAACGATAAATGTATTTTGCATACAAAGTACTTGAACTGCAAGTCACCTTAGTGTTAAGTTGTTTTGTATGCAAAGTATTAAATTGAATTTGCCAAATAGGAGAGCAACTATGCATAAGCTTCAACAAGTGGTTTATACCGGTACTGCAACCGCAACGGGTGGCCGTGAAGGAACGGCCAAATCAAGCGATGGTAAGCTAGCCCTTGACCTGTCTACACCCAAAGAGCTGGGAGGCGCAGGTGGTGAAGGTACTAATCCCGAACAGATGTTTGCAGCAGGTTATTCAGCGTGTTTTATTGGCGCGCTTAAACACGTGGCTGCATCGCAAAAAATAATGTTAGCTGACGACATAAGTGTTACCGGTGACGTATCAATTGGCCCCATTGAACAAGGCTTCGCCATTGCGGTAAAACTGACGGTAGATTTAGGGAATATGGATAAAGCCCAAGCGCAAAGTTTGGTAGATACTGCGCATCAGGTATGCCCATATTCAAACGCAACCCGCGGTAATATTGAAGTAGATATCAATCTAGCCTAATTATGCCGCTACGGGTTCAGTAATCACGCCCGCTACAGCGGGCGTATTTATTTACGTAGATTGCTTACACCCTTTGAAGTCGCCACGCCAGTTCTTATAGCTACGTTTGTAATTGATTTAGTTCGAACGCCAGTATTCACGCTACTGTCCTAAATTCAGCGCATTGAAAAGGCAGCGCTTCGAATTAGAGTCGCCAGTCATATAACAGCTTGATACACTGAAACGGTATCAACCATTCTTTAGGAAGTTATATGAAAAAATACGGAGTACTGGCTACATTCGTATGCGCGCCTGTGTTGTTCGCGTGCAGTGATAACAGCAGTGTAGACACAGCGAAAACAGATAAAGAGCAGGCCGTCAATGAAAGCGCGGGCTTGAACGCTGAAGCAGAAAAACGCGACGATGCTACCATTGCGTCTGGCGTAGACTATCACTCGTTTGCGAACCCTAATGAAGTTCGGGTTACGCACTTAAGCCTAGACCTCACCGCCAATTTCGAGACCAAGCAGCTCGTTGGCGATGTAACACTTGATGTAAAGCGCGCAAAGCCTGAAAACAATACGTTGGTATTGGATACACGCGCTCTAGACATCGACAGTGTCACCGTTAATGGTGAAAGCGTTCCCTTTGAAATGGGCAAGACCGATCCTGATTTAGGTACGCCTCTTACCATTACGTTACCTAGCGCTGCGAATTCAGTAACCGTAGCCTATTCCACATCACCTGACGCCTCTGGCGTGCAGTGGTTAACGCCAGCACAAACGGCAGGTAAACAGCATCCGTTTCTATTTACACAAGCCCAAGCGGTTCACGCACGAAGCTTTATACCCCTTCAAGATTCACCACAGGTGCGCGTGACCTATGACGCGACCATAAAAACACCTGAAGCTCTGTTGGCGGTAATGAGCGCGTCGAACGACCCTACAACAAAGCGCGACGGCGAATATGAGTTCACCATGCCACAGCCTATTCCGTCGTATCTTATTGCGTTGGCAATCGGTGACCTGAAGTTTAAAGCCATGGGTGAACGTACTGGTGTGTATGCAGAGCCAGCACTTCTTGAAAGCGCAGCGAAAGAGTTTGAAGACACTGAAGCGATGCTTGAAGTAACAGAAGAAACCTATGGTCCCTACCAGTGGGATCGTTACGACCTGCTTATTCTACCGCCGTCGTTCCCATTTGGTGGCATGGAAAACCCTCGCTTGTCGTTTATCACACCAACGGTTATTGCCGGTGATAAGAGCTTGGTTTCATTGATTGCCCACGAACTTGCACACAGCTGGTCGGGCAACACCGTAACTAACGCAACGTGGCGCGATCTGTGGTTAAACGAGGGGTTCACCACTTATTTAACTTACAGAATTATGGAAATGATCTATGGTCATGATCGTTTTAAAAAAGAAGCAGTGCTAGGTTATCAAGACTTAGAGAACGATATTGCAGCGTTAGATGAAAACGACGAGATCTTAGCTATCGACCTTCGTGGCCGCAACCCAGACGATGTTTTCTCGAATATTCCCTATGAAAAAGGCGCACTATTTTTACGTGAAATTGAGCAAAAAATAGGTCGCGAAAACTTTGACGCGTTTTTAATGCAGTACTTTAAAGACTTTGCTTTTAAGAGCATAACCACCGACACATTTATCGCTTATTTAGATGAAACTCTATTGAAGCAATACCCAGATAAACTCGATGCTAAGCGCATAAATACTTGGATTTTCGAACCGGGTCTTCCGGAAGATGCACCTCAGCCAGAATCTGATGCTTTCACCAAAATCGATGATACACGCACGGCATGGCTTTCAGGTGATGTAAACGCGGCGGATATAGAAACGGCACAATGGACGGTACACGAGTGGTTATACTTCTTGAACAATATGCCTGAAACATTGACTGAGCCACAGCTTGCTGAATTGGACAAGGCATTTTCATTAACATCAACAAAGAACAACGAAATTGCTCATAGCTGGCTGATGATCGCGGTAGAAAATAACTACCAGCCTGCTTTTGATCGTTTGTATACTTATCTAGTGTCAATAGGGCGCAATAAGCTGGTTAAGCCGCTTTATCGTGAGCTATCAAAAACGCCCGACGGCAAGGCTTTTGCGAAGCGCGCCTTTGAAGAGGCGAAACCGGGCTATCACCCGCTCACCGTTAGAGCCAATGAGGGATACGTAAACTAATCCTCAGCGCTTGAATATATCGATGGCTTTGCCACACAAAAAAGCAGCGCATTCGGCGCTGCTTTTTTTATCTCTCGTTTTTTTAATTCCCTATAACACATTGGTGACCTTTAAGCCTTTATATCGAAAAAAATTGAACGATTGTTCAAAAAGGCGATCTGAACGTTAGGTTTAACGTATTAAGTTTACCTAGTGTAGTTCTAGTACGGCAAAACAAGCGACTTGCTTGCCGTGCGTTGAAGGATTCAGATTAATTGTTAAGGAGTCTCTATGTATACACAAAAAATGCACCCAGCCGCCACTTTTCCTGAAGTTAGCGTTACATTATCAACTGGTGAAACGGTATCGTTGACTAACAAAGAAGAGGGATGCGACTGGAAAATGGTCGTCGTTTTTCGCGGCAAGCATTGCCCGATCTGTACTAAATACTTAAATAAACTCGAAGACTTCACTGGCCGCCTTCGTGAAATGAATATCGATGTAGTTGCAGTAAGCGGCGATAGCAAAGCACAGCTTGACGAGCATCTTGATGAGCTATCCATAAACTTCCCTATTGCATGTGGTTTATCACAAAGTGATATGGAAAAGCTTGGCTTATACATTTCTGAACCACGCTCAGAAAAAGAAACCGATCATAACTTCGCTGAACCCGCGTTGTTTGTGCTTAACAGTGACAACGAAATTCATATTGCTGAAATTGCCAATGCGCCTTTTGTTCGTCCGGATTTGGAACAGTTGGTGTCGGGCTTAGAGTTTATTCGTAACCCCGATAACAATTATCCTATTCGCGGCACGCTTAAAAGCTAATTTTTGATGTTTTAACAGCGGTAGGTGGGATTCACCTGGCGCTGTTTCCAGTGCCTGTGGTTTTACCGAGGTCTTTCTCAGGCTTTTAGTGAGTGCCCCTATGGACAAAGAAGTAAACTGAACTATATCTCGCACTCATTAATGGAAAATGCAATTGCAGCTAGTTGCTGCTTAAATTGTTCAATAGCGGCATTGGGAAGTTTTACTTCAATTAAAACACTGCTTGTGTAATCGCACGAACCAATTTCTCCCTGTGCTTGCTCAGCTAAATGTCGTACAAACTGCTCGTGTTTGAAGTCAATATCAACGTTGAGCGTTTCTAAACGAACTTCTTGTCTTACTTCTAGTGCGTCAATTGCTTGCTGAGCTGCTGCCGAATAGGCACGAACCAATCCTCCTGCACCAAGCTTAATTCCGCCAAAGTAGCGCGTAACAATTACCATGATATCGCCAATATCTTTGTGCTGGAGCACATTTAGAATAGGCTTGCCTGCTGTACCGCTAGGCTCACCGTCATCTGCCATGGCTGCACTCGTTGGCGAGTTAGGATTTCCAAAAACATAAGCCCAGCAGTGGTGGCGAGCATCAGGGTGTTGTTGTTTAACGCTGTCTAAAAGCGCCATTGCACTTTCACGAGAGTTGGCAAAGCCGGCACAAGCAATGAATTTGCTTTTTTTAATTTCGTACAGGGTTTCAACCTGTTTGGCGGGAACGGGATAAGTCATTAGCACATTGTAAGCGAAGGCAATTTTTTAGTTAAGTCAAATAAGCCAGGTAGAAGATTAAATCGATAAATGAAGCTGAGTTTTGACTTTAGAATGTTGCTCACTAATTGAAGTGGTCAAAAATACGACTATTTAGTGAATTATCTTGATAGGTGGCTTTTATTTTACGAACGAAACGATTTGATACATTCTTATTTGGTTTTAAGTGTCTGAAATTGATTGTTTTTTCAATTTTGGCCTAGTGATTGTAATAGTAATGTTAGTTGTGCATGTGGCTAAGACGTAATGCTACAACAAGGTAACTTCGTCCCCAAAAGGAAATTATGCTATGAAATTACGTACCACCGCTATTGCTATTGTTGCTTTTACATCACTTTTCGCAGGAGGTTCTTTTGCTTCCGTGGAATTCACCCCTACTGACAACTCGGTAACGTCCAACCTTTGCGTGACAGCGGCTTCGGGAAACAAATGGAAGTTGCACAATCAAATTAAAGATTCAGCGTTAGACAAAAAGTATGTTGCAAAAGAAATGATGTGCAACGGATTAACAGTCTCTGCATTTGTCGAACACTACGGTAAGAACGCAGATAGCATTAAAAAATACCTGAACATTCATCAGCAGCACATCGCCAATGTTGCACATAATAAATAGTACCTTCGACTTAAGTCATCGCGCATTTCAAAGGCTTAAGAGAGTAAATACCATCAAGCTTTAACAGGAAAGGGGCTGTTGAATATCAACAGCTCCTTTGTATTTCTCACCCATTATTTCTTAACGAAGAATATCAGAAACGGTTTCTGATACATTCAACGCGCCTTTTTGAATTTCGTCAATTATGCTTTGCACTTGCGCAATTTGCTGACTGTTTTGGTCTACGCTGCCTTTGACTCCAGCCATTTTCTTTGTGGACTTGTCGGCAAGCTTTCTGTTCTCTGCTACAACGCTTTCTATTTCTACCGTAGAGTGGCTAGTGCGCTGAGCGAGCTGTCTCACTTCATCTGCAACTACGGCAAAACCTCTGCCTTGATCGCCTGCGCGAGCGGCTTCAATTGCAGCGTTTAGGGCTAACAAGTTAGTTTGTTCTGCAATACCACTAATAGTCGTCACAATAGTTTCAATCTTAAGTGACTGTTCACTGAGTTCATTCATAAGCTGATTGGTTTCTTCAACTTCTGAAAGAGCAGCGTCGAAAGTCTCTACGCTGCGCTGCAACGAAGAAGCGCCATCTGCTGCAATCTGCGAAGTTTCTTCTGCCGTCGATACTGCTAATTCAGCTGCTTGAGCAATAGCGTGTTTTTCGTTCACTGCGTCGGTAATATTTGAAGCGAATTTAATAACTTTAGTAACGCGACCAGAGGCATCAAAAACAGGGTTGTACGTTGCTTCTAACCACAACGTATTGCCGTTAGCATCGACGCGTTCGAATTGACCTGAAGAGAAATTTCCTCGCGCAAGGTTATCCCAAAAGTTGGGGTTATCTTGATAAAACTTATCATTACAAAACATGCGGTGGTGTTTGCCCTGAATGTCAGACAAACTGTATTTTACTGTGGCAGTGAAGTTTTCATTTGCCGTGATGATTGTGCCGTCTGGTTCAAACTCAATAACCGCCATTGATTTGTTTAGTGCATCAGTGACTGCTTTGCCTTCAAAGTACGCTTGTTCGTGCTCAGTGATATCATGATAAATAGCGTGAATTTCCACACTACCGTTTCCATTAACAGTAACATAGCTTGCTTTAAGCCATTTGGTTTCACCAAGTGCTGTCTTTCTTGCAACCGTGTCGCTAAAACTGCCACCATTGACAAGCTGTTGCCAAAACGCTTTGTATTGAGATTCGGTTTCAATACCTTCCACACGCATCGCAGCGTGGGAAAACGATGCTACCGTGGAGTTTGGATAACTCAAAATGGAAAGTAACGCTGGAGAAGCATAAGTGCACTGTCCATCGGTACTGTAGATGGCATAAGCCATATTATTTTTGAACGCATCCAGCGTGCCAAGCAAACCTTGACTCTCATCCCTAAGAGCCGATATGTCATTATTGTATCGAGAACTTGATACGAACATAGCGTCCCCTTAAGTTATATGCACAACTATTAATAAACATAATGTAGATTATATTTATTGAAGAGTTATTTCGTTTAGACATTAGGCGGAATTTCGCTAAGAATGGTTGTGTTTTTCGTGCGCTAAGGCGACTATTCTCAGCGAATAAGAAGTAGCAAAACTCATAAAGCCACCTATGCCACTAGAACGATTTATTCCATTTCGCAAATGCGATGTCATCTCCTTGTGTGAGGGGGTACTCTCTTACGACTCTTCAGGTTTCCGAACTTTTTCTACGTTGTTAGTGAGCCGTATTCACTACCAGTACCACGAGCAACTAGAAGCGCTGAAAAATAGCTACAGTTATTTTGACCCAAATAAAGACACACGAGAATTGCAACCTGCGGATGAAAGGTTGCGAAAGCAGAACCAAAAAGCGTTTTCTAAGGGATTTGCTAGCCTCCTTGATGCGGCCAATTTCGAGAAAGTCACAGACGAAGATTTAGCAGCTGCGCTTAGTGAAGAATCGCTATTTAAAGTGCGTCTTGCGGTTAGCTTTGACGATTTTGACGACGTGGTTTTTTATCGACGGGGCGAGTCGGTGAAAACTGAAACCGTGCGTACTTTTTTCGGTTTACGGAAAAAAGAGGTGTCGTTCACTAACTACGACAAAGTAGCCGTGTATATTACCTTTAAAGATGAAGCCTACTTTAAAGAAAAAGGGCAGAAGGTGTTAACTTTCAAACCTGGTTCAACCATAGTTAAGCTTTTTCAAAACGTACCTAAAGCCGATCTCGAAATGCTGTTTCCCAATAGCGAAGTGAAGATGCGGCCGCTAGATAAGTTAATTATTAGCGCATCGGCTGCAATAGGCGGCACGGTTGTCCTAGTGACTAAGTTAGGTGCTTCATTACTACTTGTGGCGTCGTTTATCGCATTTTGGCTAGGTTTTAAAGATGACGAAGTGGAGTTAACGAAGCAGAGTTTAATTACTTTTGGTATTGGCATGGGGGTATTTGGCAGCTTTATCTTCAAGGAATGGACAAAGTTTAAAAACCGAAAAATTCGGTTTATGAAAGCGCTGTCTGACAATTTGTACTTTAAGAATTTGGACAACAACGCAGGTGTGTTTCATACGTTAATTGACGCGGCAGAGGAAGAGGACTGCAAAGAAGCTTTGTTGGCTTATACATTTTTGCTTAAATGTAGAGAAGTGTCTGTAGAAGGTGGTGCTGCATTCTGTGCGGAGCGTGCAGAGCGGGAGATTGCCGCTGGTGGAATGACATTAGCAACGCTCGATAGCATTATAGAAAGTTACTTTTCAGAAGAGCTTGATTGTGCGCTCGACTTCGACGTTACCGATGCCATTGACAAACTGGTGGCTATAGAGCTGGTTGAGCAAAACGGTGATATTTTTGCAGCGCGAACGCTGAAAGATGCCGTTAAAATACTCGATGAGTACTGGGACAATATTTATCAACCGGAGTGATCGGTTTTATTTGGCTGCTGCGATAAATTAGATGTTAGACACCTACGCTTTTAGACACCACACGTTTAATAAAGCCGGCGGTGCCCTTTGCTTTCTATCCGTACTCCTAGTCATGTGCCCTTAATACAAACCATTGTCATAAAACCACAAAATCTCTATAGTTGCTGTACGGTGCGTTGACCAACATCGACACACCATGGCAAAAGCCGCATTGCGCCGAATGCGTTTCTCTATCTCCAATGCAACAAGCCTGGTTCACTTCTACATGAAAATATTGCATACATCTGACTGGCATTTAGGTCAGAGTTTTTTTGCGAAAAGTCGTAAAAAAGAACATGCCGCTTTCCTTAAATGGCTTCTCCAACAAGTAGAAGCGCATCAAATAGATGCGATTATTGTCGCGGGCGATGTGTTTGACACTGGCACGCCGCCAAGCTATGCCCGAGAGCTATACCATGCGTTTATCGGTGAATTACAAGGCATGCAGTGTACGCTAGTGGTGCTGGGGGGAAATCACGACTCGGTGTCGGTACTAAATGAAAGCAAGGCGCTACTGAAATATTTAAATAGTCATGTGATAGCCAGTACATATGGAGAAATAAGTGAACAGGTGATTGCGCTTAAAAACCGCAAGGGTCAGCCCAGTGCCGTGCTTTGTGCTGTGCCATTTATTCGCCCTCGTGATGTATTGGTAAGTGAGTCAGGGCAAAGCGCAACTGACAAGCGCCAAGCGCTGGGCAATGCAATAAAACAGCACTATGCGTCGCTTTATAGTGAAGCCCTAACACTACGCAATACACTGGGAAATAATCGATTAGAAGAGGGCATTGATCATAGCGCTGCTATTCCCATTATCGCCACGGGGCATTTAACCGCCTTGGGTGTAAGTCAGTCTGAAAGTGTGCGTGATATCTACATTGGCACCCTTGAAGGCTTTGACGCCAAAGGTTTTCCGCCAGCCGACTATATCGCATTAGGCCATATCCATAGACCCCAAAAGGTAGCGAAAACCGAACACATTCGCTATTCAGGCTCACCTATACCGCTAAGCTTTGATGAATTAACTTCTCAAAAGCAAATCGTGCTGGTGGAGTTTGACGGGGTAAGCACGACACCCAATATCTCAACCCTTCCAGTACCTCGTTTTCAAGCCATGGAAGTGATAAAAGGGGACTTAAAAGCGATTGAGGCGATGATTAATGAAAGCGAAGCCATAGCCTATGCTTCCCTAGCAAACGAAGACCAAAACGCCAGTTCAGAACCTCTCGCTAGCCATGAAGCTTCTAGTTCTAACGAAAAACCTTTTGGCTCAAAAGACCCCGTGTGGTTGTGTATTGAGGTTGAAACCGAAGACTACCTGACTGATTTACAGCAGCGAATTCAGGGCTTATTAGAAGGTAAAAACGCTGAAATTCTTCAGCTAAAACGCATGCGTAAGCGCACGGTGAAAAGCCTGAGCAAAAAGCAAAATGTACAGCTTAGCGAGCTGTCAGTGAACGAGGTTTTTGAAGCGCGCTTAGTGCTAGAGTCGTTGGATGAGGAACCTAATGAAACGTCCAACGAGGCTTCAGAACTGCCGCAGAAAAATAATGAGCCGTCACGTATTAAGCGTATTAAACATTTGTTTGCCGAAGCCGTAGCGCTAGTGCATACCAATAAAGAAGACTTAGAAAACAGCGAAGGGCTAGTACAATCAAAGCCTGCAAGCGAATCTGAACCAAACAAAGAAACGCAGGGCGATTGAAAATGAGAATATTGACCTTACGCCTTAAAAATTTAAATGCCCTTAAAGGGGAGTGGAAGATAGATTTCACTCAGTCACCCTTTATCGACAACGGCTTGTTTGCCATTACTGGCCCAACCGGTGCCGGTAAAACCACGTTGCTTGATGCAATATGTTTAGCTTTATATCACCAAACCCCTCGCTTGGGGCCTATATCAACGTCGAACAACGACATTATGACTCGCGGTACAGCGGAGTGTTTGGCGGAAGTTGAGTTTGATATTAAGGGTAAAGCGTACCGCGCGTTTTGGAGCATGCGCCGCGCTAGAGGAAAAGTGGACGGTAATTTACAAAGTGCCGATGTTGAGCTGGCTGAAGTTGAAAGTGGCGATGTGTTAGCAACCCAAGTTCGCCCTAAAAATGAAGAGATAGAACAGCTCACCGGTCTGAACTTTGCGCGCTTCACAAAATCTATGATGTTGTCGCAGGGCGACTTTGCTGCCTTTCTAAATGCCAATGAAGGCGACAGGGCTGAGTTACTTGAAGAACTAACTGGTACTGAAATCTATGGGCAAATATCACAAGCAGTACATCAGCAATTTAGCGAGGCTAAACAAAAGAAAAAAGAATTCGCGATAAAGCTTGAAGGGGTAACGTTACTTAGCAATGAGCAAATTACCCAGTTGGAAGAAGAGCAAGACGGTATTAATGGCCAAGTTGCGGCGTTTAACCAAACACTTGCTGAACTACAACAGCAGCAGCAATGGCAACAATCATTCAACACCAATGAACTCGCGCTTAAAGAGGCGAAAGAAGCACAGCTTGCTGCGAATAAAGCGATTGATGAGGCGAAACAAGAACTTGATGTGCTAACTCACAGTGAGCCCGCCGAAAAGCTTCGCCTCCCTTTTTTGCAGCGAAACGGGCTTCAGCAAGACGTATTGGGCTACAAAGAAAAGCTCAATGAAAAAGCGGCTCAGCTTCCCGAATTAAAAACGCAAAAAGAACAGCTTAGCTCGGAAGTGACCAATGCTGAACGAGCGCTACTTCAAACTAAGCAACAAAGCAGTGAACTTGAAAAGCGCATAAACGAGCAGGTCGTTCCGTTAGATAATAATATAGCGCAGAGTACAGCCGCCCAACAAAAAGCAAATGACAGCGCTGCGCAGTTTACGCGCTCCATAAATGCGCTAACTAAAAAGCGTACAGAAATAGAAAATGCGTCAGCCGACAACAAGAAAAAACTGGGTGAATTAGAAGCCTACCTAAATGAAAACCACTCACTCAGCAGTATGGCCGAGTTTATCAGCGGTTGGAGTGAAACTGCGCGGCATATTGAGCGCGAACAGAAGCAAATAGCGACGCTTAAACAAAGTGCCGAAGAGCACCGCGACGCGCTTTCCTCAATTGATGAAGCTATTACACAAACGAATCAGGCGCTGAAAACATTAACGCAAACTTTTGATAATGCAACTGCCAACGTCGCCACTTGTGAAGAGGCGTTAAATGCTGCGCTTTCTAACGCCAATAAAAATAGCGCAACCAGTAAAACAAGTCTTCAACAAGAGCGGGATACCAAGCTTCATCACTGGGACAACCTGATTCAGATAGGTCATATTCAACAGCAATATTTGGCACTAGAGCAAGACAAAGTATCGCTGAGTGCACAGAAGGAAGACTTATCGAAAAAACTAGCGCAGCAGCAATCTGACCGACAAGCCTTGGTTGACGCCTACAAACAAACACGCAGTAATTTAAAAGACATAGAGGCGCTGATCGCCCTAGATGCTGAAGTGGCACACCTGCGCGCCCAGCTAAAAAGTGGCGAGCCATGTCCGGTATGTGGAGCTAACGAGCACACTACGGCTAGCGTGGCGATTGAGATACCTGAAACTGTACAAAAGAGTGACAGCTTAAAAGAGCAGTTAGATGATATTGAGCAACAAGGGGCACAGGCAAAAGAAAGCGTTACACACACTGAGTTAACCCTTACCCAGGTTAATAAGCAGCTAGACCAAACAAGCGCAAAACGCGATGCGTTGGTAGAAAAGTGGAAGCAGTTTTCAAGTGTACTTAGCGCTGATATGCCGAGCTTTGAAAAGGTCGACATTAATACATCGCAAAGCGTCGCTCAATTTACTGAACAGTTTAAAACCCGTCTCAATGAGATTAGTGCCCAATTAACGCGTTTAGAAGATTGCGAGCAAGCTTTGAACGCCGCACTGCAGGCTAAAAATGAAGCGCAACAGGCGTTACAAGCCAAACAGGCTGAACTTGCAGCTTCTCTGCAGCAGCGCGAAACCTTAGAAAAACAATTCACCGAACGAAATGCAGATTTAGAGAGCAAAACTAAAGGGATTGACCATAGTATTTTAGCGCTCAGCGAGACTATGACAGCGCACGGTGCAGAAATTCACAATCTGTCTATTGATGGAATTGCCAAGTGGTTAAATGAAAAGGTCGAAGCGCTTAAAACCTATAAACACAATTATCAACTGCACGCCAAACTTAAGGATGAATTGCAAGCAGTGAGTAACACCTTGCTCGTGCACAATCGCGATATCGAAAGCACCGAACACCAACTTAAGGGCGTATCTGAAGAGCTTGTGCAGCTAGACAACAACCTAAGAGCGCTGCGTGATTCACGCTCAACCGTATTCCCTGAAGGTGATATTGCTGAAGCAAGGAATAAGGCAAGCGTAGACCAAGAACACGCTGAGCGAAACGTGAGTGAATGCAAATCTCGCCTGCAACAAACGAACACTATTTTATCTCGTTTAGAAGCAGAAATTGCCCAGCTTAACGAACAACTGATCGAAAAAGAGCTGGCGCTTAAAGAGGCAATAGAGCACTTTAACCGTCAGTTGGCGAGCAGCCCATTTACCGACGAGCACGCGTTCAGTAGTGCGCTTTTAGACGAAGATACCCGCAACACCTTGCATGAGCTGCAAAAGCGATTAACTCAGCAAAAACAACAAGCAGACTTAAAGCTAGAAAACGCGGCAGCCGCCCAACAATCGCTAAAAGCCCATGCTAATGCAGTGCAGTGGCAGAGTGAGTTACAAGAGCACGGTGTACAGTGGCTCGATACGAAAATTGCCCAGCAAGCTGGGCAGCGTGACACGCTATTATCTTCTTTAGGGCAAATTGAACAGCAGCTAAACGCCAATAACCAAGCACGAGAAAAACAGCAGCAGCTTGTGGACGAGATGGCCCAGTTCGAAGCCTACTACGACGATATTACTTACCTGCACTCACTGATTGGTTCAGCAAGCGGCGACAAATTCAGACGGTTTGCCCAAGGGCTTACTTTAGACAACTTAGTGCAGCTTGCTAATCAGCAGCTTGATAAATTACACGGTCGTTATCAGCTAATGCGAAAAGAAAACGAAGGGTTGGGTTTGAGTGTATTGGACACCTGGCAAGGTGACGTTGTACGAGATACCAAAACCCTATCTGGCGGAGAAAGCTTTTTGGTAAGCCTTGCACTAGCTTTGGCGTTATCTGACCTAGTCAGCCACAAAACCAGTATCGATTCACTGTTTTTGGATGAAGGCTTTGGCACCCTTGATGCAGAAACGTTAGATGTGGCCCTTGATGCACTAGACAACTTAAATGCCAGCGGAAAAATGATTGGTGTGATAAGCCATATTGAAGCCATGAAAGAGCGTATTCCTACTCAGCTTAAAGTAATTAAACGCAATGGCGTAGGTTTAAGTGCACTAGAAAAGCCTTATGCGGTGGGGTGACCTCACCGCATAAGGTAAAATTTATCAAATGTTTACTTACAAATAAGTGCATAGCAAACACTCGCAAATTCATGGATGTATGATACGTTATTCGTCCTAAATGTAGATATGGACATCATAAATAGTGAAACGATTTGCAATATTTCCTCTTGTCGCCTCTTTCTGTTCGTTTGGTAGCACCTTTCATTGTGAAGGTGAGTTTGAGTGGCTAAAAAGTACGTTTGAAAACAACGATGCCGGTTTTCAATATAGCGTCGAGAAAAAAGGGCAGGACCTTTATTCCGTTCACAATAGTGCCATCTTGGATCAGGTTCAAAGCGCGAAAAACGAAGCGCAATGCCACACGGTGCTTGGCGACTGGCTCGCGTTTTTTCGCAAGGGGCATATTGGTCTTGCGCTAAATACAAATAATTCAAACGAAACGGTAACCGAATCGAAAGTACATGATTTCGACTTATCAGCATTTAAACAGCATTTAGAAACTAAAAGTGATGAGTCTCTTGAGGGGATTTGGCAATTTTCCAGCTATACGGTTGCGTTAAAAAAAGAAGGCAATGTCCATAAAGGCTATATCGTTGAAAGTACCAATCCGTCATGGAAGGCAGGGCAAGTAAAGTTCATTGTTAACGACCCTGAAGACGACAATGCCGCAAAAGTAACGTTTTTTATGGGCGATCACTCCGCCCGACAAATAAATAACATGATGTTCTTGGGTAACAATCATGTGGTACTGGGAAACAGCTTTATCGTTATGTCCCGTCAGGAACCGCGACAAGAATCATCGCCTGAAGTAAAGCGTTATGTACGCCTACTTAGTGCAAAAGCCCCGCTATTTGAGAAAATTTCTGAGAACACAGTGCTAGTTCGCATACCGTCTTTCAACCATGCCTTCAAAAAAGATATCGACGCGCTAATTGCTAAGCACCTGGACAAGATTTTAAAAACCGAAAACCTCATTATCGACATCCGAGGAAACGGTGGTGGTAGTGATGCCAGCTATGCTTCTTTGCTACCAATTTTATACACCAACCCTATTCGAACGGTAGGCGTGGAATACTTATCAACCGAGCTTAACAACTCTAGAATGCTCGGCTTTTTGCAAAACCCTCATTTCAGTGAAGAAGAAAAGCAGTGGGCCAAAGACGGATACGACATTCTTCAGCAACACATTGGCAGTTACATCAATATTGGTGAAGTTGTAACGGTGGAGACTTTCGATAAAATTGAACCCTTGCCAAAAAGTATAGGCGTACTTGTTGATTCGAGTAATGGCAGCTCCGCTGAGCAGTTCTTGCTGGCGGCTAAACAAAGCAAGAAAGTAAAGCTGTTTGGGCAAACTACTGCAGGTGTGCTTGATATCTCAAACATGTATCAAACTGATTCGCCGGGCGGTGCTTTTACTTTGCACTACAGTTTAACCAAAAGTTTGCGCATCCCCCACATGGCCATTGATGGAGTAGGCGTTCAGCCAGACTATTATATTGACGAAGAGATTCCTATTTACGAGTGGACCTCGTTCACTAGAAATGTTTTGGACACGCTCTAGAACAGTAGGATTAAATGACTAAAGTTGAAAGTTACTTGCAAATTCAATAACCAGTTACAAACTTACATAAAATGATAGGGTAGGCGTCCCTGCCTAAGTGCTAATCGCTCTTTAGCAACCAAGGTCGCTAGATAAGCCGCCCAACTGACCTTCAACAGCGCTTTCTTTATAGCTTGGCAATGAAGGCATGATATTCAGCCCCGTGCGGATTTCTACTTCGTTTACGGTTACTTCAGTAGAGCAGAAATTATCGCTACGGGCCGCATTTTGCTCCATTATGAATGCTGATGCTTCTACCCATCCATTAACGTCAGTTATAACCACTTTAAAATAGCCGCTTGGAATAGTGTGAGATTCGTCTGCTTCAGGCAGAGACCCAAAGTACCACTCGTATAGAGGTCCTGACACCACGTATACATCTTGGCCGGAACGCACAACATTACGAACAGCGTTTTCTAAATCAACCCAAGGACCTTGGTTTAAATCTGAGTCTTGTGGAGTAATATTTGATAGGTAGTTCAACGTACGCCAATCTGCAGTATTGCTAAAAGACGCGAGAGGAACTTGATGTCCGCGATCCGTACCAATATTAGCCCACGCACTTGTATAATCGTTTGGCTCTAAAGTATTTGCAGAATTAATTGAGGGATCAGCTTTCCAATTTCTGCTACGAGACGGCCCGTCAATGGTATTAGGGGTGACATGGTAAGCAACCCAGTTGGCGAACTTGGTTTGGGAGTTATTGTGAAGCGAATAGATAGAGCGGGTAATAGTTTGTCCCGACAGCCCCGTAGGGCAATTGTAAATACAGTTATCTGAAACTGCATCAAATGAAGCGAGAGCCAGTATTATCATTAAGTACTTTTTCATTTTATTTCCTTTTGTAAGTGTTCCCTGCGAAGGGGCAGGCTGTACCAAAGTACAGGGTGAACATTTCAGGAAATAGAAATAATTGTGACACTGCTCAAAGACTTAGTTAGTTTGAAAGAAGGTGACGTTGATTAAGTGAAAATGTTGGTAAACGGCAAGCATGCGGTAATTTGCGAGTAACTAAGGCCGAACAGGTTCATTTGTCTGGGGTTTTACTTTATGGTGCGTTGTCAAAATAACAATGGACCAACGTTTATGGATTCAACGTCACGCCCGAGCCTGTTTCAGCGCTACATGAATGGCAGTTTGGTACTGCAAATTATCATTGGTATCGTATGTGGTATTGCGATAGCGAGCTTTTCACCATCTTCCGCGCAATCGGCAGGGTTATTGGGGAGTTTATTTGTAAAAGCCCTTAAGGCCATTGCTCCTCTATTAGTTTTCGTTTTGGTTATGGCGTCCATTGCCAACCACAAGCAAAACGAGCAAACGTTCATAAAGCCCGTACTGGTGCTATATCTAATTGGAACACTTTTGGCTTCCCTTACCGCCGTAATGGCAAGCTTTGCTTTCCCCACTAGCTTAAGCTTAGTGACCTCCGACATTAGTCAAACCGCGCCAAAAGGAGTAGCGGAAGTCCTCACTACCTTGCTTTACAATATGGTAGACAATCCCGTAAATGCGTTAGTAACTGGGAACTACATAGGCATTCTTACTTGGGCTGTAGGCTTAGGTCTTGGCCTTCGCCATGCCAGCGAACAAACGAAAGCGCTGCTTCAAAATATGGCAGACAGCGTAACAACCGTTGTTGGGATTGTAATCAGGCTTGCCCCTTTTGGTATTTTTGGTTTGGTAGCCAATACCATAGCTACCACGGGCTTTGAAGCATTGCTTGGCTACTCCCATTTATTAACGGTACTTATTGGCGCAATGCTAGTTATCGCACTGTTGACCAACCCGCTGTTAGTATTTTTAGCGACTAAAAAGAACCCGTACCCTTTGGTGTTTAGGTGCTTAAAAGAAAGCGGCATTACGGCATTTTTCACCCGGAGTTCTGCGGCAAATATCCCGGTAAACATGGCGCTATGCAAACGTTTAAAGCTTGATGAAGATACCTACTCGGTATCTATCCCCTTAGGCGCCACCATTAATATGGCTGGGGCTGCGATCACCATCACGGTGCTGACACTAGCTGCGGTTAATACCTTGGGAATTTCTGTAGATTTTCCCACTGCTGTACTGTTAAGCGTTATTGCTGCGGTATCAGCATGCGGATGCTCTGGCGTAGCGGGTGGGTCGCTGTTGCTTATCCCGCTTGCCTGTAGCTTGTTTAATATTCCCAACGAAGTGGCCATGCAGGTGGTTGCCGTAGGCTTTATTGTTGGAGTGATACAAGACTCGGCAGAAACCGCTCTTAATAGTTCAACCGACGTCTTGTTTACCGCAGCAGCGTGCAAGCGTGCTGCCGGCAAGTAAACCGAGCGCGTTGCCTTAAACATTGTTGGTGGTGGTTTTCATCGCCAACGCTTTCGCTAAGCGCCTTCAAACGCGCGAGTCGCCTAAGCCGCATTAAGCGTTAATTGCGTAAGCTTACCGCATCCACCGCTTCAAAAATTAGCCGTGCAGCCAGTTTGGCTGTGCGGCTGTCAATATCATAGTTAGGGTTCATTTCTGCAACGTCACACAGTCGCCATTGATAGCCATAGGTGCTTTGGTGCTGCGCTAAAAAATGCAGAGTATTGATGACAAGTGTTGGTGAAATGCCTAATGCACTGGGAGCGCTTACCCCAGGCGCTTGGGCTGCAGAAAATGCATCTAAACATATCGTGACATACAGCGCATCGATGTCTTTTAGCATAGGAGACAGCAGTTCATCTATTCGCTGCATACATAACGATTCATCATTTAACGCTATATCGGTTAAATACCGTGTGTTGGACACATTGGCAAAGTTGAATAACGCCGCCGTATTAGCGGCTTTAGATACGCCCAAACAAGCATAATAAAACGGCGTATTGTGAAGCTGGCAATGGTCGTAGACTTGCCTAAATGGTGTACCAGAGCTGGTGTTCAAAGCCGGTTTTCTGAGGTCAAAGTGGGCATCAAAATTAATAATACCAATGCGTGCATTTTCCGGTTTCGTATTGAAAAGCCCTTGATAGCTACCCCACGCAATTTCATGGCCTCCTCCTAAACCAATGGTAAACCCAGTATGTTGTTTAAGTGCATAGGAGATGGCGTCGGCATATTGGGTTTGTGCCTGAGCTAAATTGTCTTCGGCAGTAACGTTACCTAAATCGGTAAAAGACGTATTCGGCCAGTGCCAAGGTAAGTTTGATAACGCTTGGCGAATGGCGTTGGGGCCAGCGGCAGCACCTGTGCGCCCTTTGTTGAACGCTACGCCCAAATCACTTTCAAACCCCACTAGCGTTACGGTGTTGTCAATAGTCGCACGCTTATCAGAATTATTAACGCTTGTGAGGTTGCCGCTTTCTCTATATGCGTGTTCATCAACTTTTTGATGCCAGCGTAGACCTTCAAGACCGTCTTCATTGTCTATTCTACCTTGCCATTTAAACATGTTTACCATCCTTAAATACCGCGATTGGGCGGTGACCGTTAATGCAATAGACAAGTTCTGCGGGGGTTTCTATATCCCACAAGGTAAGGTCGGCAACGTTACCAATATCAACCACACCCCTATCGTTTAGCCCAAGCGCACTCGCAGCGTGCTCCGTCGCGCCACGCAACGCTTCTTCTGGGGTCAGTTTAAACAATACGCAACTCATATTGAGCGCAGTAAGCAAAGAGGCTAATGGCGAACTGCCTGGATTAAAGTCGGTGGCTACAGCGATAGGAACATTGTGCGCCCGCAATGCCTCTACCGGCGGTTTCTGTACTTCGCTTAAATAGTAAAAAGCGCCGGGTAGCAAAACAGCTACCGTTTCACTTTTAACAAGAGAAGGAATATCGCTGTCGGCCAAGTATTCTATATGGTCGACCGATAGCGCCCCGTATTTAGCGGCAAGCACTGCACCTTTACTACCGCTTAGCTGTTCTACGTGAGCTTTTACCGGTAAACCGTATTGCTTAGCACAGCTAAATACCCGTTCGGTTTGCTGTAGCGAAAATCCAATAGTTTCACAGAAAACGTCTACAGCGTCGGCTAAGCCGAGCGACGCAATTTGAGGCAGGGCGTCTCGGCATATAAAGTCTATATAGGCGTTTGCATCATGATTAAACTCATTCGGCAGGGCATGGGCACCTAAATAGGTGGTTTGAATAGTGACGGGTAAATGCTTTTCAAGGGATTTAGCTACGCTTAGCATGCGTATCTCTGTGTCTACATCAAGCCCATACCCAGACTTTACTTCAATGGTTGTTACCCCTTCTTCGCACAAACGTATGGCGCGTTTTATTGCGGTGTTAAGTAGTGTTTGTTCATCCGCTTGCCGAGTTTTCTTTACGGTGCCTTTTATACCTCCGCCGCGCTCAGCTATTTCTACATAGCTTGCGCCCTGCAAGCGCATTTCGAATTCTTCAGCGCGATTCCCGCCATAGACGAGGTGAGTATGACAATCTATAAATCCAGGAAGTAGCCAAGGAAATGTGGGCTGCTCATTTTCATTACAAGGAATAAGGCGACTGCCATCTATCACTGTACTGGTTTGCTGTAATGCGTCGTTAAGTTGCTCATCACAAGAGAGCAAGGCGACAATGTGACCCTCTTTAATAGCAACAGCGGTTGGCGGTAGCTCACCGTAAGGCATGCCGTTGTGCTGCATAGATGCAATTCGCACATTGTAAATAAGCGTATCGTATTTACTATCCATAACTTTCCTCGCTCATTTTATTGACTTCAGCCACTCCACTACCTCATTAGCCTTCGCTTTTTATATGAAGTGTACTTGTGCATACTTGTATATACAAGTATGCTGTTAGCATATTATTAACAATTTAGTTGTGAACCTCTATTTTATGCAACCTCGTTACATGCTTATTAAAACGGCCATTCTTGACGCCATCGAACGTGGAGAAATGAAGCCGGGTAGCCAAGTCCCTTCTGAAAACCAGCTGGCGCAGCAGCACAATGTTAGTCGTATGACAGCGCGTCGCGCGCTAAGTGAAATGGTAGATGATGGCATATTAATGCGCAGCCAAGGCATTGGTACCTTTGTATCAGATCATCGCCCCATGAGCTCTATGCTAGAGATAAAAAGTATCCGCGATGAAATAGAGCAGCGTGGCCATCGCTACACAAACGAAATTTTGGTGCTGGAAATTGCACCAGCTAGTGCTGATATAGCTCACCGATTGGCTGTCGATGAAGGCGTAGAGGTGTATCACAGCATTATTGTGCATTGTGAGAATAACCTGCCTGTTCAATATGAAGATAGATGGGTGAATCCCGCTTGGATAGGTGACTATCTAAACAAGGACTTTAAGGCGCATACGGCGAATTATTACTTGAACCAAGTAGCGCCTTTGTCTCAAGCCGATCACAGTGTAGAAGCTGTGATTGTAGAAAAAGACATTGCCAATGCCCTGCTTATCAAATCTAAAGATCCTTGTCTTAAAATTACCCGGCGCACCTTTTCCCGAGGCTCAAATTCCACAGCGCAACCAAAGGTAACGAATGAAAATAGTTATGGGAACAGCGGCGCCGTGGTGAGTCATGCAGTGCTTTATCACCCGGGAAGCCGATACCGTTTAGGCGGGCATTTAGAATTTTAAGACCAATAGATTATTACAATAAAAAGAATAAAACAGCCATATTAAATAGGCCTAGGAGAAGTTTATGAAACGCCTTGACCCTACAAGAGAAATACGTGCCCCAAGAGGCGCTGTGCTCAGTACAAAAAGTTGGCAAACTGAAGCGCCCCTTCGCATGCTCATGAATAACCTAGACCCTGAGGTGGCAGAGCATCCGCAAAACTTAGTGGTGTACGGTGGCATTGGCAGAGCTGCGCGTGATTGGGCATCTTACGACAAAATTGTTGAAGTGCTTAAGCGATTAAATACTGATGAAACCTTACTTATTCAATCAGGTAAACCCGTGGGGGTTTTCCCTACTCATGAAAACGCGCCCCGAGTACTTATTGCTAACTCTAACCTTGTGCCGCATTGGGCTAACTGGGAACATTTTAACGCCTTAGATAAAGAAGGCCTAATGATGTATGGGCAAATGACGGCGGGCTCGTGGATATACATTGGCTCACAAGGCATTGTTCAAGGTACTTATGAAACCTTTGTTAGCGTGGCTAAAGCCCATTTCAACGGTGTAGCAAAAGGGCGCTGGATTCTAACAGGCGGCCTTGGCGGTATGGGCGGAGCACAGCCTCTTGCCGCAACGATGGCAGGCTTTTCTATGCTGGCAGTGGAGGTAGATGAAACCCGAATAGACTTTAGAATTCGCACTGGCTATTTAGATAAGAAAGCCCATTCGTTAGATGAAGCAATGACCATGTTGGAAGAGGCCAAAAAAGCCGACAAGCCTGTATCTATCGGATTATTGGGCAATGCAGCTGAAGTATTTCCGGCTATGCTAGCGCAAGGGATCGTTCCAGATGTCGTGACCGATCAAACCAGCGCTCACGACCCGCTTAACGGCTATTTACCGGTAGGCTGGACGCTAGATCAAGCGCAAGCTCAGCGTATTAAAGATGAAGCCTGCGTGATCAAACAAGCGAAGCAGTCGATGGCGCTACAGGTAAAAGCCATGCTAGGTTTTCAGCAAGCGGGGGCGGCCACCCTCGACTACGGTAATAATATTCGGCAGATGGCGTTAGAAGAAGGTGTAGAGCACGCTTTTGACTTCCCAGGGTTTGTGCCTGCTTATATTCGACCTCTTTTTTGTCAGGGCATAGGGCCATTTAGGTGGGCCGCGCTTTCGGGCGACCCCGACGATATTTATAAAACCGATGAAAAAGTTAAAGAACTCATTCCAGATAACCCTCATCTACACAATTGGCTGGATATGGCCAAAGCACGCATTCAATTCCAAGGTCTGCCCGCGCGTATTTGCTGGGTAGGTTTAGGTGAGAGGCAAAAGCTGGGATTAGCCTTTAACGAAATGGTTCGCACTGGCGAGTTAAGCGCGCCAGTGGTTATTGGCCGCGACCACTTAGACTCTGGTTCGGTGGCCTCTCCAAATCGCGAAACCGAGGCGATGTTAGACGGATCTGACGCAGTATCAGATTGGCCACTCCTCAATGCCTTGTTAAACACCGCAGGTGGGGCAACGTGGGTAAGCCTTCACCACGGCGGCGGCGTGGGTATGGGCTTCAGTCAGCATTCGGGTGTTGTGATCCTGTGTGACGGTACAGATGAAGCAGCCGCACGTATAGCGCGGGTGCTGCATAACGACCCTGCTACAGGGGTTATGCGTCACGCAGACGCAGGGTATGATATTGCTAAGCAGTGCGCAAAAAAGCATGGGCTAGATTTACCTATGGTGAATGGCCAAAAAACTCGTAATAGAGAGGCGTAACCATGTCAGATTCTCGCTTTTCTTCTACGATAATTGACGACCAACATAGTGACCGCTCTACCATCTACCACGTTGATGGCGTTAAGCATTTAAAACTCATCCCAGGCACCTTGACCCTAGACCAGCTAAGAGAAGTGTATCGAAGCCCTATACAGTTATCTTTAGATGAATCGGCAATACCTGCAATTAATGCGGCAGAACAGGCGGTACTTAACGTTATAAAAGAAAATCGCACGGTTTATGGCATAAATACCGGGTTTGGTCTGTTGGCTAACACACGTATAAACGTGGACGAACTGGAATTATTGCAGCGCAGCATAGTGTTGTCGCACGCTGCGGGTACCGGTGATTTCATGCAAGAAGATACGGTACGCCTACTAATGCTGTTAAAAATAAACTCACTGGCTCGGGGTTATTCAGGTATCAGGTTAAGTGTTATTAACGCATTGATTAAACTGTTTAACGCGCAGGTGTACCCGGCTATACCTGAGAAAGGCTCGGTTGGTGCCAGTGGAGACTTAGCACCGCTAGCCCATATGAGCGTTGTGCTTTTAGGCGAGGGGGAAGCCTTTCACAAAAGTGAGCGAATTAGCGCAACTGAGGCTCTTAATATTGCTGGGTTGGCACCTATTGCCCTTGCGCCAAAAGAAGGCTTGGCACTTTTAAACGGCACGCAGGCGTCGACAGCTTTCGCACTTCAGGGGTTGTTTTATACAGAAAATGCGCTCTACAGTGCCATCGGTGTCGGTGCGCTAACGGTAGAGGCCGCGTTAGGTTCACGCGTACCATTTGATGCGCGCATCCATAAAGTACGCGGCCATAAAAGCCAAAGCGATGTAGCCGAGGCATTTAGACGCTTGCTTGCTAGTTCAGAGATTGGTCGTTCTCATCAAGGCTGTGAAAAAGTACAAGACCCTTATTCCCTGCGCTGTCAGCCTCAGGTCATGGGCGCGAGCTTACAGCAAATGCGATACGCTCAAGAGATTTTAGTTGTAGAGGCAAATGGGGTAAGTGATAACCCATTGGTTTTTGTTGATAGCAGCGACCAACCTGCAGGCGATATTTTATCTGGTGGGAACTTCCATGCAGAGACGGTAGCCATGGCGGCGGATATGTTAGCTATCGCTCTTTCTGAAATTGGAGCGTTATCTGAGCGAAGAATGTCGTTGATGATTGATACGCATCTAAGCGGGTTACCTCCATTTTTAGTTGAAAATGGCGGTGTAAACTCAGGGTTTATGATTGCTCAAGTTACCTGTGCGGCATTGGCTAGTGAAAATAAAACGCTGGCACATCCTGCCTCTATCGATTCACTTCCTACTTCTGCTAACCAAGAGGACCACGTTTCCATGGCGACCTTCGCGGCCAGAAGGCTTCGAGATATTTTTGATAATGTTGCAGGAATACTAGCTATTGAGTGGTTAGCAGCGTGCCAAGGGCTCGATTTTCGCAAGCCTTTTAAAACAAGTGAACAGTTGCAAGTATTGATGAACTTATTAAGAGAGCATGTGCCTTTTTATGACAAAGACCGCTACTTTGCCCCCGATATTGAAACGGCAAAACAACTCATAAAGCAGCACCGCCTTATGGATAGTACCCAAATAAACTTGTTAGGCTAAAATGATCAAAGGCGAGAAGCGTCAAGTAACTAGTCTAGTAATTAAAAGTTGAGATCATTAAAAGATTAAGGGTGGGGAAGACATGAAAATAAACGGACGTTCCATTAGCCAGCGCACTAAGGGCAGTGCAGCTAAAGCTGCGGCGCTAGGGTTACTAGTCACATCAGTCTTCGGACTTTGGGGGTGTAGTGACAGTGAAGTGGGTGATGTGTCGCTTGGGCTTTTTACTACGAAAGACATCAAGATTGATGCCCTTCAAGACCCAGTAGTAACAGGCGTTACCTGCCATATCTCAAGTATAGAGGCAAACTTGGACTTGTCAGACCCATCAGATAGTTCAATTGCGTGCAGACAAACAGGGCCAATTACCGCTGAAATGCTTGACGCTATTGATAAATCTGACTCGGGCGAAGTGATTTTTAAAAAGTCGAAGAGTGTGTTTTTTAAAAACATGAAACTTCGTAGAATTTATGACGCGAAAGCGAAAACACTGATTTATTTGTCTTACAGTACCAAAGAAACTTCAGGTAGTTACAAACACAGCCTGTCGACAGTCCCACTGTGGGAGACCTTAGCGTTTAAAAAACCTGCTTAAAAACATTTACTTTGCACTATCGAAAATGCCCTCAAGACCGAGGGCATTTTTATGCTGCAAGGTAGCTTCGCTACATTTGGCTATTTAGGCGCTGCATCGCTTTTAGAAAAAGCGGGTATAAACGAGCATCGCGCTCAACGACGTATCATCATCGGTAAGCGGGCTGTCGCTAATACTGTCATCAAAAAAGGTTGCCCCTAGTTCTAGGCGGGTCATGCCATTAAAGAACTGGCGTGTCGATACCGCAATGCGTACCTCAGTGTTAACTGCACTATCGCCGTTATATTCACTTCGAGTTGCTGTGGCTTCTTCAGGGCGTACACCATAGTAGTAATCAACGTAATTACTATCTTGATAGTTCACGCCAATAGACGGTTCTATCATAAACTGGTCGATTCTAAATTGCTTCCCGACGCGGACTGAGGCCTGATAACCATCGAACTTCCCTAAAATATCAGCATTGGTAGAAAGGGAGTATACCCATCCGCCGGTATTGTAATTAAGCCCTATGCCAGCCGCGTAGCTAAAGTCTCTATCTTCCATGCCTGTAAATACAGCGCTGTCGTCTTCTTCATAACCAGCAAACACAGGGACAAGTTGGGCATCCAATGTAAAACCGTCTTGTTGGAAGAGTTGATAGCCCACAAAAGGCCCGTAAACCCGTAATCTCTCGCCTGTATAGCCAATGATGGGGATAGGCACGATACGGTTATCGAAGTCGGTATAAACATCTTGTGACGCAGCAACGCCAAAGCCCCACATCCAGCCTTGTGGTTGCTGTGAGCCTGATGGCTGTTGTGCAGAAACAGTAGCGGAAAACGCTAGTAAGGTTGATAGGCTTGCTATGCCAAAACACTTTCGTAAAGTCATCAGTAAGTTTCCTTTTTAGTCACAATACAGCCTAAATTACGAGTTCGATCAAAATAACGTGTGCGCTTTACACAAGTTTTTATTCAAAGGTGTAATTTAAAAGCGCTATATCTTTTTGAAAATGCGCGCTTACCAAGTCAACTAATTCGCTGTTGTAGTAACGGCGGTAATCCTCTCTGTTGTCTGCTTTTCGTCGATGGGGGAGCGTAATGTTCGAAAGCTTAAGCTGGCTGCATATGTGCCCAAAATCATGTTCTAGTTGCTCGTAGCGGCCTATAAAGTCGGTAAGTAGGTTTCCACTAAGGTCAACCAAGTATTCTGTTTGAAGTTGAAGCGACGTATCTATGTGGTACTGATATGGGCGCTGTCCATCAAACTTCCACTTCATGAAACTCTCAAAGTCATTATAGCCCTGCATTACAGCAGGACGTTCCCGCTTGATATGATGAAAAGAGCTCACTTGTAGGTCCCATGGATTTCTTACAACAGCAAACTTAAATAGTTGATTGAAATACGTTTCTGGCAGCATCTCTTTCGCCGCAATGATACGAGAGTGTCGTGGGAAGCGACTTGCAATTTTATGGTCGGTAAATTGGCTCATTTTATTGCAAATAAACTGAGCCAGTGCATAACGGTGCCCCCATCGATACCTCGATAGTGCAGCGCGAACGCTGGTGCCACCGGTTTTAGCAATATGTACAAATAAAAACTGCTTACTATGTGATAAAAGCACTGCTTTCCTTAATACTTAAAGGTGGCGAGCCGGCCTTTGAAGGGGAGCAGGCCTGTTTGTAATAAGAGCAGTATGAAGGGGTTTTGTTACAGTGAGATTTACAACTGTATTTTGAAAATTAAATAGAGAGTAATAGTGTTAAGGTTGTGCTTTTAACAATACAAAAATGGTCTTTTAGTTTAAAAATAAGTATCTACTTGATGAGCTTTAAAATAAGGAAGTGAAATGAAGTTTGCTACAAAATTAAGCGTATTGTTCACCGTTTTTTTTCTGGCAGCGGGGTGTGTTTCTCAAAGAGGTGTCGGCACTGGCGGTGGTACTTCTTCCCAAGAGAATGGTAACTCAAACGCCACGGGTATAAGTGGCAATGCTAAGGACCGGGAAGGTCAAATGATGCCGGAAAGTTCAGAGGCAATACGCGCTCCCAAGCAGAAAGTTGGCCTTTTTATAGCTGCCAAAGATTACCCAACGCACACCCATTATGGAACGACAAAGTTTAATAACTTCACAAAAGAGTATCCTTACGATTGGCAGCTTTCCAAAACACTGTTTTCAAGTATTGAACAGGCGATAGAAAAGAACAGTCGCTTTTCTGTAGTTAATATTTCTTCGAGAGCAAAAGATCCAAATTCACTAGACTTTGTGAAACGAGAAAGCGGAAGTTGGCGTCTTAACCGTGAGCTAATACCACTAAGAAAAGCATTATTAGAGGATAATATTACCTATGTTATTGTTGTGAAAGAAGCCCCGACGGTTGCTATTAAAGAGTGTGGTACTTACGGTTGCTCAGATCATGTTAGTGAAGGTTTCGGTTTGTTTACTCGAAGCTTCTTGGGTACCGACCACTATATCGCATCGGCAAGCTTTGATGTAAGCATTGAACGTTTAGATGAACCCGAAGAGCTTTTGGCCCTGCCGGAATTATCTAAGTATCAGGACGACACTGTGAAAAATACTCGCTTGGAAGCATTTACTGCGCCAGAGAATTTTGATGAGTTAACAGAGCAAGAACTTGCGCCAATAAAAAGCGCTATTGTTAACTATTTCGATGATTTAGCAAAAGAAACAGCAAAATATTTTTCAACAAAATAAGTGCGGTTTACCGAGTCGTCGTAATTAAAAAAGGGCACCTTAGTTAAGTGCCCTTGATAGTTAAACAGCAGTGTTCAGCTTATTTAACACGACGTGTTTTGATCTACGCACCTTCTCTATGCGCTAAAAACTCTTCATAGTTGCCATCGAAGTGATTAAGTTTCTTATCCTTAATTTCAATGACTTGCGTAGCCAGTGATGATACAAACTCACGGTCGTGACTTACAAAAATAACGGTGCCGTCGAACTTATAAAGTGCATTATTTAACGCTTCAATCGACTCCATATCCATGTGGTTAGTCGGTTCATCCATTACTAAAACGTTAATATCTTCAAGCATAAGCTTACCGAATAACAAACGGTTCTTTTCACCCCCTGAACATACCTGAACGCGCTTGTTAAAGTCGTCAGACGTAAACAACAGACGCCCTAACATGCCTTTAATTTGAAGGTCGTCATGTTTAGGGCTGCGCCACTGGCTCATCCACTCGAACATAGTGATATCTTCAGCAAAATACTTGGCGTTGTCCTGTGGGATATAGCCGATAGCCGCGTTTTCCGCCCATTTATAACTGCCGGCTGTGGGCTCAATATCGTTAACCAAACACTTTAATAATGTGGTTTTACCTGCCCCGTTTTCACCGATGATCGCTAAGCGCTGACCGGCTTCAAGTAGCAGGTTTGCATCGTCAAATAACGGCAGGTCTGGGTAGCTATGTCCTAGCTTCTCAAGGGTAATGGCTAGTCTGTGAAGCTTTTTGTGTTGCTTGAAAACGATGTAAGGCTTTCGACGGCTAGAGGCTTTAACTTCAGCAAGTTCAATCTTTTCAAGGCGACGGGCACGAGAGGTTGCCTGTTTGGCTTTAGATGCGTTTGCCGAGAAGCGGGCAACAAAGCTTTGAAGCTCTTCAATTTCGGCTGATTTTTTCGCATTTTCTGCATGAAGCTGCTCTTGAACTAGCATGGCAGCCTGAATGTAGTCGTCGTAGTTACCTGGGTAAATACGTAGTTCACCATAGTCGATATCAGCCATGTGTGTGCAAACAGAGTTAAGAAAATGTCTGTCATGCGAAATAATAAGCATGGTGGACTTACGTTTATTTAGCTCTTCTGCAAGCCAGCTGATGGTGTAAATGTCCAAGTTGTTGGTAGGTTCATCAAGTAGAAGAATATCCGGCTCAGCGAATAGCGCTTGGGCTAAAAGCACACGCACTTTTTTACCCGGGGCCACTTCTTTCATTAAGCCAAAGTGATAGTTTTCGTCGATGCCTGCAGACGTTAATATTTCCCCAGCACGTGCTTCGGCTGTGTAACCGTCCATTTCAGCAAACTGAGTTTCTAGGTCTGCTACACGCATACCGTCTTCTTCGCTCATTTCAGCTTTACTGTATATGGCGTCGCGCTCTTGCTTTACTTCCCACAATTCACGATCACCCATTATTACCGTATCTACGACGCTGAATTCTTCAAACGCAAACTGATCCTGACTCAAGATACCGAGTTTTGTGCCCGGTGCCATAGAGACGTTACCTGCGGTAGGCGTAAGTTTACCGCTTAAAATTTTCATAAAGGTCGACTTACCACAACCATTTGCGCCAATTAGGCCGTATCGGTTGCCGTTGCCGAATTTTGCGGAAATATTTTCAAATAATGGCTTAGAGCCAAACTGCATGGTGATATTTGCGGTGGTAATCAAAACAGGTATCCAGGGGTAATTTCAGAAGTTCGCGTCGATGAGTACAAAACTCGTACAAATGACGATGGCCGCGCACTATAAGGAAAAGGACGGTGGATGTCGAGCCTTATTGGTGCTTGATTTCTTCTATTGATTCGCATTTTGCAAAGCGAAATTAGAATGATGGTAGCGACTTCAGCAGCAACGCTTTTTGTTGAATATGCTGACCTTAAAGATATCAATAAGTTAGCCCTCTTTGCTGTAAGTGGCATCATTATTGATGGCAAAAAAAGATTGGAGGCGCCTATTATGCTTAATCTTATCGATATAATTCGATGTTTTATTCATCACCGCGGGTACAGTAACCGCGGGGTTTCATTTATTGATAACCAAACTGGCTTTCTAGAGTGCCTGATAGCAGAGAATAGGCTTGTAAATGCGTTACCTCTAATAGACGCCGCACTGAATAACCTTAGCAACGAAAAGGTAGGCGGTGCACTAGTAATCAGCAGAAATCGGTCTTCTTTGCGCATTTCATTTAAAGGCGAGGTCATATCGCGCTTTGACAATGAGATAATATATCGTGCGCCATTTCCCGCTAAGACTGAATTGTCTCAAATAAAAACAGGCCTAAGTACCATTGATGACATCCAGCGCTATAGCGATATTCGCATGGGCAATAGCCGATGGAAATGGCGTTGGTCTAACGAGGCGCAAGGTATTGAGTCGACAATACTGGTTTATCCTATCAGCAATATATCTCAAGCGCTTAAAGATAATCCTTCGGCTAAAAAAGCCTATTTTCCTTTTTTGAACTGTGAAATCGAGCTTATTCTACAGTCTATAAAACGTAAACAACTTTCCATACTTGTTGCTGATGACAGCCCAGCAAGCCTCGGTGCGACAGCAGCAATGTTGAAAAGCCTGGGCGTAGATGTGTTTACCGCCAGAGACGGAAAAGAGGCACTTTCTCTCGCTATGTCTCAGCATTTCGACGTTCTGCTTTTAGATGAAAAAATGCCTGAACTGTACGGTAGTGATGTTATCAATAAAGTACAAAAATGTGGCCCGAATGTGGCTGCCGCTAAAGTCATTTTATCTGGGATTGCTAGTTCAAAAGATATCGCACGTGTCGTTAAAAAAGGTGCTGATAAGATGATTTCTAAACCAGTATCAAAATTGGTGTTAAAGCAGCTGGTCCAGGAATTCCTTGATGAACGCCGTTTAGTAAAACTTACCCCACTATAATTACACTTGAAACAACAGGGGTTAGGGAGCGCGTCAATGTCTATAGTGACAGACAGAACACTTCTTCACATGCTTGCGTTGTCTGGTCAACAAATGGTAATTTGCAGTGCCAGCGGCAATGTTGTCGACTGTAGTTTACTCATCGCACACAAACTCGGGCTGTCAACGTCAAAGCTTATCGGTCAACCGTTTTTCGATTTTGCGACAATTGAAGGTGGTGACCTTCCAACATTGTGTGAGATAACCCCTGATAATTGCTCGCAAGCGGTCATATTGCAGTTATCGGTTAAAGGCGCGGCGCCTATTTTTTATGAATGTAAAATAGTAAAGAGCAATGGTTTCATTGGTTTTTTTCTTATCGCGCAAAGCGACATCAATGACGCCGTTGAGCAAGCAGAAAAGCAGTGTGTGATAGAGAGTGATCATCGCTTTGTCTCTGACTTTATTAGTGAGATTATCTTACGCGTAACGCGTAAAGGCGATATTTTATTTTCTAACAAAGAGTGGAAACGCAACTTTAACTACGAAGGCACAACCAATATTTTAAGTGTGGTTGCCAAGCCCTTTAAACGTAGCGTTGCCTCGGCACTAATAGCTGCGAAATCCGATAAATTAGATATTCAAGCGCTAACCAAAGATAACGAAATGTGTTGGTTTGAGTTATCGGTAGAAAATGTCATATCTCAGTCTCAACAAAGCAGTATTCATGGATTTAGCCCTTCAGAGCAAGACTACTGCGTGATAAAGCTTCTTAACATAAACCAAAGAATATTGGATGCTATGACGTTAGAGAATGAAAAGGCGCGCGCTGAAGAGTTAGCCCAAACAAAAACACGGTTTATGGCGAGTATTAGTCATGAAATTAGAACGCCGCTTAACGCAATATTAGGGGCATCGGAACTGCTTAGTGACTCTGGGTTAACGCCCGACCAAGCAGAGTTTTCTCGCCTTATACAGGTGAGTGGAAAATCACTGCTTAGCATTGTAGATGATGTTTTATTCTATTCTCGTAGCGAAGAGCGCGGCATAGAGTTGAGCTGCGAACGCTTTTCACTGATTAATAGCATAGAACATGTGTTTTCAGTTGTAGAGTCTCTCGCTGCAGAAAAGCAATTATTGCTTATTTGTGATATCGCCTCGACATGTCCGCTGGACTTCTTGGGGGACGAAAATAGGTTTAAGCAAGTTCTTCTAAACTTAGTCACCAACGCCATTAAGTTCACAGACAACGGATGGGTTCGTGTGAGGTGCAGTATTGAAGAAAACCTCAATGTCGAAGTTGAGGATACAGGATTGGGTATAGACAGTAATCATACCAAGACATTGTTTAAGCCATTCGTACAAGGTGACAATTCAATAAAGCGGCGTGTGGGAGGAAGTGGCTTAGGGCTCGCGATTTGCCAGCAAATTGTTACTGCTATGAAAGGAAGTATAGCTGTTCGCTCTAAGGTTAATGAAGGAAGTTGCTTCAGCTTGTCATTACCGTTTGAGCATGCTTGTGGCATAAAACCAAGAAACGTCGCTAGCGTTATAAGGTTCGTCGTATGCTGCGAGATTAACCCTATAGCGGATGCTCTTGTTAACTTGATAACGCACTTGGGTCACTCGGTTGAGCTTAAACATGGCTCAGATTTAAATATAAACAGCCGCTATCAAAACACACACTTTATTTTTTATAACGCAGGGCGCCAAGCGTTTGCGTTTGCTAAGCGACTTTCAACAGAGAATTTAGTACTTTTTATTAATAGCAAGCGTGACGCTTTTGATGAAATAACTGTCAGGGAAAATATTCAGTTTTTAGAAGGTCCAATTACGCCTTATTTATTGGGGAAAGCACACCGAAAGTTTGAAGAAGATTTGCGTGATTTTGGTTTCGATATATACGCGAATAACGAACAATACAACGCACAAGAAGCAGTGAGCCGCGACTATAATGGTGCCTCGATACTGCTTGTTGAAGACAATGTAAATAACCAGTTCGTCGCTTCTCAGTTTCTTGAGAGATACAATTGTAAAGTGACAATAGCCGAGAACGGTTTAGAGGCATTAGAGCACATAAAGCAAACACCCTTCGGGCTAGTGTTAATGGATATTCACATGCCGGTTATGGATGGCATAGAAGCGACAAGAGTCATACGCGGGCAGGCAAAGTACGCTTCGTTATCAATTGTTGCCGTTACGGCCAATGCGTTAGAAGGCGACAGAGAGATGTTTCTTCACATTGGAATGAACGACTATCTTCCCAAACCAATAAAAATAGAATCGTTAGTCTCTATTTTAGATAAATATGTGGGCACTCATAATCAAGAAAGACAGAAAATAGAGCATATTGAACATGCTAATTCTTGGGTTTCAAACCTTCTGAATCGCTAAATGCTTTGCATTTTGCGAATCAATCATTTCACAACGTAAGCTTATTTCCACCTGTTCCTATCTATATTGTTATTATTCAAAGGGTTAGGCTTAAATTTGAGTTTGGCCAGTTCCTTGCAACCTCCCTTACAACAACCTGGGGAGGTTATTATGAGATTTATTCTTTTTACTATTTTGTGCGTTTTGTGTACTTCAACACTTGCCAACAGTAATTTAGATTACATTGAAATGGCTGATGGAAAGAAGGTGTCGAGTGTCGACCACCTCGTTAAGTGGACTCACACACGTTTTGTGTTTAATAAAGATATTAAACGTGTTGCGGTCGGGCATGAAACGATACTTGATGTGCAAGTCGTAGATGGCCGAGAAATTTTGATTTTGGCCAAAAAATTAGGCCGAACATCAATGATGGTGTGGTATCAGGACAATCGTTCTGAAACGTTTTTACTAAGTGTTACAGAGGATTACAGTGTTTTAGAGGACGCGCTCAAAGATATCCATCCTGCGGTTCAGCTCACGATAGCGCCAGACAGGCATGCGATTGTATTGCGCGGCACAGTGCCAACGGCAACCTATCGTCAATCTGCTTACACGGCTGCCCGCAATTACTTATATGCCAGCAGTTCACAGCAGTCGCAGCCCGTGCTTAACCCTCAAGCCGATCAAAACATTTTGCAAACGCTTCAGCAAAGGCTTCAAGGAACAGGCTCGCTCCCATCAAGAATGGCCCAGTCAAACAAGGTTGCCATTATCAACTTAATAAAAGTCACCCAAAAACCTAAGAAAAAAGAGGAAAGGATAACGGAACTTTTAGCAGACCTAGGTGCAGATAATGTTGAGGTTGAGCGTATACGGGTAGGCGAAATAGATGCAGATGAGCAAGACGTATTTATGCTTACAGGCGCAGTAGAAAACCAAATCGAACTGGTTCGGGTGCTGAGTGCGGTGAGTAAACTATTTGTGCCCGCTGGCCTAGGCGGTGCGCAGCCTGCCTCTCTTGCTATACCAGGAGCAGGACAGCAGCCACTTGGCTCAGGCGACCAGTCAATGATTGAAGTGGTTGCTAATGAGTCTGGCGCGTTAACCGCAGCAGATGCCAGTGCCCTGCAGTTGAGTAATGTTAAATCTAATGTGGGCAGAGCGACGTTGTTGTCACTAGCTGGCGGTCGAGTACTGTCGAGTATAGAAGTGAAGGATTTACCTCAAATCCGCGTATCTGTTCAACTTTACGAAGTAAATCAGCGTCAGCTTCAGCAGTGGCGTCCAGACATTAGTGTGTTAACCAATGGATATAACCAGAGTGAAGGGTTATTCGGGTTGGGAGGAATCAATGAACGCCAAAGTGGTTCGGCGAGTATTGAAAATGCTTTGCAGCTTGTAAGTGGGCAATTTGCTAATAACCTTCAACTAAGTACCTCTCAGTTTGCAATTGATATGCTTTTTTCATTATTAGAGCAAGAGGGAATATCGCGTACATTATCACGTCCAACCTTGACGGTTCTGGCGGGTGAAAGTGCCGTATTTAAGGTGGGAGGAGAAATTCCTGTGCCCACAACTTACAGTCCGTCGGGTCTACAAGGTACAGATCAAGGCGCGGCTGGCTCTGTTTTTAGCGGTACTGAATTTAAGTCTTTTGGTGTTGAACTGAGCGTAAGGGCGCTAGTTGATGACAAAGATAGAATTACGCTCGACCTCAACCCGGTTATTTCGTTACCCGATACCACATTAACCGCGCAAATAGCGCAAAGTAGCGGGAGCGACCTCAACAGCAGTGCTTTTAATACGCGCAGTATGCAAACCTCAGCGCGCCTTCGCGATGGCCAACCTTTGGTAGTGGGAGGGCTGTTGAGTACAGACAGTAATTCAAGTCACGATTTTGTGCCTAACTCAAAAGGCAAAAGTCTTTTCGGTAAGCTCAGCGAAGCAACAAGCAACAGTAACAATAATCGAGAGCTTATCATCGTGGTTACACCTACTTTAGTCAGAGAGCCTGTAAACGATACGTCTCTTTGGATGCAACTGTCTCATTCTAATGAAGTACTGGCCTACTTTGAGGAGAATACACTATGAAACAGCTTACCTTTTTTCGTAACACCACATCTTTTCTAATGGTGCTGTTTATAACAGGGTGTGCATCGGTCGATTTTCTCCCTATTCTTAATCCTGATGCAGCTTTAAATGAGCTGGTGGAAAGGTATGAGATCAAGGAAAACGGAATAAGTTGTCACGGCGATAAGAAAATTGATTGCTTAGGAGCTGCGTTAGAACTTCAGCAGCTATTGCTTGCAAATCCCAACCATACTAATACACAAGTCGTTGCCTCCTCAGTTTTCTTGCACTCAGGCCGTCGAATTCAAGCCCAAGTTGTACTTGATGAGTTAGTGAATAAATATGTACCACCACTTGTGTCGTTAGTAATGCGTACTGATATGGCACTTAGCGAGGGTAATATAAAATTAGCGAAGCGCTTAAACGAGCAGGCGGTTTCGCTATACGCCGGCAACCCTAAACCCTATTTACAAAAAGCCTCAATTTTTTATGTTGAAGGCAGCTATGAGCAGGCGCTGAGTTATCTAAGTACGTCGCTTCGTTTCGGCCTAGAGGAAAGTATATATTACTACCACCTTGGGCTTATTAACCAGGTAAGAAACCAGCTAGATCAAGCGTGCAATTACTATAAGCAATCTCTCTCACTGTCACCGCCGAATCGCGCTATGGTGGTGTCCCGTTTAGCATCACTAGAGTACCTCCCCAATTGTTAATGTGATGCAGTGAAAAGGCCTTCGGGCCTTTTTTTTTGCATTTTGAAATGTGGGTTTTCTTTTGATTTGCAAAATGCAAAGCGTATTGCAGTAATATGGTTGTCGAAGAGCTGGATGTTTTTATCTTTATGAATTTAATGGTTTTTTTGGTTTGGCATGCTTATCGCAGAGTAACTAGTGGGAATACCCCAAAATTTATAGATGCACAAAAGGTGATCAATATGAAAACTGTAAAAGCTACTAGAAATGCCAAAAATCAAAAAGGGTTTGTTCTTACCTCTGAACTAATCATCTTATCTACTTCAATGGTTGCTGCACTCGTGATTGGGCTAGCAACGCTACGCGATTCGGTAACGGCAGAGCTTGAAGATGTGGCTGAAGCCATTGGCTCTCTTGACCAAAGCTATGCCTTCGACGGCATTGTAAATGGCGAGGCTACAGCGGAAATCAGTGGCTCTGGCTTTGTTGATGCGGTAGACACGAATGCAGGTGACCAGGTTGCCTTTAGTTTCGTTGATTCAGACTTCAGCGAAACAGCAGCGTCTATAAGCGCTACAGCAAGTACCGCGGCTGATGGCCCTACAGCGAACGGTTCTTTCGACTAAGTGTTGCTTTGATATGGCTGCTACTTAAGTAGCAGCCACACCTAAAAGCATACGGGGGAGGGTAAGCGATGAAACAGACAAAGAATAAAGGCGCCACAACAGTAGGAATTACGCTACTGATGACGTCGGGGCTAATGGCTTCTGCACTGGGTGTACGCCAAATAAACGACGACGAATCGAAAGATATTTGGGTGCTTAATAAAAACGTTCCAGCCGGTCAAGTCATTACTATTAAGGATATTTCGCAGCAAGAGCTTTCTGGAGACCTTCTAAAGACGGCAGCACTTAGCGTCCAAAACCCACGAGCGATTATAGGTAAAAAGCTGGCGAACACTAAATACAAAGATGAGATGTTATTCAGCTCAGACTTTGTAAGAGTGAAAGCGAAGGCCTTATCAGAGGCAATACCGGCAGGTCGAGTACTATACACATTAAAACTACCTAACCTTGATATTCCTATCTCAAGGCTTCACAAAGGAGACCGGTTAGACATCGTTGCTAAATCAGGCAGAAGCGTTCGAACTGTCGCTCGCGATGTTCAGCTCATCGGTGTGTCTAAGCAGCCTGGAAGCCAACCTAAAAATAGCGGTGTAATAGATGCGCTGTCGAGCAACTCTGGCGGGTCGCAATCTGTAACCTCGTTAGTATTAGCGGTGATGCCAAAAAATGTATATTCCCTTGCTGGTATAGACAGTTCCGACCGCGTCTCTGTTATTGTCCATAGTGCTTTTGATATAGAGCAAGGTAAATTACAAGACTTCACGCGCTTACAAACTACTAGAACGGTAGAAGTGGTTAAGGGCGTTAAAAAAGAGTCTGTTTTTGTTGCGAGGTAACGCATATGTTCGGACGCAACTTTCTAAATGAACCTACAATTGAAACGTCAGTGGCTGAGCTCAAAAAGCTTCTACATCAAGCGGTGTTAGACGAGTTTGAAAACGAGCCAGAACGTTTATTTTCGACGAACCTTAATTCGACGCTTAACTCGTTATGTGTCGATATACCGGAAATAGAGAGTGGTCTTCTTTCCGAGTATCAAAAAACACACCTTATTCAGTCGGTATGTGATGAAGTTCAGGGGCTAGGACCCATCGCTGAACTCATGATTGATAACGACGTATCCGATATTCTTATTAACGATTTCGACGAGATCTGGGTTGAGAAAAAGGGGAGTTTAGTACGTTCTTCTTCTCGTTTTGATGATCCTGTCCATCTCAGACGTTTTGTGGATAGATTACTAGAAAATTGCGGTCGACAAGCTAGCACAATTAAGCCGATTGTCGACGGAAAGTTGCCAGATGGTAGTCGTCTTCACGTTGTTGTTCCCCCTGCTTGCACTCAGGCTGCACTTGTTTCTATTCGAAAGTTTAGCCACAAAGAAGTAGATGAGCGCTACTTAACTGAAAGTGGTTACGTAGATGCTGCGGTAATGAATTTCTTAAAGACGGCGGTAACGGCCGGCGTAAATATGGTTATCTGTGGAAATGCGGGCGCAGGAAAAACGACACTGTTAAATGTACTTGCTAATAGTATCAGTGCTCACGAGCGGGTTATTACGATAGAAGAAAATATCGAGCTTCAATTGCACCACGAGCATGTAGTTCAACTCGAAACCCATATGGCAAACAGCGAAGGACAGGGCGGTTTATCGCTTCGAGACCTGGTTAAAGCTGCGCTAAGAATGCGCGCCGATCGCATAATAGTGGGGGAAGTGCGCGGCATAGAAGTAGTGGATATGCTTCAGGCGATGAGTTGTGGGCACCAAGGCTCGATAACTACATTGCATGCTAATAGCGGCGTTGATGCATTAACCCGACTGGGAACCCTAGTTCAGCTCAACAACCAACAGCTTACCGACGCCCACGTTAACACACTGATTGGAAGTAGCGTGCAATTGATTGTTCATGTGACTCGTGACGTTAATGGACGGCGCCAGCTTAGAAGCGTGGGCGAGATTGTACCTATCGGGCAACGTTATTCATATCAAACAATATTTTCCAGCGATGGCGCTGCTTCAATGGATAGTTTTAACGCGCAAACGTCACCCACGTTTAACTTTGTCACCCAGCAAGGCTTTAGCTTGAAAGACTTTATTCACTTTTTAGAAGTTGAAGGTGAATGCTATGGGTAGTGTAGATTTGCTATTAACTGGGGGCGCATTACTGGCCGCAGGTGTGGCTTATTTCATATTCTCTCGCATTCAGCCCGCGCAAAGTGTCAAGAAGCCTAAGCTGGATTCACTTCGCGAGCGCGATACCTTAAGCACTTCGTTAAGTGTGTTGGGCGTTAAGATCCATCCCTTTATTGTGATCATTGCCTTCGCTGGTATCAGTGCGCTTAACTGGACGCTAGTCAACTTCTTATACCCCGCGGCTACAACTAGCGCATTAATTATTGCAATGGTTAGCTTTGTGGGGCTATTTATTTTCACCGTGGATCTTGCCCGGGTGCTACTCGTTAAGTTTGAGCAAGAATTTCTAGCATTTATCGAATCTATTCAAGCCTGTCTTAGTACTGGAATGTCTTTGCAAGGGGCAATCAAGTTTGCGCACGAACACAGCGAAGGCGCCATTAAAAGAGAGAGCGGTGCATTATTAAACCGGTTAAGCCTTTCATCCGATGTTGAGACGTGTTTAACGCCTTTAGTTGAGCGCTACAACTGTGAAACCGTTCGGCTTTTTAGCCACAGTATTATTACCTACAGCGAAAGCCACTGCGACTTAAACGATATGCTTAAGGGTGTATGTGGCATGATGTCATCTCGCGAGCTGGATAGACAACAATTAAAAGCTAAGCTATCGGGTACGAAATACGCTGCGCTTTTCAGCGGTATCTTGCCTTATGCCCTAATACCTCTTTTTCAGTATAAAGACCCAACGTGGTTTGACCCTTTACTGACCCACGAAAGTGGCAGTGCGTTTTTAACCGCTGCCATTCTATGTCAGTTGTTTGGACTTCTATGGCTTCGCCTATCTGTGAGGGTAACAGCATGATAGATATCCTTTTATTTATTGGCGTTGTGGTAACTTCAGCGTTGCTCATTCGCGTAGAAAAAAGTGGTGAGAACAAGCTGTTTGAGCGCAAATCACTGTTTAAGAAAACATCGTGGCTTCCCATGATGTTGATTTCTAATAAGCACCTACGGCAAGCCGGGGTTTTCATTAACAGCGACATTATTGCTGTTTATTGTCTTAAAGGGGCGTCGACGTTTACTATGTTCATTGCCTTGCAGCTAGTACCCTATACGCTAAGCCACACCTGGGTATTAATCATTTGCTCCTTCGCTTTTTTTCTTCCGGATCTTTGGTTTTATATCAAACGCAGCAACAGACAAGCGGCAATTGCCAACAGCTTAGAGTTCTTCTTGCGGGTACTACTGGTATACATGCGCGCGGGGTTTAACTTTGAAAGGGCGTTCATTTTGGCGGTTAATCACGGGCTAAGTAAGAAGCACCCCCTCTCTATGGAACTAAGGCTGTTTGTGTACGAACTTGAAGCGGGGCAGCCGCGAGAAGCCGCATTTAAAGCGCTGTATTTCAGAACGGGTGTTAAAGGTATAAAGCGTCTTGCCAGCTTGATGTCGATTGGTGTTGAGCTTGGCACTTCGTTAACGCAAGCGGTAGAAGCACAGCTTCAAACGTTTACGCTACAACGGGCTGCAATATTGGCTAAAAAAGTGAATAAAAAAGCACTGCACACTACGTTTCCCATCATTCTAATTAGCTTCCCTATGTTTCTTGTGCTTGTTTTTTTCCCCGCGGCGCTGCAAGTGTTAACCGTGCTTAAGCTACTAGTGTCAAACCTTTAAGGAGTGAATATGAGACGATATCAGCAAGGGTTTGTACTCACCATTGAATTGATACTGATTATAACAATTCTAGTCATAGGTAGCTTTGGCGGTATCGTCATGGTACGAGATGCACTTTTTAAAAGACATATGGCTAAAGTAGATACCCAAGTCACCGTGGTAGATAGCGTTAATACGCCGCTAGGTATTGCTGTTGGTTTTGATGAGCATCAAGCGCCCCTTATTTTTTATTTCGATAGAGAGGCCGAGCAGGCATACCGCACGCTTATAGGTATTCGAGACGACCGGTTTACAAGTCGAGAAGCGGTATATTACAACTCTCCTAACTGTAGTGGTGACCCGTGTATCAAAGGGCTAAGCGATGAATTTTCTGACGCGCGAGGCATTGGCCAGCTGCCGTATACAGGCAATGTTAGTTATTTAAATGCGCTTCAAGGCGGCCCCAATTACGCCATTGGTTTCGACGGTAGTGGAGTGACGGGGAAATTGCTAAGAAGTACAGCGCTGGCCTGTCCTGCACTCGATGAAGATATTCAATCACGGTATGTGTCTCAAAAAGTAGTGAGCGGTATACCCTGCGAGCCATTTTCTCAGGCGTTAGAACAAGCAGATAGTAGTTGCTTAGTAGGAGCAACGGCATTGGGCTCTGCGCTATTGGGGACAAGTGATGTTGAACTAAGCGTTGCCTGCGACACCTGTCCAGCTGGGTTCGAGTCACAAGGCGATATACTAGATAACTATCTGCCAGAAGTTGAGTTGTTACTTTCAACCTCTTTAGACGCATTGGCGCTAACTGGGGTTATTGGTCCGGTAGATGTCACTCTTGGAACGGTATGTTGCCCCGAAGGTACAGTGCTAGAAGAAGATGAAAATATTGTCGAGACGTTGGTTTTTACCATTTTAGAGACAGTATTTGACTTACTTGGTATCGACTTCCTATCTAATCAACTTGTTCGGGATACGCTTGCACTGCTGGGCATTGAAGAGGACGTGACTAATTGCAAAACGCCCTTAAATTTAGTTAGTGCTGAACAAGTCAACACGCAAGGAACTACTACACCTGCGCTATCAAATTTAACTCCACCTTTTAGAATTACATTGCCGCAAGTCGCTGTTTCAAGCAGCGGTGATAGTTGGCAATCTGTCTCACCCGATGGTGAAGGAGTACAGCCATGATTCCTATTCAACAAAATCATGTAGAAAATGCTACCGGCTACACCCAAACACGTTCAAATGATTTAGAAGCGGCATTGCGACTAGTTCAGCAGTATTTTGGTGTTGCGGTTGTTGACTTTCATTGTACTGAGAGAAATTTATCCAAACGCATTTCACTTGTTGAAACCTCCTATGATATCGACGATGAACTAACACGACTAAGAGAGAGGTTTAAGGACAATAACCTACATGTTATTGAAAATATAGCGGAGCTGCATGACCGAAATGATAGCGTCCAAGGGCATCTCAAGTTTTACGCTCAGTACCCCGTATTTGGCAAATTTAATGAGCCAGTAGGTATTCTTTCTATTGCTGATGTAAAGCCACGCTCTTTTTCAAGAGGCCAATCGAATCAACTCATGGGATTTGCGTCGATGGTTTCACATCAAGTTAAGTTTACGCCAACAAACGACAACGCTGCCCCTAAAGATCAGAGCGGTAATAGTGCTCAGATGACCCTTGGGCTATCTCAACTAACGCAGATGTTTAGTCATAAAATAGTTGCTGCGTTATGCGCTATTTTGGTTAGCTGGGCAGTCACAACGATTGTTTTTAATTTGGACAAGGCCCGTCATAAAGCCCAGCTGGAGCGTCAGTCGTCTAACTTGGGAAGTGCGCTTATTGAATCTTTAGAGCGCCTCGACAGAGAAGGAGAGCGCTTAGCGTCGAGTAGTTTGCTCGTTCAGGGCTATTTAGCAAGCCAAGAAGAAATCAATAATGTTGGACTTAGTCGACTGATGTCTCTTCAGTATTCAAGAACCCGCTACCTAAAGGGCTACAGCGTGTTTAACTCAACCTATGAACAGTTGGCCATATGGTCTAAACCATCATTTGATATGCAAGCTTATGGGCTTGGGAATTGGCTGCGCCAAAGTTCCTTTGGTAATAGGGAAGGAGTGAATATTAGAATGGTAGCAGACACGGCATTTTTGCTTACTAGGCTTAAGTCCCAAGATAACCAGGACTACTTCATAGTAAAGGCACTCAACCTAACACAGCTCGTCTCATCAATTGCTTCAAAGCTCAATACGCCAAATTACCAGGTCTTCTTAGACACACCTAACCTGTTTCTATCTCAATCAGGGCCCGTGGCAAAACAAACGTTTTTATACGGAGCGAGTGCTTCTAGTGATATATTTCCCTCTTCTTGGAAAGTAGTTGTAACTCCCTATGCAAAACCAATAGGGAAGGAGCTACCTCAGTCGGTACTAGTCAAAAATGTATTTATTCTCGTTATCGTATTTGCGTTCGTGTATTACTTTCTTCGTCTACCACGTCGACTACATAGGGGAATAAGACAAGCGCATCAAACCATATTAAGTAGAGAGGCCTTGTACAACGAGGCGCTAGATACACTTCCCGACGCTTTCGCTGTATTTAATAGCTCTGGCGCATTGCTGGTTTGCAATAAAGCGTTCAACGGTGTGTTTCGCTATGACGATGGCGCGCCAGTTAATAACCAAACCTATGATGCTATGTTCGATGAAGCAAAGCGCAATAACGTCATTACACATTTCGAAGAGAGTGAAAATAACATTGGAGACTTAGACAAGGTTATTGATATCGGCCTAAACGACGGGCGATGGATCACGGTATTGCAAAGAGGCATGGGGCAAGGGGCGTTTGTCTGCTATTTCCACGATATTACCGACATTCACCGCAGAGAGGAAAAATTGGCAACAATGTCTGAACGAGCTAAGCATGAAGCCTCTATCAAAGGTCGATTTGTTGCCCAATTTAACGAGCAAATAAAAGCGCCTCTATTGCTTTTACATGAGTTGATTGAGCAACTACAAAACCCAAAAACGAATGCGTCTGTATGTTTAACCCAGCTTAATGAAGTCGACAGCCAGATACGTTGTGTTGCTGAGCAGCTTACCAGTTTAGACAAAGAGAAAACCAGTAAGGTTAAGCTCAAACTGTCTGACTTTGACGTTAACAGCGTAATAGATCGAGGCGTTGATATCCTTTCCACTAAAGCACAAAACACGCGCGTTGAACTCGGTGTGGAAACCAACAACGATTTATTGGTTAACTCCGATGAAAAGTTATTATCTCAGCTGCACCTGTACATGTTGACTAACCTTATCGATACAACTGAACACGGAAGGGTAGTAACAGAGGCTAGATTAAGAAGAAAAGACAACGGTGTTGTGTTGGAACTTATCTATAAAATACACGGGACTTTGCAACAAAGTGACTTTAGTTTTGAGCTAAAGGCCATGTCTGAAAAAGGAGTAAGGGAAGAGGTTAGTGACGATAAAAGCGTTGAACTTCGTTACTTTGAGTCTCTTTTAAATGCGTTAAGTGCATCAAACGTACTTGTTAGAGAAAGGAAAGGTTTTGCTCGTGTCGTCGTGTCTTTACCCGTCAGCAAACCTTACATTAGCCAAGCCAGCCAGGCGTCAAAGCGAATTATCGAAGCCGAATCTACTCGCACAGTCAGAGGGCTGAATATTCTATTAGTTGATGACGACCCCATCAACGAAGTGCTCACTAAAAGTATGTTAGAAAATAGTGGATATGATATCGAATGCGCGGGCACTGCAGTAGAGGCGCTAGTGAAAGCCTCCCAGCAGGAATATGACATCATATTAATGGATATCAATTTACCTGATATATCAGGAGTGCAAGTGATGAGAAAAATCCGCAGAAGTAATCACAACACGCACACACGAATTATAGCTTATACCGCTAACGAAGATACTGATCAGCAGTATGAAAAATTAGGATTCGATGACTATGTTTCCAAACCGGTGAGCAAAGAGAAGCTCCAGGAAAAACTTGAAATGTGTTATCTGCAATAAGGATGAAATGTACATTTCATACTAAATGATTAACCCAAGCGATTTGCAAATTGCAAATGTACTTCCATACTAGTAAGTGAGGTAGATTTAGGGGAAGTACGTGTTTAATAAAGATGTATTAGCGCTTCTCAAAGATGATGTTGGTGAAGATGTGTTAGCGCATCTCTTCCTGTTATTTCGAGAGGAACTCGAAGCTCAACATAAGCAGCTTGAAAAGTACCCCTTTGACGTGAACCGGGAAGGGGTACGAGACATCTTTCACATACTCAAAAACACATCACGGCTTTACGGCGTTAACGCATTGAGCGAGGTTGCTGAAGCGGTATATCAGCACGACGTTATAGACCCCACTGATATTGAACGGCTATGCTGCATTATTTCAGATACGATAGCCGCTATTCCCATTTCTCAGGAAGCTGAATGAATCACAGTAAAGTTTATGTCGTCGAAGACAGCGTTGCCGCAGGAAATCTATACAAAGCGGTGATAGAAGGAGCAGGTTACGATGTCTCTTTATTCTGTGACGGATATTCGGCCATGGCCGCGATTAAGGACAACCCGCCAGATATCATTATTCAAGACGTTTGCCTTCCTGATATCTCTGGCATAGAAGTACTTAAATTTGCACAGAAAAAAAGCCCCGTTACTCAGGTGATTGCCGTTACGTCACATAGCTCAATTGAAGTTGCTGTGAGTGCCATCCGCGAGGGGGCTTTCGACTTTTTAGAAAAGCCCTTCGATAACGCGTCACTACTGCAAGCCATACACAATGCACATGCCGAAGTTAACGTAGGTGAGGTATCAATAAAGAGAAAAGAAACGACAGAACTTGAAGGTAATGCTGGATTCATTGGTTCTTGTGAAAAGATGGTAGGCGTTAAGCAAACCCTTGCTAGCGCGGCTCGTTCAAAGGCCAGTGTTCTCATAACAGGAGAAAGCGGTACAGGTAAAGAGCTGTGTGCTGAGTTTTTGCATAAATCGAGTAGTCGCGCATTAGGCCCTCTCATTGCAGTTAACTGCGCAGCAATTCCCGCAGAACTATTTGAGTCTGAATTTTTTGGACATGTAAAAGGGGCGTTCAGCGGCGCTTTAACTAATAGAGAAGGAGCGGTAGAGGCAGCCAACGGCGGCACCCTGTTTTTAGACGAACTTTGTGAAATGGCCCTGCCACTGCAGGCTAAACTACTGAGGTTTATTCAAACAGGAACCTATAACCGAGTGGGCAGTTCAGAGCTGAGGAAAAGCGATGTCCGCATTGTTTGTGCCACCAACCGGCAGCCTGAAATTGAAGTGAGTGAAGGCAGGTTCAGGGAAGATTTGTTTTATAGACTAAGCGTTATTCCTGTGACTATTCCACCACTTAGAGAACGAAAAAGTGACATTCTTGATTTGGCGAACTACTTTTTAAAATTAAGATCTGATGAGGAAGGGAAAGAGTTCTTAGGTTTTACTGACAACGTTATCACACAGCTCAATAGCTATGAATGGCCAGGAAACGTTAGAGAACTGCAAAATGTTGTAGAAAAGTGTGTGGTGATGAACGATGGTGGCTGGATAGATATTCCAGAAATAGGTGATTTACACCGTATTTCAATGGAAAGAGAGCCTACACGTGTTGCGATACCTAAAGATCCTAAAACAGTGAGCACGCCACGCTTAAGTGAAGATTCAGCGCCGCTACAGGCCGCAATAGAGCCTCTGTGGATAGTTGAAAAGCGTGCAATAGAAGACGCCATTGCCATGTGTGATGGGAATATTCCGGTAGCAGCCGTTCATCTAGGCGTGAGTGCTTCCACGCTTTACAGAAAGATTAAAAGCTGGGAGCAAAGTGCCCTTAGTACCTAAATTACGTAAGGTTAATGCTTATTGGCACGACTAAGCCTGAACCTTTTTTGTAGAAGTGATGTATTAATTTTCGTTAATACTAAGAATGACGGAGTAGCAATGAAAAACGTTAAATATTTAGCTATCGCAGCAAGCTCAGTTTTTTTGCTAGGCACCTCAAATGTGAATGCCGAAGCGATAAGTTCTGATAGTGTAATGCAAACCCAAATGGCTCAGTACAATAAGCAGCAGCTTATTGATATGGTTAATCGCTCAGACGTACAAAGCAAGCTGGTTAGCTTAGGCGTTGATAGCAATGACGCAATTGCCAGAATTAACGCTATGACCGACAGCGAAATTGCACAACTGAACGACGAAATCAATCAAGCGCCAGCAGGCGGCATTGTGGGTGCGGTGCTCACCGTTTTAGCGGTTATTGCCATTTTAGACCTTGCAGGCGTAACAGATGTTTATCCGTTTATTCGCCCGATAAGCAACTAATGGAATGAATGCCATATTTAAAAGAGCCTGCTTTTTAGCAGGCTTTTCTCTGTTACTTTTACTGACTGGCTGTCAGGCCACACCACAAGCAGACCAACTGCGACAAGCAGGCCTTACTTCTTTGCCTCAGTCACACACTATTCAATCTGTGCCTTTTATTCCCCAAGAGCAGTTCTACTGCGGGCCTACTACGCTCTCTGAAGTGTTTGGCTATTATGGAAAAAGTGTCTCTCCTTCTGATATAGCGCCTAAGTTATTTATTCCAAATAAAGACGGTAGCCTTCAGTTAGAAATGGTGAGTGCCACCCGTCAGTACGGCTTTTTGCCGTATACCGAGCGAGGAACGCTCTCTTCTGTGATGCAGTTTGTTAAAGACGATATACCGGTTGTGGTTTTTCAAAACTTATCTATTCAGCTTTTGCCACAATGGCATTATGCCGTTGTGATTGGGTTTGATAGCGAGAAAGGAACCGTGACACTGCACACGGGGCTTACGCCAAATCATGAGATGTCGCTAGAACTCTTTGAGCGAACCTGGGGAAGAGGAAATTATTGGTATCTTGCCCCCGTTCCGCCGCACGTTACCTCATCACAAATGACACCATTCACTTATGTTAGTGCCGCCTATGACATGTTCAAAGTAGGCGATAAGCAGCAAGCATTAGCGTTTTTGGAAACCGCTTCGCAAACATGGCCGGAATATTGGCTGAGCTATTTTCTCATTGCCAATTACTATCTGGAAGAAAACGATAGTAAAGCGGTAACGTGGTTTGAAAAAGGGTATGATGTAGGCCAGCATCAGCAAGCATATATACACAATTATATCGTTGGGCTAAGACAAAATAACTTGCGCGACCAAGCGAACAAAGTTCTTAAACAGGGGCTTAAGCGCTTTCCCGACAATGAGGCTCTTATAAAGCTAAAAAAGTGAAAATTTACGATAAACTTAGCGCAATTTTTTTAACTACCCCGATTTTTCTACTACCCTTTAGTTATTGAATAATAACCAATGTTGGCTATGACTAGGAATTTTAGTAACTCATCGATTAGTTATAAAGACGGTATTGTAACAAGCACGCTACACGGTATCTTCAATGAAAGTAGCGCGGAAGAATATAAAGAGCAATTGTTCGAATTAGTGATGGGGTTGAATAAAAAGCCCTTTGCACTTCTTGCTGATATTAGTCAGGTTGAAGGCGCAACACCTGAAGCCTTTGATATAGTAAAGCGCATTATCAATCGACTGCCCGAGATGGGCCTGGTAGCGAAAGCTTACGTTTACCATGGGCCAGTTATCCGTGGGATAATGTTTCAAAGGATCCCTGAGCTAAAACGTTTGGATTATTTGTTTTTTACCGATATTGACGAAGCGCGGTTGTGGTTACTACAAGAATACAAACACCAATGCCATCCCGTCTATTAAGTTTAAAAAAGCGTTAAATCAAAGGTTGCACCAAGCTAACATGATAGGTTTTTTATCTGGTTGGTGCAGTTCACTCTAGTGGTTAACCCCTATGGAGGTTGCTCGCTTTATACACGATTCTAATTTGGTCAACGCTATCAAGTGATGGCTCAGCATTGACGCTGGCTTATTGGTAGCACCAAATTTAAAGGATCGTACAATGAAAAAAAGAACCCTTGTATATGCCGCCGTCGCTGCGGCACTACCTTTTGTCGCAAGTGCATCGCACATACACGCCCCTCTTGATACATCCTCACACCGTATTGCTGAGATAAACCTAACCGACAACGTGGTAAATCCGCCAGCAAATCATGTGTTTGAAACGGCGCTCGAACAGTTAAAAACGTCATTTCCATCGTCTACGGTTAGAACTGCTAATGGACATCTAGATAGTGTATTCGGGATCGCCATTGATGTGGCGGGATCAACACCTGAAGCAATGGGTGTAGACTTTATCAGTCGGCATTCAACGTTGTTGGGCGGGTTAAACGAAGCAAACTTTGTTTTCAACCCTCACAAAAGTAAAGCCGCACTTGGTGGTTACTTAGTACGATTTGATCAAGCAATAGACGGCGTTAAAATAAAAGACAGAGGCGTGGGCCTACTTATCGATAAATCGCAGGTGGTAAGAGCTGTATTTGCCGATACCGCAGTAGATACACCGGTTTCTAATAGTAATGTTTTGTCAGCAAACAGCGCTATAAGTGTAGCCGCAGCCGACTTAGCTTTGCACAAGCGCGCGTTACCTACTGAAGCACTCGACGTTTTAAGCCCAGCGTTTTCGCAGATAGAAAAAAGCTTAGGTGTGTTTGCTAAACCTATTCCTCAACAGATTGTTGTGCAAGATAACAACGAACTTAAGTTAGCGTGGAAGTTTTTCTATTACTCAACCAATCCGTTTGGTGTTTTTGAATATGTTATCGACGCGCAATCGGGTGAAATCTTAGCAAGAAATGACAGGGTGAAAACGCTTCTGCCTACAGGGGAAAACCAAGTAACACAAACCGGGGCAGTACAACAAACAGCAGATTATTTCCCTACTTTTCCTCCCATTACCACGTCAATGCAAAGTGAGTGTTTAATTGAAGATGAAGCTGGGGGTTACACAGGTAAACCTAAGGGAATGGAGCGCATTAACCTTAGAAAGTTTGACGATTCAAACCTAGTAACTGGGGTAGAAGGCTTACTCACAGGTAAACACGCGTTAATTGAAAGTGCCATGCTGACAAAGGGACCTTTCCCTCAGGCCGCAACAGGCACTTATCACTTCAGTGAAGATGCGGGCATTGAAGCGAGGCCAGTAGAAGATGACCATGTTACCCCTTCAACAGCGCATCACATTGATGGGATCAGTCAGTTTATTTACATCACAACATTGCTTGAATACCTTGATTACCTTCACAAAGACGGTGACGCAGTGCACAGTCGCGGGGTAGGCGACGGCGCTTTTCCAAATAGTTACCCTAATGAAGCGGTTCCACTAACAGGCGTTGTGCATATTCCTAATGTGCTAGATCCGCCCGATAACCCTGCAGACCCTGAATTTATGGCAAAGCTATTGGGCTTAGACAATGCGTTTGCAGTGCCGTTGTCCCAAGAAATAGCGGGTGAAGAAGTTGTGGTAAACCCTACTGCCTACGGTCATGGCTATTTGTTTAACAATTTAGCAATGGATTTCTCTGTGCCTATTCACGAAGGAACGCATGCCACAATTACACCAATTGCGGGCTTTGAAGGTGAACCAGAAGGGGGCGCATTGAATGAAGGGCAAGCCGATTTATGGGCATACACAGTGGGTGAAACGCCAGACTTGGGTACGTACCCCGTAAACGCGTGTGACTTGCGGAAATACTTACGCGAGCTAGACGTAGACCCAGATTCTTTTGAGTTCATTCGCTCGGCGCAAAGTCAAATTCGTTACTCGCAGTTAGGCACAAGAGACAATGCGTTTGAAGTGCATCGCGATGGTGAAATTTACGCCGGAGCAATGTGGGATTTACGTGAGCTTATGGTTGCGCTGCAGCCTAAAGAAGACTTTGTACGCCCAGATCCTGTTACGGGCGATCCCACTCAACAAACTAGCTTGGGTAAAGAAACATGGGAGCGTATTTTCTTAGGCTCTATGTATGTACTTGGCGTGTCTGCACCAGACACTTTTGTTCGAGCTAGAGATGCTGTGCTGATTGCTGATGCCGCGCTGTACCCTTCAGACCCGTTAGATTTAACCGCGCCTGGTCGTCATCATGCGCTCATTGAACGCGTATTTGCGGCAAGAGAGCTGGGCGTAAATGCGAAAGCGCCGTTAGGTGGCCGTCAGACCATTTCATCGGCTGTCAGTGAGTTTACCGCTAATCAGGATATGCCATCGACACCGGCCGCTATTGATGCTCATATCATTTCAGACGAAGCGATAGAGGTAACGTGGGACACAGTACCTGAAGCCTTTGCATATCAAGTGTTGAAGCGCAAAAAAGGCGCAAGCACTCGGCTCTTTACAGGGGTACCAAATCGCGAATATTTCGACGGCGACTTAACCTTCTCTGGTTTCACTCACGTCGAGTTTGTAGTGGGTGACAATCATTATATCGACAAAGGGCAGGGGCTAGGACGCGGAGCAGGTCAAGGCATAGACTCATTCGACTATGAATATGTAGTACGTGCAATTTCGTTAAACCCAAATCAGCAGGTTGGTTTTTCCAATATGTCTGGTATTGCGTCAACAGGGTTAAATGCGGTAGATGTAAGTAGCAGCGTAGACTACAAAGTAGGAAACGTTAATTACAACAACGGCATTTTTGCTTTTGATATTGCGTTAATTAATACGGGTGATGAGAGAATATATGGCCCGGTTGATTTCGACATTACACATATCAGTAATAACAGCATTAGCGTTCTAAATGCAGACAATGGTGGTACTGGCCAAAGCGGCGATATTGCAAGGTTTCGCTTTGACCAGTCGTTAGATGTGGATAAAACTTCTGCCCTGCGTTACTTAAAATTTGATAACCCTAATGGCAAGCTTTTTACCTTCACCGCTCGCATAAACGGCTATGAAGCTGGCGTTTCATCGACAGGCCGAGGAGAAACGCCTACCTTTGATACGTCTGAGCCGAAAGAACAGTCGGTGGTTTATCACAACATTGAAGAGCATACTGGCGTAATCCTAATCGGCGCGGCAGATGAGGCCTTGGTAGATGGCGTTGACTATGTCGATATTCCATTTACTGCACTGCCTAGCGCTTCAAGCGTGGTGGCAACGTTAAGTGCCGATGTGGAAGTGGTTGCTGTGCCCGACCTTGATTTTGAGCTGTTGGATGCCGAAGGCAACATTATGGCAAGTTCTGGGAACTTAGGTTCAAATGAGCAAGTGGGCGGGGGCATTGTACCTGGTGAAACGTACCGCGTTCGCGTTAACGGCTGGGCAAATGGGCCAACGTCGTACCGTGTTGTCATCGATCAGTTTGTAAGTGATATTAACGACGCAAACGTGGATCAAAACGGTAATGCGACTACAGGTACGGTTACCTTTGAGTTTAACCCCGAAACGGGAAAAGTATTGCCTTTAAGCATCCTTAACTAAAGTGTCTCGCAAGCTGTGTAAAGTGCTTTAAATGGCATCGCCTTTTAGAGCCTTGCAGTTTTAAGCGCGAGCACACGTTTATTAAGCCCCGTGTTGTATGAACAGCATGGGGCTTTTTTATGCTCGACCACAACGCTATGGCCTTTATATCAACCACTGTACGTTAAACAATTGGTGTAGGTTTTGCGTATTAAATATTCCTTAAAGAATAAAATTGTTAGCATTAATACGCAGGAGCCCCGTCATCCGTGGCCAGTACAAACCTTCTTGAAAATGAGCAAGCAATAGCAATAGCTGCACTTGTGGGTGTGGTTATTGTGCTTTTCATCATTAAACGTCTTATTTTGGTGCGCTTAAAGGCAAAAGCGCGTTCTGAAAAAAGCAGTATGTCTGATATTTATCGGGTACTCGTGCTCTCGTTAAATGCCCCTTTAAATTTACTGATTTGGGTTATTTTTCTTCAACTGGTAAAAAGTATCGTTTCGGTATTTAGCATTGAAGATGAGGTCGCTATAAAGGCACTCGGCATTGTTATTGAAGCAGGGATAATCATCACTGTATTTCTCTTTTTCGAGCGCTTTGTCAACTACACCTTAAAGCGCTACCGCGACCAATCAACGATAGTTAAAAACACAAGCGCGATAGCGGGTGGTGCGGTACGGGCCGTATTCGCGGTATTAGCCATACTTATTATTTTAAGTACGATGGGGGTTTCTGTTACGCCTATTGTAGCTTCGCTGGGTATCACCTCATTAGCGGTAGCATTAGCACTTCAGCCCACCTTAGAAAACTTCTTTTCAGGTATTCAGTTGGTGATGGATAAGCCTATCCGGATTGGGGATTTCATAGAGTTAGATTCAGGTGAGCAAGGATTTGTCGAGAAAATTGGCTGGCGCTCTACATGGGTTAGAATGCTGCCCAACAACATCGTCATTATGCCAAACAGTAAATTATCTAACTCAAAGCTTATTAACTATTACTATCCCGAGCGGGAGCTGTCTGTGCCTGTAGATGTGGGAGTACATTACAGTTCAGACCTAGAACACGTTGAAAAAGTCTGCTTAGACGTTGCCAACTGCATATTAGAACAGCACGAGTACGGCGTTGAGACTTATCAACCGTTCGTTATATTTCACACCTTTGACAATTCAAGCATTAATTTAACGGTGATGCTGAGAACCCGAGAGTACTTCAATCGGTTCTTTATAAAAAGCGCGTTTATAAAGATGCTTAAAAAGCGTTTTGATGAAGAGGGTATCGTGATCCCGTTCCCTATTACTGCACTAAATATTGAGCAAGAAGGGGCGGCGAGTGCGTTTTACAACCAGCGACACCAAAGCCAGCCTTCAGAGCAATATCAGGAAAAGCCGCCACGGCAAACGTAGGCAAGCCTCAATTCGCTAAGCCTTAAATAGGGTTAGTTGACTAACACAACCAGGGTTTTGGCATCAAAAAAGCCACGTTACACAACGTGGCTTCACAGTGTTCACAGGTTACAACTGCCGTGTATTAGAACGTGTAGCGCGCCGACACACCTAGTAGGTCAACATCATCAGCGATCACATAGGTCGCACCGAATGAAAACTGCGGCGTAAAGAAGTAGTCTGCGCCAATTTCAAAGGCAGTTTCATCTTCTTCAATGTCGATATAGCGAATAGCGCCGCGAAGCTCAAACTGCTCAGACAGCATTGAGCGAACACCGGCAGTAATGCCATAGCCGTTGTCGTCCGCGTCACCAGAAATGACGCTAGAATCGAGATCAACATCTACATATTCGTAAGTGACTTCACCAAAAAAGTCTGTATTAGCGGTTAGGCCGTAGCGGTAGCCGATACCCGCAGACACATAGTCTAAATCGATATCACCACCAGATACATCTTCACTTAACTGACCGTAACGACCCGTTAGGTACACATTTTCATTTAGTGCTTTAAAGCCTTGAATTTGAAAGCCCGTTGGCTCGAAATCACCAGCGTCTTCAATATCTGCTTGTACATAACCAGCTTTAACGAAGTCATAAGAAGGCGAAGCTGCGAATGCATTTAAAGAAAGTGCGCCAAAAATACCGGCGAGAATGGTACGTTTCATTGTTTCTAATATCCTTTTAACAATAATTACTTCCAACCACTTCGGAAGCATCACCATTATGGGGATGGTTTTTTTAAAACCAAACGGTGACTACTAATAAATCGTGTATTCAAACACAGCAGCATGGTTAGGGGGGAATGATACTTACTTGATTAAAACCGGCAAAAGGCTATGTCATTACTTTCTAATAAAAACACAGATGACAACGCTACTCATACTCAAAGCCATTGTGGTAACGCTAAATGAAAGTGTAGGCCCCGCTGTAAACAAGGTAACGAAATAAGCACCCGCTGCGGCCCCCGTTAAGTGAAAAAAGCCCGTTAACGCCGCTAAAAAACCGGCTGAAGTTTTAGAAAACCCAAGCATCATGGTGACGCTGCAAGGCATGGCAATGCCAATAAAAAAGAACGCGATATAGCAATAAATCAATATAGCAATTAACTCAGCATCACCGGTGCCTATCGTTACTAAACAGAACAGCAACGAAAGCCCGAGTATAAAGATGCTAGAGAGCTTGAACTTTGTGATTGTGGCTATGGCAGCGAGACGAATGTTCGTTAAGCTTCCCACCACAAAACAAAGGGTAGCAAAAAGCGAATATATCGAGAACATGGTTTTGCTAAGCCCAAACTGCTGCATAACCATAGAAGGCGCGATAGTAATAAAGCAAAAGACAATGCCGTATAATAGGCCGCTAGCTATCCCTACCGAAACAATATTTACTATTGAGTTTTTGATAAGCGCTAGCGTGTCACTTAATACATTAGCCGAGTTAGGCGACGTATATTGATTAATGGTCGAACCTACTGAAAAAAGCAATAGTAGCGCTATTAATCCCATCATTAGAATAAAGTAAAAAATTGCGCTGACCCCAAAATATTCACCAATTAATGTACCGACAAGTGGTGCTATTGCAGGGGCGATAGCAAAGGCAATATTGGTGATTGAAAGCGAAACGTTAAGCTGCTTTTCATTAAATAGTTGTCGGGATAAGCCACGGGAAACTGACACACCCACACCGCCGCCGAGCCCCTGTATAATACGACCAATAAGAAAAGTGGACTCCTTATCGGCAAGGGTGACCATAGCGGTGCCAGCCATAAACACCAAGAGCCCGTATAGCAAAAACGACTGCTTATTTACATAATCGCAGATGAAGCCAGACAGTAACTGTGAAATGGAAAAAGCGATAAGAAAAGTCGCTACACTTTTTTCAATAACCCCAACATGACTGCTATACATTATCGCTAAGTTGTAAAAGAAGGGGCTATAAATACTGGTAGAAACCTGGCCTAGAATAGACAGTATGGTGAAGGTGCCAGTCATGGAATAAAAGGCATGGCGCGACATAGGCAACTTCATCTAATAGCAAACCAGTCAGTAAATAAAACAACTATTTATAAATGCTACAGACAGGATATGACAGTTTTAATAACAATGTATTTTGAGACTCAACGTGCTTGTAAGTGACGTACTCGGTGCTCGAGTTTTTTCTGCCGAAAATATTCATTTGCACAACGACCTTAGAGACGAGGTGAACTCATTTGAATATGTGGGGATTAATTTCGAAGAAAAAGCGTTGTACGACATCCTACTCGCCTTAGCAGTCAATACGATTTTAACTACCCAGATGAAAAACTGGTTGAACTAGCCAAGTCTGTGAAAGCCGTTGTAGATGATAAAGCTAAATACACAGATTGGAGCCAATGAGACGATATCAAAGCTGAACTCAAGGTAGATTTAATCATTCTGCTCGCAAAACACGGCTACCCACCAGTAGACCGTGATGAGGTATACAAAGAAATCTTCGAGCAAGCGGAGAACTTTAAAAAGAATAGGGCCGAAGCTTGAAGTTGTTAAATCAACGAGATTATGTGAGGTCTAATTTGAAACCTATTTATTCGTACAGTGATAATGTATACTCGATAACTATGTACTAGGGGCGTTTCCCCTCTCACTGGTATGACCAGATCTGCACTTTAAGTGTGTATACTTATAAATAACAACTAACCCTACTTCCACGCGTAGATTTCGTATCTCCTGGATATAGGGAAAAAAAGCCGACCTTTGTGTCGGTTTTTTTGTATCAAAAATAAGGAAGTTTGCTTGAGAACACGCGTATATATTGACGGATATAATTTATATTACGGTTGTCTTAAGCGTACTCCATATAAGTGGTTGGATTTAGCTAAGCTCTTCCAAGAATATATACTCCCTTCCTCCTCTCAGTGCGCAAGCGATTATAGTGATATAAGCATAAAATACTTTACCGCTGATATTGTTGGTAAAGCTGCGATGTCTCCTGACTCCTTGAATGACCAGCAGGCATATCATCGCGCGCTTAAGTTTCATGCTCAAGAAGTCAATTTTGAAATAATCAAAGGCTACTATTCGGTAAACCAAATTCGTGCATTTAAAGTCGATGAAAATAACTTAAATAAGCACCCGAATGAGTGCGAATACGTCAACGTTTGGAAACTAGAGGAAAAGCAAACCGATGTTAACATTGCGGTTGAGTCTCTTTTTGATGTAATGACGGATGATAATTTAGAGCAAGTAGTGTTCGTAACTAACGATACTGACTTATCGAGCGCTTTAGAAAAAATTCAGTCTTTGAATAAGGTTAAGGTAGGGTTAGTTATACCAACTATGGATAGCATTCGAAAGCCTAATGAGAAACTTGATAAGTTTGCGGATTGGACACGCAAGAATATACTTGAGGAAGAATTAAAGGCCTCGCAGCTGCCGAGAATAGTACAAGGTGGACGAAAAGCTGCGACTAAACCTGTTGGGTGGTTTGGCCAGCCAGAGATTTTAGAGCGAATTTTTGAATTAATGTTAACTGTAGAGCCTAATCGAAATAAGTGCTGGCGATGGCTAGAAAAGAAACCACCTCAATTCGGTGATTTACCCGCTTTAGAAGATTTGCCGATAAAAATGTTAGATGATGAAGATTTAGCAAAAAATGTACTATTATATGCAGAACGGTATGTAGAGCTCTTTAAGCAAAAGTGAAGAAACGAAATTCCACTACATTCCCCTAGTTTACCCCACCATAGAGCCATACTAAGAACTTATACTTACCCGACTAAAACTGATGTCGTGAAAGTTATGTAAGTGGAAACTATCGCTTAAAGCTAGGAAAGATGGTGGCCCCACCCTGACTTGAACAGGGGACCTGCCGATTATGAGTTATCTTGGCTTATTGATTTATAAAGGTTTTTTGTATTTTGTCAAAATTTACAAAAATTACTAATAAATCATTTTAAAACATGGTTTTATGTTGTTTTTGTTTGATCGTTGTTTATTTCTTTTGTAGCACATTTGTAGCACAGGGAAGAGGGCTGTGCTACAGTTTTTGTAGCACAGAAATAACAAGCAGATCGGACGGCCATGCCTGAAAAGTTCAAGTTCACCAAAAAAGTTCTTCAAGATATAACACCGCTAGAAAAACGTAAGCGTTATTACGACTCGGATGTTGCTGGTCTGGTTTGCGATGTAACACCTGCAGGCAAAAAAGTATTTCGAGTTTATAAAAGGTTGAAGCATCAATCTTCACCGTTAAGTGTAACGTTAGGTTCATTTCCCGAATTGACGATTGAACAGGCAAGGCAGTCTGCGCGTGATACGCTCAACAAAATCGTTAACAAGCAAAACCCAAATACAGAAACTAGAAAGCAGCAAGAAAAGCTTGTAACTATGAAAGAGGTTTTCCTTCACTACAAAGGTAATAAGTCGCTTTCTGACAATACTCTACGTGGATATAACCAGGTGATGGATTGTTACCTTGAAGACTTTCGCGAAGAGCCTCTTATTTATTTTGATGAAAATACGGTAAAAAAAGTACATGCGAGCATAACAAAGCGCAGTAAAGCTCAGGCCGACTTAACTATGCGTTTTATTCGAGCACTTTTTAATTTTGCCAAATTCGAATACCGAGACGAAAATGGCGTAAGCCACTTTGAAGAAAACCCAGTTCATATCCTATCGCATCTGCGCGCTTGGCATCATGTGGGAAGAAAGCAGACTTACTTGAATGGACAGCAAATTGGGGCGTTTTTAGATGCAGTAGACGATGTGAGAAACGAGGGCATTGCTACTTCTATGCTGTTCCCTATATCCGTATGTGACTACATTGAGACTGCACTATTTACCGGATTGCGCAAAACAGAGTTAGTTCAATTAAAATGGGAGCAAGTAAATTTAGATGAGCGCAGTTTCTGGGTAGAGAAAACTAAAAACGGTGATCCTTTGAAATTGCCTATATCACCACACTTACAGAGTATTTTCGAGCGCAGAAAAGAATACCAGACTGAAAGCCCTTACGTTTTCAATGCTGTAAACAACGTGGGCAGAATTGTTGAGCCAAAGAAAGTCCTACACAAAGTGAGCGAACGTGGCGAAGTTGTCTTCTCCATGCATGATCTCCGTCGAACTTTTACTACGGTAGCCGAGCGAATCCAAACAGGTACCTATACCTTGAAAAGGTTGTTGAATCATAAGACTGGACGAAATGATGTGACAGCTGGTTATACAGTCCTTACTCCGGAAGAACTGCGTGAACCAGCAAAACGCATTGAAAATAAAATTTTGGAATTAGCGGGGAGGAGGCAGAAAGCGGATGAAGTTAAATCAGGGCTGGTGAACATAGCCTCATTAAGTAAGGAAGAAAAGCTAGCGTTGGCTCAACAGTTGTTGTCGCAGGTTTCGTGATATTTGTAACGTCCGATTAATTTGAATGATGAATGTATCCGCCAGCTTCTCCTATTTTATAAAGCAACTTTGTATGTCAGCTAATTCAGTAGAGGTTCACATTAAAATCATATATCATTTTAAAAAACAATAAGATGTATACTATCATGGATGACAACCCAATTCGTACTACGTATAAATACAGAGGTGGTGCTAACAACATTCGCCCCCTAAACCCTATTGAATATACTGTACGTACAGGCTTTTCAGCTTCAGACTTCAAAAAACACCACGACAAATTAAATCACAAAAAGCTAAAAAATAAGGCGTTTACTTTAGCTCAAAAAAAAGCAAAGGCCGATGGTCAAGTCAACTATACGAAGGCCATACCTTCTCTTGATAATGAATGTGGTTATAAAATAGGTATGCTTTGTGAAGTCTACAGCAATATTATTACTTCCGAAGATGTATCATTGTGGTCGAGATACTGCGAGTTAGATGAGGAAAAACAAAGACAAAGCAGAAATCCGTATAATGTTCAGTTCGGAGAGTCTCGACCAGTAGGGCCAAGTTTTGCTCTAGTCGCCAAATGGATCTTGTATATGTTTGCGACATTCATAGCATTAGTATGTCTAAAGTCATTTTTGTAAATATTGTGAAAGTTTAAATTTCTATTTTTTTGCTTGACTCGGTTACCATGCTGAATCAACTGATTCAATATAGTTTTTAAGGCTAGTGGAGATATTGCTCAAGCTGTCTTCGGCTAGTTTTTTTTCATGATCGGAGAGCTGGATATTTGATTGGAAAATTTGGTTCTGATAATAATCGTTAATGTTATTGATTGTGTAGGAAGTTCTAAACTTTTCGTCCTTTATATCAACTCTAATTGTAAAGCTTGTCTTGCGTATTAGTTTGAATGTTGTGGAAGGAGAAGGACCAACTATTAGACCGTTACCTATGATTACACCCTCGCTTTCATTTTCATAATCTATGACTGACTCGCCGGAAACAAAATATTCAGAAAACCATTGTCGTGCCTTTGGATATAGCTCTGCCTTAGTTAAAGATGATTCCTCAGTTTGAATAAGCTTAAAAGGCTTACGTTCCATCACGGGGGCTGCTCTATAATTTTCACCGACCTGAATCACGCAACCAGAGATTATTCCAAGTGTTATAATACATAGTAATAGGCGTAGGTTAACTTTCACTTACAGAAGTCCTTATCAAGCAAGTCACTAATATCACAAGCTTTTTGTCGTTGAGAAGTAAGACCTTTTGGGGTCGTGTCTTTTAATACCTCCTTAGCTTAAGCGACACTGATAAATATTACTAGTTTAAGAAGTGTTGTTGAGTGTCGAATAAACTATAAAGCGGAAGTTTCCGATTATTTTGTTGTCGCCTAAGTCGATTCGTTGCATCCTACCCAAGCATATCTATAGATTAAAAAAAGTAAGTAATACAAGGAATGTGCTCACACTAAATCTGTAGGCATAGATGCACTAAATTCCAGACTCATATTACTAACGAAAAAACTAAATGACTGAATTATCTAATACAGAACTTGATAACATTGATGAAGTAATGAACGACATCATGGAAAAAAAGACTTTTATTGAACACTCCTATTCAACCTACAAAGAAGCCGAAGGTCGTGATAAGCAAGATATTGCCAACTATGATTATAACTCGGTGTGTAAAAACGCAATTTCAGCTATTGATAACAGTTTTAATCTGCTACTGAGTTACTTTCCCACAGAAGTTGAAGAAAGGGTAAAAGGCAGTAGCGAGGGGGAAATGAGTAACTCGCTGAAGCTCGCGATTCTTCTGAATAATGAAGTAAATAACTTCAAGCCGGATGGTTCGACGAAACGAACCTTTAAGCAGAGAGCGGATTCTATCCTTGCGTCAGAATCGTTTAGAAAGTCTGCAAAAGCTGAAGGCGTAGATCCTGATATTGAAGGTGCTGCAAGGGAAGAACTTCTCAAACTTATCAATAAAGGCAAACCTACAACAAAGATTTACTAAAAATATACCCCTATGTGTTTTGGTCAATAAAATCGAGGCCCAGAGCATATACCCCCCCTGTTTTTTCATAAAGGGGGGTACCCCTTCCTACTATTTACCGCTTCTTTATCATTGTTAAATCTACGGGCATTTTAATCAAACTAAGAGAGCCCAAATGAAAGTAACAACACAAACAAAACTCCTATCACCTCAAGAAGTAGCAGAACAACTGGGCGTTACGCTAAACACGCTCGCAGTATGGCGCTGCCACGGCTCAAGTTCATTGTCTTATGTAAAAATAGGTCGCTGTGTGCGATATCGTGCGGAAGATGTCGAAGCGTTTATCAATGCACATAGGTTTTATCATGCGGATAAGCCGGTGAACGCTTATGACTAACACCTCAATTAATCCCAATCGATCTATATCGATAATAACCAGATCATTGAATACACAAAAAATTGAGGTAGAAGCGCATGAATAAAGGTGTAGAGCCCGAAACTGTAGCTAAGAATTACGGGAAGACTAATCCCGAACAAAATCCTGTCTTTATCGACTTTCTAAAACTCAGGGTGGATGATGTTGAAGCACCAAACCCTTATTTTGAAATGATTGCGCTTCAGTTGCTCAAATACAATTTACTAATTAGTCACAAGCAGTGTAATCGAAGTCGAGGTTACGACTGCGCTTACAAAATCGTTACAACAACTCAAACACAAAATGTTGTAGGCAAAATAGAATACAGCGAACGATATAATAGGGTACTGCTTGAATTGACTGGTCTTGGATGTGCTTGTATCGAAAAAGTTGAGTCAGATTACAGATGGTTGCAAGTGCTTGTTGCTCAACCAGCAGTAACTATACGGCGTATAGATTTGGCGTTAGATGATGAAAATGGACTATATCAAATTGAAAAAATTGATAAGGACTATTCTCGTGGTCGCTTTAATGCCGAAAGTGGTAAGCGCCCCAAAAAAGAAAATCTAGGAAACAAGGTAGAAGGGAGAACTCGTTATATCGGAGGCCCAACCGCATATAAGCGAGGCCGCTTTTATGAAAAAGGTAAACAACTAAAGCTTGCGCATTGCAGACCCTGGATGCGCCATGAAGTTAGGTTTGTTTCAAATGATCGCGATCGAATACCTGATGAAGCTATTCGAAATCGAGCAGATTATTTCTACAGTGCATTTCCAATGGCATTGCAGAAGTTGTTAGGAAAGCACAGCGTAATTCCTGTTACTGAGCGCTTTATGCGTGAATATGTGAGTGATATATCAACTAGAGTAGCCAGTTGTAAACGCCAATATGGCCCGCTTATAGGAACGCTAACCGAACATCACGGCGCAACAGCAACGTGTGAAATGTTGTCTCGTATGGGAAGAAGTAAGGTTATTGAACTTCCACCTTTTGTTGATGAAGTTTCATTAGCTGATTGCACCGATATTATTGCTCTGCAGTCGGGTGAAGCTATATGAAATACACTAAGTTCACAGATGACTTACTTCGCCAGGCAAGCAAAGAGAATTTTGTTTGCCGAGACGTGATTGTTCCGCAACTGCAATTCCGTCCAGCAAAGGCTCACGGAAAAGTTGGCTATTTTCACTGTTTATATTCAGAAGGTGGAGTGTCTACGAGTAAAGCGTTAGGTGAATATCCAATTGTTAATTTACAAGAAGCACGTAAACAGGCAAGAAAGTGGTTAGTAGAGCAACATGCTAAGCGATACAAATTAAGCAGTGTTGAGCGATTTACTAACGTGGGTGAGCTACTAGACTGGTATCAGTCAAACATCGCACAACAGGAACTTAATTCGTTTCGAACGATAAAAAATAAATCGCATAGAGTAGAAAGTCTTTTACGCCCGTATTTATCTGAAGTTGGTATATCAGATTGTTCTTCGCAGCTTTTAGATAAAGCTTGGTTAAGGCCATTAATCAACAGGTTTTCACCGAGTACGCTACGGGGCGCATTCCAAACCTTGAAAGCTGCGTTTAAGCAAGCGCATGGGCTTCGCTATATTGATGAAAATCCTTTGTCGGACATTAACTTCACCATGCTGTTACCTGCTTTGATTAAACCTAAAAAAGCTGCGCTTGCTGGATTACCTTTAAGCGAGGTAATAAAACAATTTCAACATTTTAGTCCTCCAGACCGTTTTCTATGTTTGCTTTGTCTGGGCTTTCTTACACGTAATACAGAAACAGTAATGGCGCGGTGGAGGGACTTTGACACGGAGAAGGTGTCGTGGAGTATACCTGAAGAACACACTAAAACTGGCTCAGCGCTTACCTTGCCACTATCAACATATTCTCTGAAGTGGCTAGCGGACTACAAACGACATCAGCGACGGTATTGCCGCAGTCGTTTTCTATTTCCGGTAAAGCAGGGGCGTAGTAGCTGGTCTTCTAGTTATGCGGCGCAAAGAATCATGAATGCGAGCAGGGGAAGATTTACTCTTCACGATCTGCGTAAGTATGGTTCAACATATTTGCGCGACAGTGGTATTGACTATTATTTGGTAGAGCGACTTCTTAATCACAAGAAAACGAACTTAGATGCGACCTACATCCATACAACGTTACGTGCGCCTCTGATGGAGGTAATTAAGTACTGGCATAGCCAAATAAATCAACATTAGAAACTTATGTTAGAAGGAATGTTGGAGGAGGCGTTTGTAAGCTGCTGATTTATCGGTATTATAAAGTGGTGAATATGAATTGAATTGAAATTACAGGGGGTAACTAGTGAGAAGAGAAAGTATCTCAGACCTGGAGGATATTATTCGTACAGGTATGTTCTTAACAAATATTCATTGTGACTTTGCTTTTGATGAAGCTGTTATGGAAGCAAAAGCAATGAAGAATAATTATGTTGTATCTATTCTGTATTCTTTGAAGCATTTCGATGAACCATTAACAGAAGAGGCAACTAATTCTTTAGATGAGTTTGTAGCTGAATTAAAGAAAAATAGCGAAGGGGGGACTTTTAAAAGCCAAAATGCAATATATACAATAAACTTGCTATATTCATATGAAGATTGTACTGATAGATATGGCTACGTAAACCCTATTACGTATGAGAGAGTTTTGAAGGAAGCGTCACAAAAACTTGATGTTCCTGTTGAGCAGCTCAATACAGAAACAGTCCCATTTCTCCCCTTTCTACCTCTTCCCCCACTTCCTCCAAAATAAGAAAGAAGCAGGGTTGGATACCTTCATTTATTGTTGTAGGAAGCTGAGCTCATTGTAGGTTCGAAGCTTTACTCTGGTTGAAGAAAAATGAATTCGAGCTAAAGACGAGAAAAGATCTCTTGATATTCAGCTCTCTCGAAAAAAAGTGTTTTAATTTATTATATAACAGTTGCTTATGTGTTTAAGGTGTCGTTGCTGGGCAATGATGCCTCCTGCCTTGACCTAATCTTCACCGACTTTATTCAATTATTCACAAAACTGTTATAGCAATATCGAACTACAGCATTCTCATGTTTTGAATCGTCGCTTTATTTGATTAAAATGTATGTCAAATTTGGGTTTTTATGATTAATAGGATCCCGTAAGTGAGCATATAGTTACGGGTTGAATAGCTAGACTAGTAAATCTTCTAATAAGAGATTTAGTAATACGGTGGAATGTTAGAAAGACTACGAAGAGTTAAAGTTAAAATTAGTAGCCTATTCGTGGTGAAAATAGTGCAGCTGAGTGGACGTGTTAGTTTTAGAACACTTTTTATAATAAAGGCTGAACAAGAATCTAGTGCAAGTAACCGTGGTGCAATCCGTGCTAGCGTGAGGGGGGCTGGTTTTTGGCATTTCATGTGGGTAAATTCAGTGATTACAGGCAAAGAAGTTGATAGCGCGCATGACCTACTTTTTATGGAAACGATTAGAAGCTTATTATTAAACTCGAAAATTATTCGATAACCTCAAAATGTTGAATAGCCCGAAGCGTCGGAAACGGGCTAAGGCGTAAAGAGGTTGGTTATCCAAGGAATAACCATTGATAATTAACTAGCCTAAGGTGTAAGACGTCGACGACAAATAGTATTTCTCATTAAAAGATGTGTAATATAGTCATGGTTTTACCATCGATTTTGACGACTGTGGTTTAAAGTGTGGAAGTAGCGTTGAGTTACAAGGAGTGACGAGTGAGTTCAGAAGCAGATACTAGAGCAAATTACATCGACCCAGCGTTAAAAGCTGCACATTGGCAACCAAACAATATCATTCGAGAACACTACTTCACCGATGGCCGCAAGCTTGTTGGAGGCGCTCGTGGTCGTCGCTGTTTTGTCGATTATCTGCTTTATAAGGACAATCGTTACCTTGCTGTGGTTGAAGCAAAGAAAGAATCTGAGCATCCAACCAAAGGTCTCCAACAAGCTATCGATTATGCCAAGAAGCTATTAGTTCGCTTTGTTTATTCTAGTAATGGTAAACAAACTTATGAATTTGATTTAGAAACCGGCAAAGGCGACTACGTCGAGTTTTATCCTACACCCCAAGAGCTCGAAAATCGTTACGCGGGCGTTAACTCTGACTTAGGACAACAACTGCGTAATGTACCCTTCCATTTAGAAGGATCAATGCAGCCGCGTTATTACCAAGAATTAGCCGTGCATGCAGCCACAGATGCTATTGGAAAGGGCGAACCACGAGTGTTGTTAACGCTGGCTACTGGAACAGGTAAGACGTTTATTGCCTTTCAAATTGTCCATAAACTATTTCAGTCGAGGTGGAACAGAGAATCTTCGGGAACACGTAGACCAAGAATTTTGTTTTTAGCAGATCGCAATATTTTGGCTGACCAAGCTATTAACACGTTCAATCCTTACGAAAAAGATATTATCAAAATAAACGGTGAAGAAGTGCGTAAGCGCGGCGGTATCGTGCCAACAAATGCGCATATCTTTTTTGCGATATATCAAGCCATTGCAGAGCGCGAGAATATTGAAGGTTATTATAAAGCGTACCCGAGTGATTTTTTTGACCTTGTAATGATTGACGAGTGTCACCGTGGCAGTGCCAATGAAACAGGCTCTTGGCGAGCCATACTCGATCACTTTGGTAGTGCGGTACATGTAGGTCTTACTGCCACACCAAAACGTGAAGCCAACGTGGATACTTATGACTATTTTGGCAAACCTGCTTTTGAGTATTCCTTAAAAGATGGCATTAACGACGGCTTCCTAACGCCATACCGTGTTAAACGAGTACGCACTAATTTAGATGAGTTGGTGCTGACTGGAGACGATAAAATAATTGAGGGTGAGTCTGGGCAAGACGTCTATCAGACTGAAGATTACGACAAAAAAATTGTTGTAGATGATCGTACGGAGCTTGTCGCAAAAGCTATATTGGATAATACCAATTCATTAGAAAAAACTATCGTCTTCTGCGAAAACCAAAATCATGCACTTACGATGCGTGATATGATCAACAAACATAAAAAAGTAAAAGACTCACACTACTGTGTTCGTGTTACGAGTGATGAGGGTAAAATCGGCCGCGAACTTTTAGAGAAGTTTCAAGATAATGATAAAGACATTCCCACTATCATAACCTCATCGCAAATGCTAACCACAGGTGTAGATGCGCGTAACGTACGAAACGTGGTACTAGATAGAACCGTTGGTTCAATGGTGGAGTTTAAGCAAATAGTCGGTCGCGGAACTCGTGTTTTTGATGGCAAAGACTACTTCACTATTATTGACTTTCGCGGTGCAACTAATAAGTTTTACGACAAAGATTGGGACGGAGAGCCTGAGGCGCCAGAGCTTGGTGGTACAGGGGAACCCAAACCACCTCCTTACTCGCCGCAGCCTCCGGGAGAAGGACCTCTCCCTGAACCAGGGGAACCAAAACCAAAGTTAAAAGTAAAACTGGGTAAACATCGTGAGCTCAAAGTCATAGATATAGAAGTTCGCTACATTGACGAAAATGGTAAACCCCTTACAGTGCAGCAATTTGTAGAGCGTTTGGTCACTCAATTACCTGGTTTGTTCAAATCGGTGGAAGAATTACGCCAGATATGGTCGGACCCAGATGAGCGCGAGACGCTTTTAGGTAAATTAGTACAAGCAGGCTTTGATACAGAGCAACTCGCCACCCTGCGGCGAATGTTTGAGGCAGAAGACTGCGATATCTTCGACCTGTTGGCGTTTTTAGCCTTTGAGCAGCCTATGGCAACCCGCAAATCTCGCGCCGATGAAGTGCGCAATAACAGCGCCTTTTTTACACAGTATAAGCAGGAAAAGGCTCAGCGGTTTTTACACTATGTATTAAATCGTTATGAACAAACCGGCAGCACGGAATTATCACGTGAAAGACTACCTGCACTTATCGAGCTATCAGGGTTGGGCACAGTTAAAGACGCTTCGACCGCATTCGGTGGAAAGCCGGCTTATTTGCTTGCGGCTTTCAAACAATTACAACAACAGCTTTATTACGTGAACTGAAATGGAATTAACTTTATCCGCTAATCATCTCCATCCGGAAGCGCAATCATTCAAGCTCAATAAGTTCTCGGCCTTGATCGGTGAAAATGGATGTGGGAAATCATCTATCCTTCAAACTATTTTTGAAGCTCGTATGGACGAGGAGATGCTAACTGAATGTAAGGTCGTTTGCTTTTCTTCAGGGCACAACGAGCGCTATTCAAGAACGTTTTCGAGTTATTTGAAAAAAGCTAGGAAATCTAAAACTGGGTTGTCATTACATTGTTTTTACTACGACAAAACTTGGTCTCCACTATTAATTTTTTTGGCCTCTGTTCTCAAGAAACAAGGAAAGGTAAGGGAATTACTGAGGTCTCTAGGTCACGTACAAGAAAGTGATGATCTAGGAGATGATATCAGCTCGGTGCTATCTTGCAGCTTCAGAATTGACCGGCCTTTCGTTCACAAGGTAAAAGCAGCTTTGAAACAAGAAGAAACAGGAGCCCAAGATACATTTCGCACAACCCCCTTTTTTAGAAGTCTATCAAGTTTTATCGCAAATGTGATTGATAAAGATTATGAGTTTGAAGACATAATTTCAAAGCAAATTATCACGGTAACGAGCAAAGAAATCTTTAACACATCTTTCGAGTCTGCTCATATTGAAGGAGGAACTAATGGAATCAGTGATGACCCCGCTGTAACTTTTTTGACTCAAGCTATTGATGCCAACAATCCAATAACGAAGACGAGCCTCCACCTAAGCTTTTGTAACGGCCTATCTCTAGACGAAGTAAGTGATGGTGAATATCAGCTGTTGTTCGTGTATTCACTTTTAGACCTTTTCGATGATGAAAATACTTTGTTCCTTTTTGACGAAGCTGATAGCCATCTTCATTTTAGGAATATTAGTAAACTCTGGGCTAGCGTGGCGAATGCCAAAGGGAAAGCACTCTCGACCACACACTTGCTTGACTCAATATCTGAAATTGGAGTGGAAAATATTCACATAATTAAGCAAGGGCGTATCTTACCTTCTACTGAGAGAAAAGAGTTACAAGCTAGGTTGGAGCAGCTATCCAATATTAATAGGGCAAAGCTGAAGGCTTATGCACTTCATGAGCTTATTGTACTCATGGATAACGAGAACGATTGGGAGATTTTCACCAGGCTCGCTATAAGAAAGTTAGGGCAGGAAAAATACGAGGAAATAAGTTCCCAATTACGAAAGGTATGCTGTATTTCCATAGAATCAGGTTGGAATTCTCACACGTCATCGTTTGCAGAAAAAAAACTTAAATGGTTAGAGTCTTTTGTTAGTTACATTGATGGAAGTAATCACAAAGCCAAAAACGTTTGCTTAATTTGTGATAGAGATAGCTTGCCATTAGCTAGTATAGACAACGAAAGCTTACAGCTAAATGGTGGAAAAGATATTACATCTTCGATAGTAGGAAAATCTAAAATAAATGCTCAAATATTCGTATGGAGAAGGCGAGAAGTAAAGCACTACCTACTTTCATATACTGCATTGAAACATCATCAGCTTCTTAAAAGTGTTAACAATGACTCTTTAGGCCTAGCTTGCCATCTTCATAAGAACATGAATGGTGACTATCAGTGCTTGGTAGATGAAGAAACTGGCAACAAAGCTCCTTTAGCAACTCAACACCTCGGAGAAAACTTAGACTTTAACGAAGGTCTTGGACAACTTTCATCAGAAAAAGTAAAAAGTATTCTTGACCCGCTAATTAACATCGATGGAAATGGCTTGGACTTCGCTAAACTCCAAGCGTATATCGACCTGATTCCGCCAGACGAAATCAGCGAAGACATCACTAAGATGTACCAGTTTATTAAAGAGAAATTAAGATAATGTCACTACAACAAAAGATTGACCGAATTACCGACATACTGCGCCGCGACGATGGCATTAGCGGGGCTATGCACTATACCGAGCAAACCTCTTGGGTATTGTTCTTGAAGTTTTTGGATGATTACGAGTCAGAAAAAGAAGATGAAGCTGTGCTGTCTGGTAAAGACTATCAACCTGTATTGGATGATGAGCATCGTTGGTCAAATTGGGCCTGCCCGAAAAATACTGAGGGCAAGCTAGATATCAACAAAATTCGCACGGGCGATGACTTGACCGATTATGTGAATAACGAGTTGTTTCCTTACTTAAAAAGCTTTGCCAACTCTGCCGTTACTGGCTCTGACCCTAAATCCTTCACCTATAAGATTGGCGCCATCTTCCAGTATTTAGACAACAAGGTAGCTTCTGGCCATACCTTGCGTGAAGTGTTGGATATTATTGATACGCTGAATTTCCAGTCCAGTGATGAAATGTTTGAGCTCTCGTTAGTCTATGAAGGATTATTGCAAAACATGGGCGATGCCGGCGGCTATGCAGGCGAGTTTTACACCCCGCGCCCAGTAGTACGCGCCATGATTAAGGCTATAGACCCACAAGCTGGGCAAACCATTTACGATGCCGCGGCTGGCTCATGCGGATTCTTAGTTGAGGCCTTTGACCACTTAAAAACGAAAAAGGACACGCTTAACACCGAACAATGGGACTTTATCCAACGAGATACCTTCTTTGGATTTGAAAAAACCTCACTGGCTTATGTGATGGGTATGATGAACATGATTTTGCATGGCATCGAATCACCCAACCTGTATCGTGGTAATACCCTTACCCAAAATATCCGCGATATTCAGGAAAAAGACCGTTACGATATTATTCTGGCCAACCCACCGTTTGGTGGTAAAGAGAAATCACAAATTCAGCAAAACTTCCCTATCCAAAGTAACGCGACTGAATTACTGTTTTTGCAACACTTTATGAAAACTCTAAAAAGTGGCGGTAAAGCAGCAATCGTAGTGCCGGAAGGCGTACTCTTCCAAACCAACAGTGCATTTAAACAAGTAAAAAAAGAACTACTAGAAAACTTTAACCTGCACACCATTTTAAGCCTGCCCGCTGGCGTATTTTTACCATACTCGGGTGTTAAAACCAACGTCCTGTTTTTCGATCGCAGCGGCGGCACTAGCGATGTGTGGTTCTATGAATGTGAGCCTGAGCAAAAACTCACCAAAAACAAACCTATCACAGATGATCATCTAAAAGAGTTTGTGGAGCTGTATAACAGCCGCGAAACTACCGAACGTTCATGGACGGTTTCAGCCAGCAAACTGGCTGAAGATTATGACCTATCCGCCAAAAAACCAGCCAAGCAAAAAGATGCCGAGCATTTAGCGCCAAGCGATATCCTTAAGCAGATCCGCACCAAGGAAAAACAGGTGTCTGGCCTGTTGGATGAAATTGAAAACCTGTTGGCGGAGAAATAAGCATGGAACAGGTTTTATATAAACTACCGGATGGTTGGGAGTGGCATTCAGTCAAGAAGCTTAGCCATAATATTCAGTATGGGCACACAGCTAAAGCAGAAAGTAACGGTAACGCAAAGTTCTTGCGTATTACTGATATTCAGAATGGAAAGATCGACTGGCAGGGAGTTCCAACTGTATCGCTAGAAGAAAAAGAAATCAGCAAGTACGCGTTGAATGATGATGACTTGATCTTTGCCCGTAGTGGTGCAACTGCGGGAAAATCTATTCTAATCAAGAATGCGCCAAAGGATGCCGTATTTGCATCTTACTTGATTCGAATTGTTCCAAACAAAAAGGACATAATTCCAGAATATTTACGTTATTTCTTCCTAACACCTGCTTACTGGGAGGTTGTTGGTCAGAATGCCGCAGGCGCAGCTCAGCCCAACATCAACGGCACAAAACTTTCAGAGTTTATTGTGCCAGTGGCTCCTCAAGGCGAACAAAAGCGCATCGTCGAAAAACTCGATGCAATACTCACCCGCATCGACACCGCCATCGAGCATTTGCAGGAAAGCGTCACACTGGCTGATGCTTTGTTTGAAAGTTCACAGAGTGAAATATTTAATGATGTCCTTAGCAACTATCAGCACAGCACAATTGATGAAATCTGCATCGTCACATCAAGTAAGAGAATTTTTAAATCTGATTACGTTGAATCAGGCATTCCATTTTACAGAACAAAGGAAATCGTAGATCTATCCAAAGAGAAAACTATATCCACTGAACTGTTTATTGATAAAGAAAAGTTTTCTGAAATATGTGGCAAATTTGGAGCCCCTAAAAAGGGTGACTTATTATTTTCTGCTGTGGGTACGATTGGTGTCATGTGGATAGTTGATGAACGAGAATTTTACTTTAAGGATGGAAACTTACTTTGGCTAAAAGACATGAACGGGGTTACCCCAGAATATCTTAAATCGGCAATTAGTGCGGTGTTAACCGAGAAAATTAAAGATAGAAGCCAAGGTGCTGCATATAAAGCCATATCGATCACTAACCTGAAAGCATTTGAGATACCCCTTCCTTCAATAGAGGAGCAAAAATCAATTGTGGCTAAAATTGAGCATGTTAGTTCTGTGACAAAAAAGACAAAACAAGAACTTAGCCTGCAAATAAACGATTTACATAAGCTAAAAGCATCAATTCTCGATTCCGCCTTTAAAGGCGAGCTCTAAGGAGGGAGTATGGCATTCGATACCACAGTTTTTGAACAGAAAGAGTTCAGAGAGGCAATTAACAAACTCGAAGAGTTGCTCTCACACTCAAAAGCGGTTCTGTTTGGTGCAGGGGCGAGTGTTTGCGCTGGGCTTCCATTAACCAACCAGCTAACAGAAAGAGCACTAATAAGTGACAAGCTCTCCGTTGATTCCAAGCAGATATTGACTGCCATAAAAACGTCTTTTGCTGGCGCCAATCCCGCTTCGCATATAGAAGACTACCTAAGCGAACTAGTAGATTGGCTTGCCATCACCGCTCGTCGAGCAAATCGAAATGCAACCGACAGTAGTGTATCTATTGGTGGCGTTGATTATAGTAACGCTCAGCTATTGCAAGCGATAAACGAGATAAAAATCGCTATTTTTGACGTCATTAATGTTGAAGTAGATTCTGCTGTACATGAGCGTTTTGTTCAGTCACTTCATCGACCAATGCGACCAGGGAAAGACAGCCTACCGAGCACCATTGATTATCTAGTGATGAACTACGACACGTTAATTGAAGACTCTCTCGCTCTGTCACAATTGAGATATGCCGATGGTTTAGAAGGCGGTGTATCTGGATGGTGGAACCCTTCGACGTTTGAACAGAACAATCTAGATGCCAGAGTATTTAAGCTACATGGCTCCATCAATTGGGCTGAACATACTACTTCATCAACACCAATTCGTATTGCACCGCATTTAAAGCGCAGTCAAGGTCAAGCTGCGAAGATTATGATTTGGCCTGCATCGACTAAATATCGTGAAACTCAACTCGACCCCTACGCAAATTTAATGCATAGAGCAAGAGCTGTTTTAAACCCGCGAGGTGGTAGCCAACGAGTTTTGTTGATTACAGGTTATAGTTTTGGTGATGCGCATATCAACCTAGAAATCGAACGCGGTTTAAGAGCTTCAAATGGCAATTTAACCGTGATCGCGTTTACCAGTGATGCCGAGCCTAGTGGCGTGCTGAAAACTTGGTATGAAGACAGTTCAATCAACGAACAAGTACTTATTTTTGCAGATAAAGGTTTTTATCACGCCGACCACAAGGCAACCTCAGAAAATAGCATTGCATGGTGGAAGTTTGAAAACCTAACGCAGATCCTTGAAGGAGGTATTTGATATGGATAACAAATACATAAAACCCATTGAGAATCTCTCTATAGGTAAAATTATTGAGGTAGATGGTTCGCGTATTATCGCCGAGCTCGACCCTAGTATTTCAGACTTGTCTCGCGTATTTGCTGGTGAAAACTATCCGATTGGGCAGTTTGGTTCAATCATAAAAGTTCATTTTAGTCGCCGCTCTATTTACGGGTTAGTTAGTCGATTACGTATGAAGGCTGACTATCAACTGGAAAAAGGCTTGCCCGTCGCATCTTCAGATGAGCGAATAATTGAAGCTGATTTGTTTGGTGAAGGGGAATGGCGGAGGAAAGGTGAAGATGAGTTTACCCTTGAATTTGAACGTGGCGTCGCTACTTATCCACTCCCACAACAAACCATTTATCTGACACCCAAGTCAGAGCTAAGGTTTATTTACGGTGATGCCAAAGGTGCTGTTATTCAACTTGGTGAGCATGTAGGATCTGGCGGTGCACCCTGTTACGCAGAACTGAATGAATTGATAGGTAAGCATACAGCCATCCTAGGCTCCACTGGTGCCGGTAAATCAGGTACTGTGGCGGCAGTTATTCACAGTATTCTCGAACGTGGGCAGATAGCCAATCATGGGCACTGGCACCCGCAAATTATTATCCTTGACCCGCATAACGAATATGGTAAGGCGTTTCCAGCACACCAACGTTTATCAACAGATGAAGGTTCGCTAAAACTACCGTATTGGTTACTTGATTTAGAAGAGTCATTGAACTTGTTTATCGGCAAGACCGAGTTTGCAGCAACCTCACAATCCAACATTCTTAAAAATGCCCTAATAGCGGTACGTGAGCAGGCGGCTGAACAGCTTGGGCTTGATAATAATCAATTAACAGTTGACTCGCCGATTCCATACATCATTGGCAGCCCAGAAGGCTTGGACCATTTTGGATTCAAAGATGGTGCTCTCTATGAGCAAGGATTAATTGGTGCAATTAACGCTCAGCGGCCAGGAAACAAAGATAAAAAACAGCATGAGGATTTTAGTCGAGTTATTCGAAAGATAGACTCATTACTAAAAGACGGGCGTCTCAAATTTATGATGGAAAGTTGGGATGGCGCCGAAGATCCGTTACCTACAATCGTTAATCAGTTCTTAACGCAGCAAACAACTGTACAGATTGTTGACTTGTCTGGTGTTCCTAATGAAGTAGCCGGTGTCGCTAGCGCTGCAATCGCGAGAATAGTATTTCAACTTAAAGTCTGGCAAACCGAAGCTGAACGGCAAAATAGCCCAGTGCTTTTGGTTTGTGAAGAAGCACACAGATACGTGCCAAATCGTGGTGAGGCACAGTATGAAGCAGCGCAGTCTGCAATTCGTCGAATTGCGAAGGAGGGTCGTAAGTATGGCGTTGGTCTGTTACTCGTGTCTCAGAGACCGAGTGAAGTTGAGGCAACTGTACTGTCGCAATGCAACTCATGGATTGTACTTCGAATAACTAATGATACCGACCGCGAGCATGTTCGTGGTGTTTTACCAGATTCGATGTCCGGCTTAACTAAAATGCTTTCCGGCTTAAGGCGTCAGGAAGCCATCTTTGTCGGTCAAGCAGCAACATTGCCTACCAGAGTGTTAATTCGTAGCTTATCAGATGAACAGTTACCTCGCTCAAATGATGTCGATTTTGATAAAGGTTGGCAGCAAAAAGCGATGACTATTGAAAAAATTAGTGCTGTGGCAGCAAAATGGCGGTATCAGAGAAAATAGAACAAATTCGAAGAAAGTGGGCTAGTTAGAGAGGCCTGCTTTTCGGTTACGATGCTATTTTCATATTTTGTTCGACCGTAGCGCTTTTCATCGATTACCACTACAAGTGTTATGTACTTTATCTACGAGTACTTTCTTTAATGGTTTTCGTTACTTCAAATCTAAATTATTAAAAGTTGATATTTTTTAAACTACCAGACACATTAGTGGACCATAAGGTATGGAAGGGAGTGTAAATTTAAATGAAGTTAACGAATAAGCAAAAACGTGCGAAGAAACAGAGAATAGCGCGCAAGGCAAAAGTTGCGTTAGAAAATGAAGCAAACATGCTTGTAAATAAAACAACTGAACGGATCTACAATAACTTAGTTAGAAATAAAGCTAATAATGCAGAGGATTTAAGTCAAACTGACACTCGCCCCTTGAGACTAGGCTCAGCTCCGGTAGGAGGTGAGAAGTTTATTCCTCCCGAGTACTCAAAAATAATTGATGAATTCGACGGTACAATGGAAGAATGGTATCAACTCGTTTTAGATACGCACAACGAATACGGTTATGAATTTGAATACATTGACTTTGAAGAAGCACTTCTTAAAGCGATAAAACAAAAATTCCCAAATTTACAAGCTAACCTTCACGACAGTTCACTTAATAATGACAAAATTATCAAAATTCTCAGAGAGCATTGTTCAGATGAACTAGTTGAAATGTTCGCAGTTTGCGCAAAACAGAACGATGATTATTGGAGTGGCGAGCTAGAAGCAAAAGGTTTAATTACCTATGGGCTTATTTAATTTCTCAAGAGCTTTAAATAAATTCTATTCCGAAACTGTAGCACATATGTAGCACAGGAAAACATGGTTGGTAATTACTATCGCTTGAAGCTAGGAAAAATGGTGGCCCCACCCTGACTTGAACAGGGGACCTGCCGATTATGAGTCGGATGCTCTAACCAACTGAGCTATGGGGCCATTTTGACATGTGCTGCGATGTTTTTTTATTGCAAATTGCTTTGCGTAACAATCACAAGCGAGCGCAAGTATAAGCAGTTTTATTTGCCTTGTCACGCCTCGCTAGTGGCTTTGTGATTTGTTTGCTTTATTTTTGTTCACTAAGCCGTGTTTTTCAGGTCTTACACCACCTTTTAATGTATCTTTATCTTATCACATCCTCTTACACTTAAAGCTTTGGTGTAACTACGTGGTATAAGCTTTCGCCATTGTTACTTTAAGCCGCACGTTATTATTGTTTCTGTTTGCTCGTGTACCTTGACTCACAAAGGCTAAAAGCTTCACTATTGGCAAAAATGCAGTGTGTTGAACCAAACGCCTAGAACAGCGGGTGTTAAACAAACAGTTATTCGTACTAAAATTGCTGAATATTCATAGGAAGTAAATAATTACATGAAAATGCCTTTTCGCATGGGTGCCATGCCTTCGCTTCTTTTAACAGCGCTGCTAGCGCTAGCTGGGTGCGACGTTATTGACTTTAAAGGGCGCGAGCCAGGTGAAATCCCTTTTAAACTGGTGGGTGTAGACACGGGGGCATGTCCTATGATCATGAGTATCGGGCAAGATCGTTGGAATATCGACTATTTTGGGTTTTACCTAAGCAAGCCAGAAGTGCGTATTGATGGGAAGTGGCAGCGAGTTAAGTTTAAACAAACAAAGTGGCAAACGCCGAACGAAGCCTTATTGAAGTTTCACAATAAGTGTATCAACCCAGATGATGCCAACAGTAAACTAGTGCTTGATGTTTCAGAAGAGCTGTTAAAACTGGCGACTAATCTTCGTTTTACGATGGGGTTGCCTTTTGACGTTAATCACGCCGACGCCCTTACACAACCTTCACCGCTTAACGATAGTTCGATGTTCTCAAATCGACGAAACGGGCATCAATTTCTAAGGTTGGACGTATCTAAAAACGCTAAGGAAACGCGGGAGTGGTCCTATCATCTAGGCAGCGCAGGCTGTGGGTCAGAGTCTGAAGCAGCTCCCCCTGAAACCTCGTGCGCGTTCACTAACCGCGTTGAGTTTATTTTACCAATGACACAGCTAGACACCGATTTAGACATAGAAATTTCAGTATCTAATATTGTTGCGCAAGTCGATATAAACGACGCAGAAAGTTGTGTATTTGCCTCTTCTGAGGTGTCGCCCTGCGACAAGCTTATTCAAAACCTGGTACACAGGCCGTGGATTAAGTGGCAGTAATAGCCTTTGTATCGGTAAAAAAAGTTAGGCCTTTGATTGTTTTGTTGTTTGCACTTTTATAGAGGCCGAGCGAAAACGGCGCGTTTGTTTATCGATATCAATGGTAAAAAGTGAGTATTTAAACACCAAAGGTGCAAAAAATAGCGATTTATTGCTCATTTTGTGTAATTTATGTTTATACTTTGCACGCATATATCAACCAAATGCTGATGTGTTGTTTATTAACATCGTGATAAACTCAAAAACTCAGAATCTTTGTTAATAATCAAAAAAGCAGGTAAGCGGTCGCGGAGATAAGAATGACTGAAAAACCCTTCATTACTAGTGGTCGAAATACCATCATTCACAAAATAAGAAAATTGGATTTATTGGTTATCAATGGCGATGATCACCCGCCTATTATTGTAACTTATAAAGGTATCAAGCAGTACGAAGGCAAAGTGCCTGAAAACAAGCGCGATGCTAAAATGATGGATATGGAATTGGTAGATGTTACTACCAGCGATGTTTTCGGCGACGAAAAAACACTAGTGTTTATACAAACGCTAAATGGTAAAGAATACAAGATTGACTACTCAAAAGTTGGTACGAGTATGTTTATCAAAATCCACCAAGACAGCATTTTCTAAAGCACACTCGCGTCACGCGCGAACAATGTGATTTAGACGAGCGGGGTCGAGTGGTTTGGCCCCCCAGTTGTCAGCTTTCAATAAATTAACGCCACCAATAATTCTTCTCTTTCCCTATCTCTACACGTAACGGTTATTACGTTGCTCAGTTTAATAATGTTGCAAAGTGTGTGTTAAGTACGACTAATAACAGTTTAGACCGATTATTAAACCTTAGCTTTTGTACGCTTGTCGCAATATCGCATGTAGCGGTGTTTTAACGTTTTTATAGCGTGAACTTAACATGGTTTCACTAATTTAATGGTGCGGCGACAAAAAGAGGTCGTCACCGCGTCACCGAATATTATCAGAGGAACTTGTTATGTTTATGTCACGCCGTGTTACCCAATTTGCTTTAATTGGCATTAGTTTGTCGCTAACCGTTTCAGCTGCAAGCGCAGCTTCTTACCCCAAAGCTCTTGAGAATGAGTTAATCGCCGTTTGTAAGGCTGTTAAAAGTGATAGCCGTTTGCAGCTACACCGCGCAGTAAAGGCGACAGGTTTGAGCATGCGAGATCTGCACGATGGATTAGTTTGTAATGGCCAAGATATGTTGACCTTTGCTGTGACGCACAATGCATCTGAAACCGCTCAACATATTGCACGCCGTATTAATGCAAGCCCCAGTGTATTAACAGCAAAACGCTAGTGAAAACCTTTATGCCCTGGCAATTGGGCTACGTAATGCGTAGCCCCTTTTTTCACGCTAACTGGTATTCGCTTTAGGCTGTTGCGGGCCAAGACGATTCGAAAATATTCAACACGAGTACGGTTCACACGTGCAAGGGAACGCAGATGATCGCACTGGTTTTCTTACAATCTGTTGCTATGCAAACTTCGCTTTGTACCATGCTTGAAAAGATCGGCCTATTCAGACATGTTTACGGCGCGCATTCGGTTGGACATAGTTTGGCACTTGCTGAAAAACACCCCCAGTCCATCGGTTTTTATAGCGTGTCGAAGTCTAGCCGAAATCTCGCTTCAAAGCATTGGCTCGCTGTAGGAGATAAAGACGAAGAAGCCATGTTGGCATTTAGCCATAATGCTTCAGGGTTCATTACGTCTCCGTTTGATGAACAGCAGGTGCGGTGCACTGTTGAACACGTTAAAGCTAAACACTATTGCCACAAGCGCGATGTTCAATTTAACCTGTTAGTGAAAGGATTATGTAAGCAATATGGCGTATCTGAATCTGCGCTTTTAGCTACATTGAGGCAGCAGCTCTATAAAAACGCGCAGCCAAATGTAGTAGGAATACGCGCAGAAAACGGGTGGTGCTGTTTAAACCCGGCAGACATCAAGTGGATAGAAGCCGCGGGGGATTACATGTGTGTGCAGACATTATCGGAAAGTTACATCGTTCGTACCACCCTGTGCCATTTGTTAAAGCGGTTAGGCGAACACCACTTCAAACGCTGTAACCGGTCGGTAGCGGTTAACGCGAAATACGTAATGCATATAGAACAAAAATTGAATCAACAGCGAGTTGTCATGCGCGGTGGCGAAGCGTTTAAAATAACGCACAAATATTACTATCAGTACTGGCACACAGGCTAAGTTGAAGACTAGCCATTGCCGCACTTTATATTGCTAATTACTGTGCAAATGTGGCGTTTTTAGCGAGTGCTTGCACTTCCCATACTCTTCCCACATAAGACCATGGTACTGCTGGTGGTTAAACCTGCTAATGGTTACACTGTTTTGCTAAACGGGTAAAAAAAGGGAGAGTAAGTGAGAAATGCGATAAACACGGTGGTAGGGGCAGTGTTGGTGTTTACTGCATACTACGTTGGCCTGCTCATCGTTAACCTAACTTCTCTTCCCGTGCCAGGTCCATTGGTGGGGCTTCTTTTATTAGTAGGGGTTTTATTTGCCTTTCCTCAAACAGAGCGTCAGGTTGCTCGGGCTGTTACCTTCCCCCTTAAGCATATGTCGCTGCTTTTTGTGCCAGCGGTATTGGGCGTATCTATTTATTGGTCTGATATCAAGGCTAACGCCCTTGCTATCGCTATCGCAATTATTATTACCACTTCGTTTTGTTTAGGTCTCACAGCGTGGCTGACTCAGGCCCTTCTTAATACCAAAAGCACGCATAAAACGCAGCTAAACAACATCAATAAGAACGAAGGAGGTACAAATGATTGAGGCGCTCAATCACGCCTTTAGTTTACGTGGGCTGTTTTGGATAAGCGTTTCTATTGTGAGCTATATCGCAGCACTTTGGGTCAATAGATTATGTAAAGGGCATCCGGCAGCTCACCCTATCGTTACCACTGCACTTCTCGTGTCACTAGGGCTGTATCTTACCCATACGTCAGTTACTGCCTACCAACATGCAGCATCTTTATTATATTGGCTGTTAGGACCAATTACCGTTGCCTTAGCGTTGCCTATTTATCGGCAGTGGCAAAAGCTTAAACACTATGGTTGGCGTCTTTTAATAAGCATTGCTTTTGGGGGCGTGCTAGCGCCAATTGGGGCGTGGTTAACACTGTTTGTGTTAGATGCACCAAGGGCCATGCAGTTTACTATGCTGGCTAAATCAATTACTACGCCGCTAGCTATGGAAACAAGCGCCCAGATAGGCGGCATTCCGGCATTAGCTGCAGTATTTGTTATTGTAACTGGCGTGGTAGGGGCGATTATGGCCACCTCAATGTTTTCTTTGTTTAATGTAACGAATAGACAGGCACAGGGGATTGCGCTTGGCACGGTTGCTCACGCGGTGGGCACGGCAAAAGCTATTCAAATGGGAGAGGATGTAGCGGCAATGGCTACATTGGGCTTATGCGTGAACGGCATATTCACGGCTGTAGCGTTACCCATTGTTTTTGGGCTTTTTATTTAAGCATTTGCAAGCAAGAGACCGCGGCCGGTTTTATAAATACAGAGTTTTAAGGCAAAGCAAAGCCGGCTGGCAATATTCCCCAAAAGTGCTATTTCTTAGAGAGGCGTTTCGTATCACTATATACGGAAGATTATTTGATAGTAAAAGTAGCGACCCAGCCGTTCAGTTAGCAAGCGGGAAAATCGTTACTACAGTTCATTGTAGTTGTGCCGATACAATTGAAATTGCTAAGAAATGCCAGTGGTTTCTGGTTTAAAAAGCTAGGTGGTAAAAGAACTTAATGTTTTCTGTACTCGTATGTGACGACTCGCTGGTTGCCCGCAAGCAAGTGGCCAAGTGCCTTCCTCAAGATTGGGAAGTAGCGGTCCATTTTGCCAAAAATGGGCAAGAAGCGCTGACGGCGCTGGCAGAGGGAAAAGGTGACCTTTTACTGCTTGACCTTAATATGCCCGTTCTCGATGGGTACGGCACGCTGGAAGCAATTCAGAAGCAGGGCCTTAAGACGAAAGTTATTGTCGTATCTGGAGATATTCAACCAGAAGCTCATGACCGGGTGACTTCCTTAGGTGCCTTAGATTTCATTCGAAAGCCCGTTGACCCTAAGAAACTGGCTGAGGTGTTAGATAAGTACAATATTCTTCATGCTGAGGAAGACGAAGTTGTAGAAGCGTCCCCGCTAGACCCGGATATTCGTGATTGCTACCAAGAAATTACTAACATTGCTATGGGCCAAGCGGGTGATCACCTTGCCCGTACAATGAATGTATTTGTAGAGCTGCCCATTCCTAATGTAAATCTTATTGAAGTCTCAGAGCTTCACATGATGCTTTCAGATATTGAATGCCACGAGCAGGTTACCGCGGTATGCCAAGGCTTTTTGGGGCCGGGAGTGAGCGGTGAAGCACTGTGTATTTTAAGCGATTCAAGCTTTGATGATGTGGCTAAAATACTTAATGTGGAAGGGGAAGTAGACGATCAACTTCAGTTAGAGCTCTTGATGGACGCCGCCAGCATACTTATTGGCACTTGCCTGACGGGTTTGGCGAACCAAATGGACATTAACTTCAGTCAGGGCCACCCAATAGTACTTGGCCAGCACCGCGCTATCACTGAAATTATTGCCATGAATCAAATCAAATGGAAGCGTACCTTAGCGATAGAGCTTAGCTATGGTCTAGAGGGCTACAACGTACAGTGCGACTTAATACTGTTATTTACCGAAGAGTCGATGAAGATGATGAATTCTAAACTTGCCCACTTGTTGGAGGATTTTTAATGAGCCAACATTTAGATGAGTTCCAAGAATTCCATTGGATGATGGATATGCTTCAGACGGTCGATGTGGGTATTGTTGTTTTAGATAGAGACTTTACTGTTAAAGTTTGGAATGGCTTTATGGAAAGTCACAGCGGCCTTCTGCCAAGTGAAGTAAGAGACAAGACCTTGTTCTCACTATTTCCTGCCATTAAGCAAGACTGGTTTATGAAAAAAGCGAAGCCTGTCTTCGACTTAAAAACACGCGCGTTCATGACATGGGAGCAGCGCCCCTATTTGTTCAAGTTTCCCAACTACCGGCCGATTACAGGTAGTGAGTCTTTCATGTATCAAAACATCACGCTTTCTCCACTTACATCAACTACGGGCAAAGTGGATTTTATCAGTATGATGATTTATGACATGACTGATGTGGCGGTAGGTAAAAAGCAACTTGAGGCGTTACAGGTAACCATGTCTGAAGCCCAAGAAGCGAAAAGTTCCTATTCCTAACTGCTGCATATTGCTAATCAGCAATACCATCTATATCAAGTTTTGACTCGCACTACGCTTTAACAAGTAGGTAGTGCGGCGGGAGTACGTATGCAATTCAATGTGTTTTCAATCTCAAGCTACTTTCCTCGCGCTATCGTTCGCGGATTAGTATTGTTCGCAACAGCGTTACTTCTTGCTGCTTGTGGCGGCGGAGGCGGCGGTGGAGGTGACGGCGATTCAGGTGGTGATGGCGGCTCCGGCAGCGGTGACCTTGTGATAAACGCAGGCCCCGATGCGACTGTTACCGAAGGCGTCACTTACACGTTGAGTGCGCAAGTAAGCGGAGGGGATGGCACATACACCTACAATTGGAGCGCGTCGCCTTCGTTGTCTATCACTCATGAAGACACCAGCGATTCTGCAGCAAGCTTTGTTGCCCCGCTAGTTAATAACGCCACTGAATACACATTAACGGTGTCTGTTAATGACCAAAGTGGCAACACCGCGAGCGACTTTACGGTGATCACTGTGGCGCCGGTTAATATTGCGCCTGAAGCGAGCATTGATGTGCCTGAGTGGGATGGGCTACCTTCAAACACATTCCCAGGCGGTGTGGAAGTTATCTTCGACGGTACGGGAAGCAGTGATTCTGACTCAGCGTCCTCTGATGGCGATATATCCGATTACGTTTGGACACAGACATCAGGCACCAATGTTATTACGGGTGTCGACACCAACTTATCTACACTGACTATCGTCACACCTATTGCTAATGAAGAGCAACAGCTAACTTTTCAGCTTGAAGTAACAGACAGTGAAGGTGCTACCGATGTAGAAACCGTTACTATTAAAGTACAATCTGAAACCGACACGCTGCCCGTAGTCAGTGCGGGAGTTTCCCAAGGCGTGTTCAGTGGTGAGGTGGTAATACTTGAAGGGGAAGCTAGCACTAGCATTCCAAGTGCCTTACCTCTTACCTACTCATGGGAGCGTAGTAATAACGTTTCATCTACAGATTCCGGCGTTACCATTCGCTCTGTTGATGACAGTGACGCGCTTTCAACCTTTGCGATTGCACCGGCAGTCACCACATCTACAGTTGTTGCCTACACGCTTACCGTGACAGACGCTAATGGCAACAGTGTTGAAGACACCATAAACGTGCAAATACGTCCAATGCCAACACCGTTACTCAACGACACGGGCTTTTTGCAGCAGGCCACCAATAACGCGTTAACTGAAGCACAACAAAACGATTTTCCGGGTCAAGATGGTCAAAGAGGCGCCGACATCATTGAACAAAACGGGTTAATTGAAAAAGCGGGTCGCGGTAAAGCTGGCTTTGACTTTACCCGCTTGAATGCTAATGGTGATGAGCAAGATGCCAGTGCTGATACTTGGTCGTGTGTGCGCGATAACGTGACCGGGCTGGTGTGGGAAGTGAAAACTGACGATGGTGCGTTCCAAGATAAAGACTACACCTACTCGTGGTACAGTGAAGAAGTAAACGGCGGGTTTGAAGGTGATCAAACGGGGCTGAATGCGACCTGCTTACTGACTAGCTGTAACACGTCTGCTTATGTACAAGCCGTTAACGCACAAGGTCTATGCGGTTTTTATGACTGGCGTTTGCCTACACATGATGAACTTTTCTCATTAATGCATTTGGGTATTGCCGATGATGTGGCCATTGATGAAGATTACTTTCCTAACACCGGTGCCGTTACCACTGAACCATTGTGGTACTGGACCTCTGTACCGAGTGCTGATGGTGTAAATAGTGACGATGCGCAAAATGCATGGGCGTTAGATTTCGACTCAGGGGTAGATAATTTCCTCAACAAATCATCAGCCGCTCGCGTGCGTCTAGTAAGAGCGGGGAGATAAACATGAATAAAGTAGTCAATGTTAAAAAACGTAACAGCCACGTGCTATCTTCAGTGAAAACCCTTTTTGCTTCTGCGCTTTTGGCCTGTACGTCACTGTCCACGTTCGCTCAGGAGTGTTTGTCTAATGGTCTTGAGACCACGCCAAACGATAATTTTGAAGCGGTTACCACCAGTAGTTTGTTAGATACGACAACAGATTTGGTTTGGAAGCGCTGCGCAGAAGGGCAAACATGGGATGGCTCTACGTGTAGCGGCGAAGCGGTTAAGTATACGTGGCAGCAAGCGCTAGTTTTAGCCCACGAAGCAAGTAACGATGATTTACTGGGATGGCGTTTGCCTAACGTAAAAGAGCTAGCGACGCTCACTGAGCGAGATTGCGTTCGCCCAGCAATTAACAGCTCACTGTTCCCGGCTACACCACCGGATGACTTTTGGACATCCACGCCTTCTGCAGATGACCCCGATCGCGCGTGGGTTGTGGCATTCTTTAATGCCAGTCACTCAATCAAAGAGAAAGACCGCTTTATCTATGTACGTTTGGTTCGAACTTACACAAACGAATAAGCGGTACGCTATCGCCTCTTAGTCTTTCGTCTAGTATCGGCGCCTAAGACTTTTTATCATCAAAGCACGCTCTATAATGCGTGCTTTGTTGTTTTAGGCTAGCACGCTTTGAGTTGAGACTATCGCCAGCCTTACTTAAGCAATAGAAGAGATTCGAGCAGATAGGACATCTCGACATGTTCAACCTGATTTTTAGCACGTTAGACTCATGATGGCTTTTTATTTCGCAGTAAGCTAGCCACAATGATGGTATGAAAATGATATCGCGCCTAAAGGCAGCTTTCTTCACAATTTGTTTATTCGCTGGTCTTAGTACATCAGCGCAAGCTGAATATACCTGCAATATTGATTTTGCTTACGGTATTGCTGTTAATAACACACAGCTTAGAGTGATGGACAAAACCCGCACTGTGGTTCAAATAAACGACCGGAATCAATTGTTCATTGGCGGCCGTTGGCAAACCTTAAGCGAACAAGAGCGGCAATGGCTTGAAGAGTATTCGTCTGGGCTACACTATGTGGTGCCGAAAATGATTGTTTTGGCTACGGAAGGTGTAGACCTTGCCATTGATACCATTGAACACGTGTATTTAGGGCTAGTTGGAAGCGACCATGATAGCTATGAACGGTTAAATGCCGCAATGAAACGGGTACAAAACCGGGTTAAAGACAAGTTTAGACACGCTAGCAGTCATTATTTTATTGGGCCGGGATCGCTGGAAAGCGTTGACGAGTTTGTAGACAGTGAAATTGAAGCGCAGCTAGAAGAAGCGATTTCAACCTCGGTAGGTGGAATACTCTCTGCCATTAGCGGCATCAATACCGGGAGCGGAGAAGTGAACCAGGAAAAGGTAGCTGAAATAACCCGCCAGCTTAACAACGTGGGGGAACACTTAGACGTTGGTGACAAAGCCACAACATTGCGCAAAAAAGCAGAGTGGTTCTGTGAGAAACTAAAACGACTTGATGTTGCCGAAGAGAAATTACGCGCCAGCATACCTGGGCTACAGCCATACAATATCATTACTCGGCATGACAAAACCGACGATTAACGTTTTGCTATGCAACATGCTCACGGAAGCACGCGAAAAACTGAAGCTTACAAAAATAGCCTTAAGAAAAAGAACCTCACGAAAAGCCTGCTAAAACGCAGGCTTTTTTAGTATTAACGCTAGGCTAAACAAAGCAAGACAAGAGCGAATTTAAATACCGACGACCTTTTGCGGTTACTTGCCAGTGGGTGTCCGATATGGATAACAGCCCTTGATGCTGTGCATCACACAGGGCACGCTCTACTTCATCAGTTATAGCGATACCGGTAAAGTCGCTAAAATCACTGATAGCGCAGGGCTCCACCAAGCGAAAGCGGTTCATAAAGAACTCGAAGGGTAAATCGCCAGCTTCAACTTGAGATTGCGTATCCAAGTAAGGGCGGCTCATTTCCATGTAGCCCCTTGGATGCTTAACCTTAACAGTACGGTGAATAGTACCATTAGCCGCATCGGTGATTTTTCCATGGGCTCCACAGCCAATGCCTAAGTAATCACCAAAGCGCCAGTAATTTAAGTTGTGACGACACTGGTGGCCATCTTTGGCATAGCCTGAAATTTCATACTGCTGATAGCCTGCATTTTCTAAAAGCTTATGGCCCTGTTCCTGTATTTCCCACAAAATGTCATCGTCGGGCAATTCAGGCGGTCTCGAGTAGAAAGGCGTATTGGGTTCGATAGTCAGTTGATACCACGACAAGTGATACGGATTTAGAGCAATGCCTTGTTTTAAATCTGACATAGCATTGTCAACGCTTTGCTCGGGAAGGCCGTGCATCAGATCTAGGTTAAACGTGGGCAACCCCGCACTATGGGCCTGTTTTACCGCGTTTTCAGCTTGGCTTTCATTGTGAATGCGACCAAGCACCTTTAAATGCTTAGGCTGAAAGCTCTGTATACCAACGGAGATGCGGTTCACGCCCGCCTGATAAAAGCCGGCAAACTTTCCTGCCTCTACCGTACCTGGGTTCGCTTCCATGGTGATTTCAGCATTGTCGCTTAGGTTAACGCGCGCCTTTACCCCGTTTAAGATATCTGCCATGGCATCAGCTGAAAATAAGCTGGGTGTGCCGCCACCAATGAAAATAGTTTCAACAACGCGGTCACCAATACGCTTTGCATCAATGGCTAAATCATCAAGCAGGTGGGCCACATATTCTTTTTCGGGGAGGTCAGACTTAAGCCCGTGAGAGTTAAAGTCACAGTACGGGCACTTTTGAACGCACCAGGGAATGTGTATGTACAGGCTTAGCGGAGGATTACGCAAAAGTTGCTCTCATTGTATCAAGCAAAATACTAAGGGCGTTACCCCGGTGGCTTATGCGGTTTTTCTCGGCCTTTTCCAATTCAGCAGCGGTGCAGCCGTGAGTTGGCACATGGAACACAGGGTCGTAACCAAAACCGTCGTTACCAGAACGTGCGCTTAAAATTTCCCCTTCCCATTTACCTTGGCTAACCAGCGGTACAGGGTCGTCGGCATGACGCATGAACACTAAAGTACAGAAAAAGTGTGCCTTGCGATGAGTTTCGCCATCAAGGGAAGCTAATAGCTTGTCGATATTGGTATCATCAGTTGCATCAGCGCCAGCATAGCGTGCTGAATAGATGCCGGGCGCACCGCCTAGGGCATCCACCACCAAGCCTGAGTCGTCAGCAATAGCAGGAAGGCCGGTCACCTGTGCGGCATGGCGCGCTTTAATAATGGCATTTTCAACGAATGTGGTTCCCGTTTCCGGTACATCAGATACACCTAATTCCTTTTGCGCTACTACGTCTACACCATACTCTGCAAATAAGGATGCAAACTCACGCACCTTGCCTTGGTTACCTGTGGCGAGAACAATTTTTTCTGGAAATTTCAATGTGCCAGACTCCTCGTTTTTTCTTTGCTCCTGAAATAAGCTCGAACCCATTAATCGGGTACTTGAGGTTATTTAGGACGAAGGTTGGGAGTGGATTGAGCAAACCCTCTGCCGCAGGGATGCGGCAGCGGAGCGCACATGGATGTGTTTACCGCGTGTTTGCGAAAGCCACTCCCAACCTTTGGCCATCGCATCACTCACCCTCAATGTGCTCGTGTTTTACTTTTTCTTCTTAGGCTTGGCTTTCGCCTTAGTTTTATCTTTGGCCTTCACTTTTTTCTTTTTCGGGCCAATTTTAGGCGTTTTGTTTTTAGGGCGTAGCTCGTCAATGACGCGAGCTTTAAGTGGTTCGCCCATGTAACGCGCTGCTTTGGTTACCATTTCAAAGTCGTGTGCTTCAACCAGTGAAATAGCCGTGCCTTTAGCGCCTGCGCGGCCGGTTCTACCAATACGGTGAACGTAAATATCGGCTTTGCGCGGCATATCAAAGTTAATAACATGACTGACGTTTGGCACGTCAATGCCACGGGCAGCTACATCAGTCGCTAGCAAAATAGGGACTTCGCCACTTTTAAAGCGGGCCATAGCGGCGTTGCGTTTGTCCTGCGGCATTTCACCTTGCAACCAGCACACCTGGATATCTTGTGAAGCTAAAAAGTCTTTTAGCATTTGCAGGCGGTCGCGGGTTTTTACAAATACCACCGCCGATGTTGTAGTTTCCTGCTTCAATATGTTCACCAAAAGAGCTTGCTTGTGATTCATGTCATCAGCAAGGTGATACCACTGGTGAATTTTATTCTTCTCTTTGCGCGACGGGTTTGCTTCAACAATTTCGGGGTTATTAAGAATGTCGTGAGCGAAGGTCTTAACACCTTTACCTTCAAGGGTGGCCGAGAACAGCAGGTTCTGCTTGCGCCAGCGCGCTTCCGCCGCAATTTGGTTCACCACAGTCGAGAAGCCCATATCCAGCATACGGTCGGCTTCATCAAGAATTAAACATTCAATATCGCGACAGTCTGCCGCTTCTTTTTCAATGTGTTCAAGAAGACGGCCTGGTGTGGCGACAAGAATATCTAAGTTCTTGCTAAGCGTCTCTTTATCTGTGCCGTAGTTAATACCGCCAGTAATTACTCCACACACAAGCTGGGTGTGCTTGGTAATGGCAACCGCTTGCTCGTAAACCTGCAAAGCCAGTTCGCGGGTTGGCGTTAAGATCAAAATACGTGTCGCACCCGGCTGTTTGCGCGGGTAGTCGAGTAAAAACTGACAGGCTGGCAATAAGAATGCAGCGGTTTTACCTGTACCAGTTGGCGCAGACGCTAAAATATCTCGGCCGTCTAGCGCGTGTGGGATCACCAATTCTTGAATGTTAGTTGGAGCTTCAAACCCCATATCTGCTGCTGCGTGACACAGCGCATCGTCTAATTCGAGTTCTTCGAAAGTCATAGTATAAAAAATGCTCTAAATGAATGGGGCATATTGTAGCATTGCTATACCAAAACATAGAGAAAAACTGCTGTTAAATTCGCACGCAGGAGGTAAAAACACATTCAAATACCAAGTAGCTCACCATATTTGGTACCGGTGATTTTTAAACTATTCGCCTATCGAAGCAATGGCGTCTAATTTCGCTTGGTTCAGGGCTTCTTTTATCGCTGGGCCTTTAACGCCCGTGGCAATGATGTCTTGCACATTTACTTGGTTGGCCGCGCTCAAAGCGTTTTCTATGTGCTCCTGTTGGCGCTGCCAATCTAAGTCCTTGTAATGAGCATAAGGCGCAAAAGCCTTAAGCAACAGGGTAAAGCGCTCGCTTCTTCGCCATGCATCACAGCCATTGAATAAGGCGAGTAAGTCGGCGGGCGAGTTCTGCGTGTTTAATAGAAAATCTTTAAACTTGCAGGCAAGAATGACAATCTCACTTAGTTGATTCTGCACTTTCAGTCGATTGCATAACCGCTTCGCTTCCTCTTCATTAAGGTGAGCGAGCAGGGCAGTGAACCTTATTATGAGGGTAGTTGTGCCTGAAGAGCTGCTTTCAGGTATTTTGGTTTCAAGCGGTTTAGTTTCAAGTTGCCCGCTTTTATCGAAGTTTTCTTTTGCGGCATTTTCTAGTGCTACCGCTGTTTTTAATGTGGCTATCGCCGCATCTAAATTACTTTCCAGTTCAGCAAACCAGTCATTAAGGCCATGAGCTTGGTTTAATACAGTGAAAAACACATGCGGCGTTTTCTCTAAAAGACTACGTTTTGTTTCTTGCCATACGCGCTCTGCGCTTAACGTGCTTAACTCGCCGCTTTCGGCCATAGACTGCATTAGCGCCATGGTCTCATTGGCAATGGTAAACCTTAAATAAGCGTAACGAGTGGCAAAACGGGCTACACGAAATACCCGAAGCGGGTCTTCACTGAAGGCTTCTGATACGTGGCGCAATAGGCGATTATCTAAATCTCGCTTTCCGCCGTAAGGGTCGATAAGGTTCCCCATATTGTCTTGGGCTATCGCATTAACGGTCAGATCTCGGCGCAGTAAGTCTTCTTCTAACGTTACCGAGCTTGACGCATCGCACACAAACCCAGTGTAGCCTTTACCTGACTTACGCTCTGTGCGAGCAAGGGCGTATTCTTCCTGAGTTTTGGGGTGCAAAAAAACAGGGAAGTCTTTGCCCACTTGGGTAAAACCTTGGCTAAGCATTTCTTGTGGGGTAGCGCCTACTACCACATAGTCGCGTTCAATCACTTTTCTATTTAACAGTGCGTCACGCACTGCGCCACCAACGAGATATACTTGCATGCTCTTCCAACGATTTTTTTTAGTCAGTAATACTTTTTAGATTGGGGATGCATCAACTTTTGGCGTGTAACGAAAATAAACATTCCCCACGTAATAGTGGCGCAGTATAGCAATGTTACAAATAAAATTCGTAGCCACGTCGTTATGCGCTTTCACTTACAGGTTGCGTCTGGTAGTTTAATCCACGTCAAAAACAAAACAAATAGGCACTTCAGCAACCATGTATTTGAATTATTTCGGGTTAAATGACAATCCTTTTTCGATTGCGCCCAACCCCGATTATTTGTATATGAGCCCACGACACAAAGAGGCGTTGGCTCATTTAACATTTGGACTCAGGGAGAGTGGTGGTTTTGTAATGCTCACAGGAGAGGTGGGGACAGGAAAAACCACGGTTTCAAGAAAGCTGTTGCAGCAGCTGCCGGACAATACCCAAGTCGCCATGATCCTAAACCCAACGCTATCTGCATTAGAGCTATTAGCCACAGTATGCGACGAATTGGGTTTGGCATATAACTCCGACAAAGCCAGCTTAAAATACTTCACCGATTTAATTTTGTCGAAATTAGCGGAAAACCATCAGGCGGGTATCAATACAGTGTTGATGGTTGATGAAGCTCAACACTTATTGCCTGAAGTATTAGAGCAGCTGCGCTTATTAACCAATTTAGAAACCAACCGTGAAAAACTGCTAAAAGTGGTGCTAATTGGCCAGCCCGAGCTACAGCAATTGTTAAAGCGTAACGAGTTGCGCCAGTTGGCCCAACGTATCACTGCCCGTTACCACTTACTTCCTTTAACCGCGCCAGAGGTGAGTGCGTATATTGCGCATCGCTTAAGTGTTGCAGAAGGGGACATCAGCATATTCAGTAAGTCTACGTTGCGCGCAGTGCATCAAATTACTGGCGGGATCCCAAGGGTGATCAATTTGCTTTGCGACCGCGCGTTAACGCTATCGTTTACTAAGCAGCATGCTGTGGTTCAAAAGCCCATTTTCTTGGCAGCAGCAGAGCAAATATTGGGCGAAGACGTAGTGAGCCAGCGTGTGCAAAGTCAGCGAAAGTGGTACTTGGTATCCGCCTTTTTCGTCGCCGTTGTATGTGGTTACGGGGTGGGGAGTTTGTATGTCTAATATCGTAGCCATTGAAAACGTAAAGCCCGGTATGGTGATAGTACAAATACTTAAGCAAAACGGGCCGGTAAAAATTCGAAAATCAGGCTTGGTGACCAGTGATGCTATGGTTCAAGGGTTGTCAGAAATGGGCGTGCAAGAGGTTGAAATAGACCCAGACCAAACGGTGGAGATTGCGCCTGCGGTGCATCATAGAACCCAAACTCAAGCCTTATTGCGAGGCGAGCACGATACGACAGCCAAATTTGATAAGTCGCTTAATGAGCAGTTTAATCGCAGTTTATTCTTACCCACGGTAGAAGGGTTACCATCCGCATGGAAGCTCTATACTAAGCAGGCTACATTATTTGCAGTGGTCATAATTGTTGGTTTGGGTATAGGCTTTTGTGCTGCAACAATCGAACGCTGGTGGCCCATAGTAACTTCACACACCGCCAAGCTTGAAAGCTCGCCTGTTGCTGAAACGAAAAACAGTACAACGGATAATGAAAATAACGAGGGAACACCGAGCCTACATGCAGCGCAAAATAAAGAAGAGTTAAAACAGGTTTCGGTAAAGGGGACCTCAGCAAGCGACACGACTTCTCAAACTACACAGGGTAACGTGGGGCAGAATAATTCACAGGGGGATTCTGCTGGCTCTCAACCTATTAGTCCGTCGGGAACAAGCGGCTCTGTTGGTCAAACCGGTGGTGCTAGCAGTCAAGCGGATGGCCTTAACGCAGAAGTACAACAACCTCTAGCTAACCCAGTAGCCCAAAGCGAGAGCGAGAGAGGCAGCGTTGATGTAAATGGAAAGGAGGCGGCGCAATCACAGTCCGCCTTAAGTGGTGACACAGCACAAGAGTACGAAGGAAAGGTCCTCAACGAGGATACATCGAATTCTGATGTATCGGTATCGCCCGAACTCATGGCTCGCTTTAACGCAGCGGTTGAAGCCCTTGATACTAAAGCGCAAGATAATGAGCGGCCTGATGAGAATGTGCTAACGGTAAAAGATGATATTCCCAGAGTCGATCAGCTTCCCGTTCGCTTACTTACGCGGCTTCCTACAATGAACTTTAGTGCCCATATGTACGCGTCTCGCACGGCTGATCGGTGGGTCAGGGTAAACGGGCGGCAACTAGGTGAAGGCGATTGGATTGCCGATAAGGTGCAAATTATTAATATAGAAGCGCAGCGGGTAGTGCTTTCATTTGAAGATGAATTGTTTACCATGGCGGCGTTGACTGACTGGTAAAGACCTGCCACTTAAATGTGACGTATCTTTTATGCGCATTTACTTACGCGAAAAATTAAAAAGGTCGAGTACGGGGAGAGCTTTAAAAGTAGCACGCATTTCAAAATGTCGAATTAGGCCTGACGGCGATAGTAAATCGGACTCAGGCCTATTAGTGTTAGCTTAAAGTGGCATTTGGTTAACGAACACGTCTTTAAAAAACTTAGGCAGGTTTAAACTGAACTCTTCTGGTCTAACGCCTGAGACAATTTCATCATCGTACAGACTAAGATCAACACGTTTCACTTCGTTGAAGTGTTGAGATGTAACGCTGTAAAAGGTCATAACATGCGGGCTTACCGGGTCTTTGGGGTTTAGTCTACTTACTATGCCTAGCTTGCCGCTTTTAAGCCTAACCAGTGAACCTACAGGATGTACGCCAATACACTGTATGAATTGCTTCACCAATTCCTGATCTAAATTTTCAGTAGCAGTTAAACGCTTCAAAGCTTGGGTTGGCGTAATACTGTTTTTGTGCGGACGGTTCGATGTCATAGCGTCATACGCATCAACAATGGCGGCAATGCGAGCAAACTCAGATACTTCGTCGCCCACTAACCCTTTTGGATAGCCGCTGCCGTCAACCCGTTCATGGTGCTGTTCAATAATACGAAGTGACAGGTCGGAAATGTCACCGCATTGAGCGACCAAATCAGCACCTATTTCCACATGTGTTTTCATTACATCCCAGTCATTTTGAGAAAACTGACCCGTATTATTACGTATGTCCTCGGGTAGCGAAGACATGCCAATATCCATCAGCAAAGCGCCTAAACTAACTTGTTCAATGGTGTCTCTGTCGAAGCCAAGAAACTCACAAAAGATACCGCTGAGCACGCTGCAGTTTATACTGTGCTCAAGCAAGTAATGGTCTGTATCTTTGATCATAGTCAGACAGCTAAGCGCATCTTTATTATCAAAAACGCTTTCTATTAAACTTTGCGATAGGGATTCCACTGGGGACAAATCTTTTGCCCCACCATTTTTCAATGACTTTAAAAAGCGGCTTTGGATAGAGAGAGCGCTGTCGTATAAGTCGTTAGCTTCATTAATAGAGTCACGGCCTACAGGCTTCACGGTAGGTTTTTCGGGAGCTGTTTCAGGTTTGACGGGCGCTTTTTCTGCCTTAGGAAGTTTAGATTTGGCAAGGTCAACTTCAACAACCAGAATGCCTTTTGAATTAAGGCTATCAATGATGGCTTGGGTTTTCACAATGCCTTTAGAGCGCATTTTCAATGAGCCCGTTTGTTCAAGTACTTGATTGACGTACATCCCTGGCTGCAAATCATCAATGGGTACCTGTTTTAGCATTATCTCTCCTGTGGGACGTGTTGCCGCATATTCAACTACAATAGAGGCGAATAGTACGATATTCCAATAGAAAAAGTGAGCGGTTTATTAACCTTTAGTATAGAGCAACATTTTTTTGATTTAATCGTTGCTTCGTCTATCTGAACAATAGGACAGTGATTTGTTCTCTGTATAGAAGACGTTGTTTCGTGTATTGCATCTATTTTGCAGTAGAGGAAAACAGGTGAATGCTACTTGGTAGTGGCATTCACCTGGGTATGGAGTAAGCAGTTAATGCCTACAACCAAGAAGGCTGCTTATTTTCAAACGCTTCTATTTTACCTGTAAGCTCTAGTGTTTGCCCAATGGCATCTAACCCTTTTATTAGGTTATTTTTGTGATGCTCTGCAATATCAAAGCTAAAGCTCGTATCGTTAAAGCTTACGGTTTGCGCTGGAAGATCCACAGTAATCTCGGTTGTTGGATCTGCTTTCACTGCAGCAAATAATGCGTCCATTTGTTCGCTAGACAATGCAACAGGTACTAGCTGATTGTTAATGCAATTGCCGTAGAATATATCCGCAAAGCTGGTGGCGATAACGGTTTTAAAGCCAAAGTCAGCCAGTGCCCAGGGGGCGTGTTCACGACTTGAACCACAGCCAAAGTTTTCGCGCGCTAGCAACAAGCTTGCGCCTTTATGCTCTGCCTTGTTAAGTGAAAATTCAGGGTTTGGCTCTTTTTCTTCCAGGTCCAAATAGCGCCAGTCGTGAAACAAGTGCTTGCCATAGCCTGCGCGGGTTACGCCGGTAAGAAACTGCTTTGGAATGATTTGGTCGGTATCGACATTGGCCTGATCAAGTGGCGCAGCAATGCCTGTGTGTTGTGTAAAACCTTGTTCAGACATAACTTACTCCTGATAATCTCTAACGTCAGCAAAACGGCCATTGATAGCCGCGGCCGCAGCCATTGCTGGGCTAACCAAATGGGTGCGCGCTCCACGCCCTTGACGACCTTCGAAGTTGCGGTTACTGGTAGAGGCACATCTATCGCCTGCTACTAGTTTGTCGTCGTTCATACCAAGACACATTGAACAGCCCGGTAAGCGCCATTCAAAGCCAGCGTCAGTAAAAATCTTATCCAGGCCTTCCGCTTCTGCTTGGCGTTTAACCGCGCCCGAACCCGGTACGACAATTGCGGTAACGGAATCGGCGACTTTGCCGCGTTTAGCAACTTGTGCCGCCGCGCGCATGTCTTCTATACGTCCGTTGGTACAAGAGCCAATAAATACGTGGTTTACTGGGATATCATTAAGCTTTTCGCCTGGCTTTAAGCCCATGTACTCCAGCGCTTTTACCGCACTTTCTTTTTCAATAGGGTCATTGAAATCTTCTGGCGCGGGAACAGGCGTATTCACACCGATAACCTGGCCTGGGTTTGTACCCCAAGTAACCTGTGGAGCAATATCTGCCGCTTCAAGTTCAACCACAGTATCAAACGTGGCGCCTTCTTCAGTGTATAGCGTTTTCCAGTAGGCTACCGCATCTTCCCAGTCTTGGCCTTTTGGTGCGTATTCGCGACCCTCAAGGTAGGCAAAGGTTTTCTCATCTGGCGCAACTAGCCCTGCCTTGGCACCCGCTTCAATACTCATGTTGCACACAGTCATGCGCTCTTCCATGCTTAAACCGCGAATCGCTTCACCCGCGTATTCAATAACATGGCCGGTTGCGCCAGCGTGGCCAATTTTGCCAATAATGGCAAGAATGATGTCTTTTGCGGTAATGCCAACGGGTAGTGTACCGTTTACATTAATCAGCATGCTTTTCGCACGGCTTTGCTTAAGGGTTTGCGTAGCCAGTACATGCTCGACTTGAGACGTACCAATACCGAAGGCAAGCGCACCAAATGCGCCGTGGGTAGCGGTATGTGAATCACCGCACACTACTGTCATGCCGGGTTGAATTAAGCCAAGTTCTGGCCCCATAACATGCACAATGCCTTGCTTTTGGTGGCCAACAGGAAAAAGCTGAATATTATGCTCTTCACAGTTTTTAGCCAAGGTTTGAAGCTGCAGCGCGTTAGCCGGGCCGCACGCATCAATTGCCAATGAACGGGTTGATATACTGTGATCCATAGTGCCAACAGTACGATCTGGACGACGTACTTTGCGGCCCTTTTCGTTTAAGCCCGCGAATGCCTGCGGCGACGTCACTTCGTGAATTAAATGACGGTCTATATAAATTAAGCTGTCTTCACCGATTTGGTCGATAATGTGCGCTTGCCACACTTTGTCATATAAGGTCTTGGCCATGAGGTTCTTTTACTCCTGCGCCATTAATTGTTTTACAATTTCATCGCCTACTTGCGATGTGCTTGCTGCATTTTCACGTTGTTCAGCAGGGAGTAACTCGCCTGTCAGTACACCTGCTTCTAATGTGGCTACTACCGCTTTTTCAATCGCATCTGCAGCGTCGCCTAAGTTCATGCTAAAACGCAGCATCATAGCGGCTGATAAAATTTGTGCGATAGGGTTAGCGATACCCTGACCTGCGATATCGGGAGCTGAACCGCCTGCAGGTTCATAAAGGCCAAAGCCATCTTCGTTCATACTTGCCGACGGTAACAAGCCCATAGAGCCGGTCATCATGGCGCATTCGTCAGAAACGATATCGCCAAACAGGTTAGAGCATAGCATCACGTCGAACTGAGCCGGGTTCTTCATAATTTGCATAGTCGCGTTATCAATGTAGATATGGTCAAGCTCTACGTCTGGGTAGTCTTTTGCTACTTCTTCGGCAATCTCGCGCCATAAACGGCTTGTGACCAATACGTTTGCTTTATCTACAGAGGTTACTTTACCGCGACGCTTTTGCGCTGCTTCAAACGCTGCAATAGCAATACGGCGAATTTCCCTTTTGCTGTAGCGCATGGTGTCATAAGCGAATTCCTCTTCGCCTTCACCTTCACGACCTTTTGGCTGGCCAAAGTAAATACCGCTAGTCAGTTCGCGCACAACTAAAACATCTACCCCTGACTTAGCAATGTCTTCGCGTAGCGGCGACAGGCTTTCAAGACCAGGATAAATGCGTGCAGGACGAAGATTACTGAACAGGTCAAAGTGGCTACGAAGGGTAAGCAACGCAGCACGTTCTGGGCGCTGCTCTAACGGTAATGTATCCCATTTAGGGCCGCCGATGCTGCCAAACAAAATCGCATCGGCTTGTTCGCAGCCTAGCAAAGTTTTAGAAGGCAGGGCTTCACCTTCAGTATCAATGGCATAGCCACCCACAGGGTATGCAGTTCGGTTTAGGCTAACGTTAAACTTCTTTTCAACTGCATCTAAAACCTTATTGGCTTCCTGCATAACTTCTGGGCCGATACCGTCTCCGGCTAGTACGGCAATTGAATACTGGCTCATTTATACTCCCGCAACGCGTTCTTGTTGATTTTTTTGCTGATCGATTTGATCGGCTAAATAAGTGTTGTTTAATACAAAGATCAAGGCTTTAACACCGGCTTCTACAATATCTGTAGCAAGGCCAATACCATGAAAGCGGCGGCCTTTATAAGTGGCGATAACGCTTACTTGTGCTAGGGCGTCTGCACCTTCACCTTTTGAATCTAGTTTGAAGTCCACAACTTCTAAATCTTCATGCCCAAGTATAGACATAATCGCTTTATAAGCCGCATCTACAGGGCCGTTGCCAGTACTAGACTGGGTAATTTCTTCATTGCCCACTTTCATTTTAACCGTGGCGCTTGGAATGATTTCACGGCCTGAATTCGCTTGAAGATAAAGCAATTGGAAGTGAGCTTGATCGTGTTTTTGTTTATCAAAGAACAACAAGGCTTCAAGGTCGTAATCGTACACTTGCCCTTTTTTATCCGCTAACTTCAAGAATGCGTCATAAACCGCTTCTAAATCATAGTCTTCTGCTTTGTAACCCAGTTCGGTCAAACGGTGTTTAATTACATGCCGACCAGATCGCGACGTTAAGTTTAGGTTGTTTTTATTAATGCCCACACTTTCAGGGGTCATAATTTCATAAGTGTTTTGCGCTTTTAAGACGCCGTCTTGGTGAATACCAGACGAGTGACTAAATGCGTTAGCGCCGACAATGGCTTTGTTTGCCTGCACGGGCATATTACAAAGCTGACTAACTAACTTAGAAGAACGTGAAATTTCAGAAGAATTGATATTGGTTTCAAAGCCCAACATGTTCTTACGAGTTTGTAAGATCATGGCAATTTCTTCTAGCGACGCATTACCCGCACGCTCACCAATACCATTAATAGTACACTCTACCTGCCTAGCGCCTTGCTCGACGGCCGCAAGGGAGTTTGCAACGGCTAAACCCAAATCGTTGTGGCAATGCACCGAAATGGTCGCTTTATCGATATTCGGAACGCGATTGAACAGTTGCTGAATAATGCCGCCAAACTCAGTTGGCGTGGTGTAGCCTACGGTATCAGGAATATTGACGGTAGTTGCGCCGGCGTTGATTGCTGCCTCTACCATACGGCATAGGTAATCGATATGAGTACGGCCCGCATCTTCACACGAAAACTCCACGTCGTCTGTGTACTTGCGCGCATGTTTTACGGCAGCTACTGCCATATCCACAATTTCATCTTGAGACTTGCGAAGCTTGGCGCCCACGTGAATTTCAGAGGTGGCGATAAAGGTGTGTATACGAAACTGTTCGGCAACGCTCAACGCTTGTCCACAGGCATCAATGTCGCCTGGAAGCGCCCGAGATAAACCACAAACGATAGAGTTTTTCACTTCTTTTGCAATCATTTGAACTGATTGAAAATCACCGGGTGAAGATACAGGGAAACCAGCTTCGATAATATCAACGCCTAACCGTTCGAGCGCCAGCGCAATCTGTAGTTTTTCTTTGGCACTTAGGCTTGCAGGTAAGGCCTGCTCACCGTCTCGCAATGTGGTATCAAAGATTTTCACTTGATTTGTCATGACGCTCTCTCAGTTAAATAGTTAAAAAAAAACCCGTGCTTGGCACGGGTTTTTGTGAATTTGAATCGCTGGTCGCAATCTACCCGTGCAGTCTGGCTGCCATAAGGAGTAGAGATAGAAGAAGAAAACGAATACGCATTTGCTGTTGTTTCTTTGCTGACCAAGTTGATAGCGACAATGTACCATGTGGCATGAAGAGGTCAACCATTGTTTACGATAATGAGTATATTTTTAGTGCATAACCGTTTTATTTTTATTATTTAGGATGGGTATCCTAATCTGGTGGTGCATTCTTCCTGTTTAACGTTTTGCGCGCCATTTTTTTATCTGATTAGTAAGGGTGAGCGCTTTTGTTAGGACAAATGTACTAATCATAACGTAATTGTTGATAAAGCTATTTTGGTTTTTTATGCAGTTATTTTGGTTTTTTATTGTTTTTTTGGCGTTAACGTCAAGTTTTTCCAGTTAATTTGTGTTGAGAGGCGCATCTCTCTCATAGAAAGCGCGCGGGGCATTGTTCTTGTTTTATAATTCCACACGTGCCCACTACATGCACTGCTCATTATCGCCTTAGTAGGCTTCAGTAACGTTATGGAGTTTAGGGCAGCTTCCTTGGTTTCGTTGGCTCTTGATAGAAGAGAGCGTGCTACATTAAACCAACCATGCTTATTCAGATGAACCTTTCCCTCATCAGCATTAAACATATCGATTGAATCAAGCTCTATAGTAAACCCTTCGATGGAGTGTATGAGTACGGGCACAATTAAACCGTAAGCCATATGCTTTCGGTACCAATTAATACAATTTTCACTATCTTGGTTGAGCCCGGGGCATTTTGCTGGTTGTTTTGCATACCAGCTTCCATTATGCGTATCTACCTGAAGGGGCGAAGGTGAATTCTGGCTAACCATAAAGCGCGCTACACTTTGAACGTGGTAGGGAAGGCCGCCCATGCGCCGTTTTAGTATGGAAATATTTGTTGTGCTTAGGTGCGACAGCGCTATCAACTCCCGTTCATACAGTGCGGTACAGATTTCTGTAAATTGAGCGTGGCTACCACCTAGCTCTCCCGACTCACTAAAAAAACCTGTTTGAGTACGGGAAGAAGAACCCTCTATCGTCATCACCTATCTGCACATACTTTTCGATTATTGAATAACCGTATCAAGAAACGGCGAGAAGCGCCATATAGGTGCTTCAAAAGCTCCAAAAGGAGTAATAGCCAAGCGCGTAAACTTGCTTCCCCCAATCGCTTTCTATAGGCATAAGCCCGAGTAAGACTAATTGTTGTGAAATCTGTATGACCAATTTAATTTTCTTGTAATCGCTATTTTACAGTGCGAAATAAAGCTGCTGAAAAATGATGGTTCGGTACTTAAAGTACTGTATCGCAATGATATTTATTTCGTTTTTGTGGATCTAAATCACTTATTTTGTAATTGGGTATACTATTGGTAAAGCCAATAGTGCATTTTATTTTTACCGTTTTTGATATTTAGTGTTGACCAATATGGAAAGTTGTCTTACTTTTGTAATGGTCTTGTAAATTATATGTAAGATAGGTTTGCAAGGCGGGTAGGTTGCAAGTCAGTTAAGCGGTAAGGAATGAATACTTAGGCATTCCTCAATCCTTGAGAGGAAAACACACATGTCACACAAATTATCTAAAATAACACTTGCGGTACTTTCGGCGACGACACTAAGCCTGACCGCATCACTAAATGCACAAGAAACACAGCAAGAACAAAACGAAGATGTAGAAGTTATCGAGGTATCAGGCATTCGAGCGTCACTTGCTAGCGCAATGAATGAAAAACGATTTAAGAATAACCTTGTGGAGGTTATTGAAGCGGAAGACATTGGTAAGCTGCCGGATCAGAACCTCGCGGAAGTTTTAGAGAATATTACGGGTATACAAATTACGCGTGAAGCGGGCGTAGGTACTGGCGTACAAATTCGTGGTACCGATGCCAACCGTACTGAGATAAACGGCGTTTCAACGGTGGGCTCTGGCGCTGGTCGAAGCGGCATCGATTTTGAAGATGTTTCGGCAGCGATCATTGCGGGTTTGGAAGTGACTAAGTCACCAGACGCGAAAACCATTGAAGGGTCTGTAGGCGGTACCATTAACCTGAAAACTATTCGTCCATTACAGCTTAATGAGCAGCTTGCAGCATTTCGCGTGCAGGGCGAAAACAGTAGCTTAACCACTGACAGTAATTTCCAACCGCGTTTATCAGGCACCTTTGGTGACAACTGGGATACTGATCACGGTACTATCGGTGTTGTTATTAGCGGTAGCTATTCACAGCAAGATGTAACAGCATTTCGCCCTCGTGCAGACCGCGATAACCTTATTGCATCTGACAGTGGTGTTGCCAGTGCACAATCCTTCGATTTTCTTCCTATCCAATTCTTTGTACAAGACTACGATAACTTCGAATATGAAACGAAAAACCTAGTAGGTACTATCGAATGGGCGCCGAACGATAATACTAAGCTTTTCTTCGACGCTATTATAAACGACCAAGAGCGACTGCAAGAGAGTTCCCGTGTTCAAGCGTCGGGCGTAAGTGCACTAAACGATGTATCTGTTCCTGATGAGTTCGAAACTGTCGACTTTGGTTCACTGGGGGGGACTGACTTAGGTTCTATACAAGCAGCCTTGCGTGGCGTTATCCCCGTAGATTTAGAAAATGATGATGACGATCCAAACCTTCGTTTGTCGACAGATACAAACTCTCGTGTTACTAAAAGTGAAATTTTCCGTCTTGGTGGCGAATGGCAGGGTGAAAAGTGGAGTGTATTTGCAGAAGTGGCGTCAACCTCATCTGATACTACAACGCCTAGCTTTAACACTACGCTTAACTTCATTAATCCTAATGCGCCGTTAGATGCTGGTGGCGGTAACGATAACTCTGTTCCTTTTGCCTATGATTTATCAGGCGGAGCTTTAACGTTTGGTATCGCTGAAGGAGCACAATACGCACCTACGGTAGAGCAATTGCTCGATCCAAACAACGTAGTACTTCGCGATGTTAATATTGGTCGTGACACTACCGAGAATTTCGAAGACGCATTCCGCGTAGATTTCACCTATTTCGTAGATACCATGATTACGTCAGTAGACTTCGGCTATCGTTATAATAAATCAGGCAGTAAGCGCGAAGATATAGGTACAAGTGTTGGCTTACGTACAATGGAAGATAGCCCTAGAGGCAGCCTCTTTAGTAATTTATTGGTTGCTGGCCCTGATAACTTTAACGATGCCGACGGCCGCGAACTTTATGTGAGCGACTTTTTAGTTATCGACCCTGAGCAAGTTTCTTCTGACCCTGATGCGGTGTTAGCGACATTACAAGAAGCGATGGAAGCCCATGGTTCTACCCGTTCGTTAAGTGCGCCAACAGCCAGTTCTTCAGGTTTCTTTGACATTGAGGAAGAAACCCATGCGCTTTACGCACAAGCTAATTTCGAATACGAAATGTTTCGCGGTAACTTCGGCGTGCGATATTTACAAACAGACGTAACCTCTGTAGGTAACTCAATAACGGTTGACGATGAAGGTAACGAGCTGGTCTCTCGTGTTACAAATACCGGTGACTATGACTTTATTCTACCTCGCTTCAATTTAGTTGCCGATGTGGCAGATGATGTTGTATTGCGATTTGGGGCGGGTAAAGATATCCGTCGTCCTAACTTTAATGACTTATCAACGTCGGTAACTTTCAGCACAAGCCCTAACCCGAATGTAGCCATTGGTAATCCTAACCTGACGCCAGAAGAAGTTATTTCTTACGATTTGGCGGCAGAATGGTATTTTGCTGAAGCCAGTGTAGTAAGTGTAGGTATATTCCACAAAACGCGTAAAGATTTGTTTGTAGATCAAATTGTAAGCCCTGTTGAAGACCCGGTTACCGGTTATCGAGACCTAACCGACCCTTGTGAAGGCGGTGGTATCTTTAACCCCATTGCCGATATCAACGTATTTGGCCCAGAGCTTGGCACGGGTTTATGTGTGGGGACAGAGACAAAAATTAACGACAGTGGTGAAACTACGCAGAAGGGCATTGAGTTTGCCATTCAGTATGATCTATCGGGATTTGAAAGCGAGCTAGGTTGGGCATCAGGCTTCGGTGTGCTTGCCAACTATACCATTCAAGAATTTGACGGTGGTGAAGCTGAGAACTCGGCAACGAGCCGTGCAGCGAACGTATTTGCTGCGACTACGGGCCAAGAAGATATTGAAGTATCAGCAGTGCAGGGTTTGCTTAATCTTTCAGAGAACGCGTACAACATAACGCTTTACTACGAGAAGTTTGGTCTATCTGCTCGCATGCGCTACACATGGCGTGAGGCTTACCGTACCGATGACTTCGGAAGTACGTCTAGCTTCCCATGGGGATTCCCTGCGGTGCAAGCTGACCGCGGTCAGTTGAACGCAAGCGTGACTTACGATGTTAACGAAAATCTTAACATTGGTGTTGAGGCAGTAAACATTACTGAGTCTGAAGTAGAGCAGTACTGTGTTAACGAAGGTGCACTTCTTTGTTTCCAAGGTCTGACTGACCGAAGAATTACGGTTGGTGCAAACTATCGTTTTTAATCTGTAAAACCACTGCCGTGACACACGGCAGTAACTACACCCTGGATCACAAAGTGTGGTTGTGATGTGTGCATTAGCCCTAACGCCAGTTAGGGCTTTTTTTGTTTGCCTGCTTCGCTGGGCAAAAAAAAAGGCACCGCGAATTACGCTGGTGCCTTTCAACAAAGCTAGTTAAACCATATTTGGCTTAAGCTTATTGACCTTTGATTTCACTAATACCTTTATAGGTTGCTGCGTCACCTAGTGCTTCCTCAATGCGAAGAAGTTGGTTGTACTTAGCAACACGGTCAGAACGACATAGTGAACCCGTCTTGATTTGGCCAGCCGCTGTACCTACTGCAAGGTCAGCAATGGTGGCGTCTTCTGTTTCACCAGAACGGTGAGAGATAACCGCTGTAAAGCCGGCGTCTTTCGCCATTTTAATTGCGTTAAGGGTTTCAGTTAGTGAACCGATTTGGTTGAACTTGATAAGGATTGAGTTGCCAATGCCGTTATCAATACCGCGCTTAAGAATTTTGGTATTAGTTACAAACAAGTCGTCGCCAACTAGCTGTACTTTGTCACCAATCTTCTTAGTTAGGCTTGCCCAGCCCTCCCAGTCGCTTTCGTCTAGGCCGTCTTCAATAGATACAATTGGGTACTGTGCAGAAAGGTCAGCAAGGTAGTCGCCAAACGCTTCTGAATCGAAGCTCTTGTCTTCGCCAGATAGAACGTATTTGCCTTCTTTGTAGAATTCAGACGCCGCACAGTCTAGTGCAAGTGTGATGTCTTCATTCATTTTATAGCCAGCGTTTTCAACGGCTTCAACGATAACAGCAAGTGCTTCAGCGTTTGAGCTAAGGTTAGGGGCAAAACCACCTTCGTCACCAACCGCTGTGTTTAGACCTTTGGCAGAAAGTACTTTCTTAAGTGCGTGGAAAATTTCCGCGCCCATACGTAGTGCTTCTTTAAAGCTCTTCGCGCCTACTGGCTGAACCATGAACTCTTGAATGTCTACGTTGTTGTCAGCGTGCTCACCACCGTTGATGATGTTCATCATAGGAACAGGCATTGAGTACTGACCAGATGTGCCGTTTAGGTCTGCAATGTGCTCGTAAAGTGCTACGCCTTTTTCAGCCGCTGCCGCTTTTGCTACAGCAAGAGAAACCGCAAGGATCGCGTTCGCGCCCAGTGTTTCTTTGTTTTCTGTGCCATCAAGGTCAATCATGATGCCGTCGATATCAGCTTGTGCTAGTGCGTCTTTGCCTAGTAATGCTGGTGCAATGGTATCGTTAATCGCTGCAACGGCTTTTGTTACGCCTTTACCTAGGTAACGAGACTTGTCGCCGTCGCGTAGTTCTAGTGCTTCGCGGCTACCAGTAGAGGCACCTGATGGTGCAGCAGCACGGCCCATTGCGCCTGATTCTAAGTATACATCTGCTTCTACAGTAGGATTTCCGCGTGAATCTAAGATTTCGCGTCCGATAATGCGACTAATTTTCGCCATGTTTTTTCCTCAACAATGTAATGGGGCGCAACGGGAGAGAGCGCCCCTTTTATTAGAAATTAGTGATTTTCTTTCTGGTACTTTCCTGCCGCAGCAACGAAACCAGTAAATAAAGGGTGTCCATCCCGAGGCGTTGATGTGAACTCAGGGTGGAATTGGCCCGCAATGAACCAAGGATGATCAGGGATTTCCACTACTTCTACAAGTCGCTTGTCAGTGGACAAACCACTTACTTTCAATCCTGCTGCTTCAATTTGATCGCGAAGATTATTGTTCACTTCGTAACGGTGACGGTGGCGCTCATAAATCTCAGCGTTGCCGTACATTTCGTGTACTTTTGTCCCTTCAATAAGGTGGCAAAGCTGGCTACCTAAACGCATTGTACCGCCAAGGTCTGATGTTTCAGTGCGCACTTCGGTTGTACCCGCAGCGTCTAACCACTCGGTAATAAGGCCAACAACTGGGTAAGGTGTTTCAGGGGCGAACTCTGTGCTGTTCGCGTTTTCCATCCCGGCAACATTACGTGCGTATTCGATAAGCGCTACCTGCATACCCAAACAAATTCCTAAGTATGGCACCTTGTTTTCGCGCGCATAGCGGGCTGCCGCAATTTTACCTTCAATACCGCGCTCACCAAAGCCGCCAGGCACTAAGATAGCATCTAACTGCTCTAAAATTTGTGTGCCTTTGCTTTCCACATCTTGTGAGTCAATGTGATGAATATTCACAGTAAGACGGTTTTTAAGGCCGGCGTGTTTAAGCGCTTCATTAACTGATTTATAAGCATCAGGCAGTTCTACGTACTTCCCAATCATGCCGATATTAACTTCAGCGGTAGGGTTAGATTCTGCGTAAAGTACCTGTTCCCACTCAGACAAGTCGGCTTCATTACATTCAAGACCGAAGCGGTCTACAACCAGCTGATCCATACCCTGAGCTTTAAGTGCGGCAGGGATACGGTAAATACTGTCTACGTCTTTTAATGAAATAACGGCTTTATCAGCAACGTTAGTGAACAGCGCAATTTTAGAGCGTTCACTGGCTGGCAATGCACCGACAGAACGGCACACTAAAATGTCTGGCTGAATACCAATAGAGCGAAGCTCTTTTACCGAGTGCTGCGTTGGCTTGGTTTTAACTTCGCCCGATGCAGGCATGTAAGGCACAAGTGTTAAGTGCATGAACATAGCGCGTTCACGGCCTACTTCAGTACCAAGCTGACGAATAGCTTCTAAGAAAGGTTGTGACTCGATGTCACCTACGGTTCCGCCCACTTCAACAATAGCCACATCATGACCTTCAGCACCTTCGATAACGCGGCGCTTAATTTCATTGGTAATGTGAGGGATAACCTGAATGGTTGCACCTAAGTAATCACCGCGACGCTCACGCTTCAGTACTTCTTCATATACCCGGCCGGTTGTGAAGTTGTTGCGCTTGGTCATACGGGTGCGAATAAAACGCTCATAGTGACCAAGATCAAGGTCGGTCTCTGCGCCGTCATCGGTAACAAATACTTCACCATGCTGGATGGGGCTCATTGTGCCCGGGTCGACATTGATGTAAGGGTCGAGTTTTAACATGGTTACGGTGAGACCGCGAGCTTCCAGAATTGCGGCTAATGATGCTGCAGCAATACCTTTACCTAGCGATGAAACTACACCACCTGTGACGAAAATATAATTTGTCATGCGAAACCTAGAACGTTTGGGTTGTATGGTAAATATAGGCTGGGTTTAGAACAAAACCAGCTACACTTTGGACGGGGCGATAGTATACGCAAATTCATGTGGGCAGACAATCAATTTGCCCACATGATGCGCAATTTTACGATTGACTTAAGCGTTTAAGGGTGTAGATGAGGTCGAGCGCTTGGCGAGGAGATAGCTCATCGGGCGATAAGTTTTCAAGCGCTTCCACCACGGGGTGCGGTTTGTCTGGAAAAAGCATTTCTGCTTGTCCTTTCGCATTTGAACTGTTGTCAATTTTTCTGGAGGTGTTGCTTTGCGCTTGCGAAGTGTCACTGCCCCTTGATTCATCACTGGTCATGACGTGAGATGATTCTAAAATAGCGAGCTTTTGCTGAGCGGCTTTAATCACAGGTTTTGGTACACCAGCAAGTTGTGCAACCTGTAAACCAAAGCTCTTGTTCGCGGCGCCTTCAGATACGGTATGCATAAAGCGAATGGTGTCTTCAAACTCCATCGCATTAAGATGCACGTTCACAACGCCCGCTTGCGTTTTGGGTAGCTCGGTCAGCTCAAAATAGTGGGTCGCAAAAAGGGTGTAGGCATTTAGCTGCTTCGCCAAGTAGCTCGCGCAGGCCCATGCCAGCGATAAACCATCATAGGTGCTGGTACCACGGCCAATTTCATCCATTAACACCAGTGAGTTTTCAGTCGCGTTATTAAGAATATTTGCCGTTTCGGTCATTTCAACCATGAAGGTTGAGCGGCCAGAGGCCAGGTCATCTGATGCGCCAATCCGGGTGAATATGCGATCCAGCTTGCCGATGTGGGCGTTTTCAGCAGGCACATAACTGCCGATGCAGGCCAATAAAGCAATAAGCGCTGTTTGACGCATGTAGGTCGACTTACCGCCCATGTTTGGGCCGGTAATAACGAGCATACGGCGCTCAGTATCCAGTTGCAGTGGGTTGGCAATGAAGGGGTCTTTCATTACGTTCTCAACCACAGGGTGGCGACCGGCATCATAAGTAAGCGCACATTCTTGGCTCAATTTTGGCCGATGCCAATCGAGCGATACCGCGCGTTCGGCAAAACAGCATAGCACGTCGAGCTTGGCAAGCGCTGCGGCGGTTTCAATTAACTTGTTGAGGTATGGCGCAAAATTGTCGAACAAGGCTTCATAAAGCTGTTTTTCAAGGGCAAGTGCAGCCCCTTGGCTACTTAGCACTTTGTCTTCGTGCTCTTTAAGCTCAGGCGTAATGTAACGTTCGGTGTTCTTAAGGGTCTGTCTTCGGATATATTCGGCGGGGGCCAAAGCGCTGTTAGCACGACTAATTTCAATAAAAAAACCGTGCACTTTGTTATAGCCCACTTTTAGCGTAGAAATGCCTGTGCGTTCACGCTCACGTTGCTCCATCGCATCTAAGTAGTCGGTAGCACCTTGTGATAGCTTGCGCAGTTCATCCAGTTCAGCATTATAGCCTTCGGCAATTACGCCACCATCGCGTATAACAACTGGTGGATTATCGATTATAGCGCTGTTTAACAGGGCTTGAAGCTCAGGGTAAGTGCCAATGGTTTCGCCAATACTTCTAATTTGTCCTGTGTCAAAACGGGCAAGAGCATCTTGCAAATCAGGCAGTGCATTAAACGCATTTTTTAAACGTGCAAAATCCCGAGGGCGCGCCGAGCGAAGGGCTAAACGCGCCATAATACGCTCTATGTCGCCAATGTGTTTTAGCGCACTGCGGATATCTTCAGGATCGTCATTAATAAAGGTGTCTATTGCGTCTAAGCGGCTTTGGAGCTCATGCTGGTCGGTCAGCGGCGAGTGAATGATTCGCTGTAACATACGACTGCCCATGGCCGTGGTGGTAGTGTCCATTACGCTGAACAGGGTATTTTCCTGACCGCCAGACAAATTATGGGTAAGTTCCAGGTTTCTGCGCGTTGCGGCATCAAGCTGAACACGGCTGTCTTGCTGTTCAGTCTGAATGCGGCGAATGTGGGGCAGGGCAGTGCGCTGGGTATCTTTTACATATTGTAAAACACAACCTGCTGCGCCTAAGCCTTTAGTGACGCCTTTTATACCAAAGCCATCTAAGGTTTTGGTTTCAAACTGGGCGTTAAGCTGTTCATTTGCAGTATCTACGTCGAATTCCCACTCGGGACGCCTGCGTAGCCCTTTGCGATTTTCAACAAGAGACAGGCTTTCAAAGCCTTCAGGGTAAAGTAACTCAGCCGGGTTAATGCGCTGAATTTCAGCCAGTAAGCTTTCATCACTATCGCACTCGAACACCACAAAGCGACCGCTAGTTACATCTAATGTGGCTAACCCATAATGCATGCTATGGCCGCACACAGCGGCAAGAATATTGTCGCGACGCTCTTCTAATAAAGCTTCGTCGGTTACAGTGCCTGGCGTAACAATGCGCTGAACGGCACGCTCAACGGGGCCTTTGCTCGTTGCTGGGTCGCCAACTTGTTCACAAATGGCGACCGACTCCCCCATTTTCACTAAACGCGATAGGTAGCTTTCTACCGCATGATAAGGCACGCCTGCCATGGGAATGGGCTCGCCACCCGATTTACCTCGCGCCGTAAGCGAAATATCCAGTAATTCAGCAGCTTTTTTGGCATCGTCATAAAATAACTCGTAAAAATCGCCCATGCGATAAAAAAGTAGAATATTCGGATGTTGCGCCTTTATGCTTAAATATTGGCGCATCATAGGAGTATGTGATTCCAAAAAATGCCTCTGCGAATTTGTTGCTGGGTTTAATGCCTGTTGAAGGGAATAAATGATAAACTCACCCTCTTTAAGATCAAGTGCAGATCTTATGAATAACAGATCTGGTGAATAACAACAGGTGTAACTAGGTATCTCTAAAATGAACGGTACATTTTCAACTGATTCGACAGTAAACGCCACCCCTTTAAGGCTTGATAGTGCATTATCTGCTCAAATTCAGGTATTGGGCGATGCACTTCGAGCAAAAGGTTGGAGTGTGTCTAGCGCAGAGTCCTGTACGGGCGGAGGTATAGCCTTTGCTTTTACCAGTGTATCGGGCAGCTCGGATTGGTTTAATCAATCATGGGTAACCTACTCAAACAGTGCTAAACAAAGCCGCTTGGGCGTTACCGAGCAAACGCTAGTAGAGTATGGCGCCGTATCTCAGCAAACGGTAAAAGAAATGGCGGACGGAGTACGCCGCAATAGTGGTGCGCAACTCGTTGTTACCGTAAGCGGGATTGCTGGCCCAAATGGTGGCAGTGAAGAAAAGCCGGTGGGTACTGTATGGTTCGGTTTTTTATGTGGCGAAAAAGCGGAACAAATTAAACAAGTATTTAGCGGTGACAGAGATGAAGTTCGCCATCACGCGATCGCTTTTGCTATTTCTCACTTAGTAAAATTGTTGAGTGAAAATTAAAAACACGGGTTGAAACTGTATGCTTGTACAGTATAGAATGTGATCATTATTTGATACCGTCATTAAATGAATAGGCGATGTCAAAACAGAATTTAACCGCAAATCCTAGAGGATACATACGTGGACGATAACAAATCAAAAGCTTTAACCGCCGCAGTAGGCCAAATTGAAAAGCAATTTGGTAAAGGCGCTATCATGCGCTTAGGCGACAACCAAGCCATGGATATTGAAGCGATTTCTACTGGCTCACTAACCATTGATATCGCTCTAGGCATAGGCGGTTTACCGTGTGGTCGTGTTGTAGAAATTTACGGTCCTGAATCATCAGGTAAAACCACGCTAACACTCCAAGTTATCGCTGAAGCGCAGAAAAATGGTAAAACCTGTGCGTTCGTTGACGCTGAACACGCCCTAGACCCTGTATACGCCGAAAAGTTAGGCGTAAACATTGACGAGCTATTGGTATCCCAGCCTGACACTGGTGAGCAAGCGCTAGAAATTTGCGACATGTTAGTTCGCTCTGGTGCTGTAGACGTCGTTATTGTTGACTCGGTTGCTGCACTTACACCAAAAGCCGAAATTGAAGGTGACATGGGTGATTCTCACGTTGGTCTTCAGGCCCGCTTGATGTCACAGGCGCTGCGTAAGCTTACGGCAAACATTAAGCGTTCAAACACCCTTTGTATCTTCATTAACCAAATTCGTATGAAGATTGGTGTAATGTTTGGTAACCCTGAAACGACAACGGGTGGTAACGCGCTTAAGTTCTACTCTTCTGTTCGCCTAGACATTCGCCGTATTGGTGCAGTTAAAGAAGGCGATGAGGTAGTAGGTAACGAAACCCGCGTGAAGGTAGTGAAAAACAAGGTTGCGCCACCGTTCAAGCAAGCTGAATTTATGATCCGCTACGGTGAAGGTATCAGCAAAGAAGCAGAGCTTATTGACCTAGGTGTTAAGCAGAAGCTTGTTGATAAAGCCGGCGCTTGGTACAGCTATAAGGGTGACCGTATTGGTCAAGGTAAAGCAAACGTAATGAAGTACCTTAAAGAACACCCAGAGACAGCAAACGAGATCGAAACGAAGATCCGCCAAGAACTATTGCTTTCTAAAACAGTAAAGGCAGAAGAAGCATTGCCGCAGGGTGAAGACGACGTACTTCCTGAGTAAAATTAACGCTTCATAGCGATTAAAAACCCACCCTTTGGTGGGTTTTTTTGTATCTGCATTTTATACCTTCGACAATACATATTTATTAACACTTCTTGGTAACCTAGAACTTGTACAAAAAAGAAAAACAGGGAATGCTGTAATAAATATTTAGTTGTTAAGACTACTAAGAGTAAATAAGGCAAGCCTTGCGAGTAAATTAGGGCAAGCCTATAACAATAATGAACAGGATTAACTGTTTACAAGAGAGAAGAGGGAAAGGGAATGATTGAAATATCAGGTCTCGCCAAACGCTTTACGGTGGAAAACCCGAAAAAGCTTAGCGAACAAGAGAAGAAGGACCCGCGTTTAAAAGGGCGTTATTTTCAGTCAGTAAGGGATGTGTCTTTTACTTGCGAAAAAGGTCAGGTTCTTGGACTGTTAGGACCTAACGGCGCAGGTAAAACCACTACATTGCGTATGCTTTCAACAGCGCTTAAACCCGACAGTGGCAAAGTACTCATAGGTGGCGAGGACGTACTTTCTAACCCCAACATTGCGCGAAAGAAAATTGGTTTTCTTTCGAGTTCAACAGGTCTATATGGCCGTTTAAGCGGGCGTGAGAATATTAGCTACTTCGGTGAGCTACACGGCATTTCAAAAAATGTGATTAATGCACGTATTGAAGAGTTAGCTGACTTGCTCGATATGCAAACCTTCCTTGATAGAAGAGCGGAGAATTTTTCATCAGGCATGAAACAAAAAGTGTCGATTGCCCGCGCTGTTATTCACGAGCCAGAACTGGTGGTTCTCGATGAGCCCACCACGGGGCTTGATATTATGGCAACCAGTACCGTTATGGAATTTATCCAACGTCTTAAGGATAAAGGTACCCCGGTTATTTTCTCTACTCACCATCTTGATGAGGTGCAAACCCTTTGCGACAAGGTGACTGTGATTAATCAAGGGGAAACCGTATTTAACGATTCGCTTGCCGCTTTTAGTGCTTTGTCTGGCAATGAAGGGGCCAGCGGTCAGATGCACAAGAGCTTTCTAAAAACACTATCAATGGATACTGAGGAGACGGGCAATGTGGTTAATCTTTAAAAAGGAATTCAAAGAGCTATTGCGCGATAAGAAAACCATCATCTTTATGATTGGTTTACCGCTTCTACTGTTCCCAGCCATTTTTGGTGTCGCATTCTTTTTTATGAGTTCAGCGGCAGATAAAGCAGAAAACGAAGTATTAAAATACGCTATCGTTGGCGAAGCCTACGCGCCAGCAATTGTACAATCTTTTAACGACGCGTCTGATAAGTTTGAACCGGTCGCGATTGGCGATGAAACGGATTATGCCAAACTCATTAAAAACGAAACGTTAGACTTTGTGTTGGTTATACCAGAGAGTTTCGATAGTGATGTATTAAATTCAGGGCAACATAAGATTCAGCTTTATTTAAACGATGCAGGCCTTAACAAAGTTATGGGGCGTGTATCTGACATCATTGATGAATATACCGATGCTTTCCAACAGACCGCTTTTGCGCAGCTTAATCTAGATGAAACTCAGCAAGAGGCATTGCTGAAGCCAATCAAGATAGAAAAGCAAAATGTGGCGGATGATCGTGAAGTATGGGGTGAACGCTTAGGCGGTATGCTACCGTACTTCATCTTTATTTTGTGTTTACAGGGTGCGATGGCACCTGCGGCTGACCTAGGCGCAGGTGAGAAGGAGCGTGGTACCCTAGAGACTCTGCTTATATCGCCGATGGACCGCCATAAACTGGTACTGGGCAAATTCTTTACTATCGCAACTGCGGGGATAATCACCGCGCTTATTACGGTTTCTTCCATGGCCATATGGGGGCTGGTGTTATCGCAAGGCATGGCCATTGAGTTTGTGGTTAAGATCATGTCGATGATTGGTCTTGTAGACTTCTTACTGATCTTCCTAATGTTGGTGCCGGTAGTAGCAGTCTTCGCCGCTATTCTGCTATCACTTTCAATTTATGCTCGCTCGTTTAAGGAAGCGCAAAGTTATATGGGGTCGCTCATAATGGTAGTCATCTTCCCTGTTATTATTGCCATGATGCCTGGTGTAGAGCTAAAAGGGGGCTGGGTTTGGGTTCCGCTGACTAACGTAGCACTTGCGATGAAAGAACTGTTCAAGGGAACTATGGATTACTTCGCCCTGTTCGGAATTTTCACTTCTACAGCGGTTATTGCAACCGGACTGATTTTCTTCTGTATCCATTGGTTTAACAAAGAAAAGGTCCTGTTTAGATAACGAGTATGATTTGAGTACTTTCTCAAATATATAAATACTATGACAAAAGCCGTTTGGTGCTTGTTGATGCTCCCCGAGTAGTCGGATTATCCAACTATTCGGGGAAGTTAAATCAAACCAAACGGCTTTTTTAAAGTCTATTTTGGATAAGTCAAAATAAAGCTAGCTCCACCTAAAGCACTTGGCTTCACGCTTGCGTTCCCTTTATGCCAGTATTGAATTCGCTGTACAATGGCAAGCCCCAAACCTGCACCACCAGAGTATCGAACACGGCTATTGTCGGGTCGGTAAAAAGGTTCGAATATACGCTCTGCTAAACTCGGAGCTACACCGTCGCCGTCATCACTTACTGAAATAGTAATGGTATCTGGAGTTGACTGAACTTCGATTGCTACTTTACTGTGCGCATGTCGAATGGCATTGGTAAGGAGGTTAGACACAGCTCTCTCTACAAAATGGCCATCCCCTCGTAGTACCACGTTTTCGCCTATGACAGTTAACGATTTGTCAGTGGTCAAAGATAGACGCTCGATTAGGTTTTCACAGAGTTCCTTCGTCGGTATATCCGAGATGCTAAGCTCGGGTGTTATGGCATCGTACTGAGTATAGTCCAGCATTTCTTGCACTAAGCCTTCTAGCTCATCGATATCCGCAAGGATCCCGTTCCAGGCTTCACTATTTGGTTTGGGGTTCATTTCCAGTGCAAACTTCAATCTTGCAATTGGGGTTCTAAATTCATGTGCCACTGCACCAGTCAATTCTCTTTGGTCTCGGAGCAGACCGTGTACGCGCTCACTTAGCAGGTTAAGTCTGTTCGCGATGGGCTGCATAATAGAACGCTTTTTAAGCGATATAGAAAGTTGCTCAGTCTCCTGTCCCAGATGACTAACTTCCCGTGTTATATGCGAAAGGTCACGCCACAGTGGCAACAACCACACTGCCATAGCTAAACCAAGAAGTACTAGGAATACAAGTAGGTAAACGATCAGGTAGGGCGTCGATACTTTCTCGTAGGGTAACGTGAGTGCAATAAATTCCTCATTACCTATAGGGGCGTAGATATACTTGGCCTCTTCGTCGAACAATGTTATTGAACGTTTATCAGAAAATGCCCTTCGTTCAGTGTCTGACCAGGCGACAGAGTCAATTGACTTTATTTCATAATTTACGTCGGTGGCTCGTAATTTATCTATTAGTAGCGACCTGTCTGAGACAACGAGTGGTAATATAGTCTCTAAGATGTGTGCTTCTTTCGTTTTTTCATGGCTTTCATTGGGTAATACTAGCTCTAATGTGCTGCTGATAAGTACTAGCGCGATAGCTACAAAGAGGTAAAAGCTGACAAACAGGCGCGTCATTTATCTTCCCAGGCATCGCTAACAAAAAAGAAGCCTTTTCCCCATATTGTCTTAATGCGATAAGGGTTTTGAGGGTCATCGGAAAGTTTCTTTCTAAGACGGGATACACGCACGTCGGCTGATCGATCTAGGCCATCGTATTCACGGCCAATCAGTTTTCGATAAAGGGTAGTTCGGTCAACTACCTTTGACGCGTTGTCAGCAAGTAGGCACAATAAATCGAATTCGTGGCTAGTTAGCGTAATGACGTTATTTGCAAGCGTCACTCTACGTGAGGCTTTATCAATAGAAAGTGAACCAAAACGCAATACATCGCTGTTACTTTCTTGTGGTAACACAGACATGGTTCGGCGTAATAATGCATTGATTCGCGCCAAAAGAACCCGGGGCTCTACGGGTTTAACAACATAATCATCCGCACCGATTTCAAGCCCTATCACCTGATCAAAATCTTCATTTTTAGCAGTCATAAAAAGCAACGGGCCCGTATAGAATTGCCTTAGCTGATTACACAAAGCAAAGCCATCTTCACCGGGTAGCATGACATCAAGTATGACTATGTCTGGCGTGATAGATTTAACTAGTTCTACAAGGCCTTCACCGCAAGCGAGACGTGAAACGCTAAAGCCATTGCGTTCGAGGTACTCAACGACCAATGCTGCTAAACGCTCGTCATCTTCAACCAAAACTAGCTTCTTCATCAGAATAAACTCCATGGGTTTCTAACACGCCGGCGGTGTGTAGATGCTTGTCGATATTTCACTTTTAGCATGACAGAAGGGGCTTTCTTGTCATCTTCACTCTTCAGTGTGAGTGTAGAGTCAGAATCTAACTCTAGCTCTAAATCGGTGGGGAGTTTATCGGGTGACCAACAACCTAGTATGCGATTGTTAATGTGTAAACAGTGCTCACTTGAACTCATTTCTGGATAGGTCAGTGTAATAGGTAAAATGCAAATTTCACCTTTTCGAGTAGTGATGCACTCGTTAGGAAATGCCGAAAAAAGCGCGGGGCTCTTTTCTTTGGCGAAACTAGGTAGACAAAGTAATAGGAGAATGGTGAGCAGTAAAATACGCATTACTTCATCCTAAAACCGGTAGCCAACGCCAAAGAACATATTGGTAACATAGCGTTTTGACACCAGCGGACTGTCAGTCACCCCACTGCCCAATGACGTAATTTGAATCCTACCCAGCCAATGCCAATGCTGATTTATAGGTTTGTTGAAAAGCAAACCTCCGGTAAATTGAAATGTGCTTCCCGCGCTATACCACAGGGTTTCATCACTGGTATCACGTTGGCTGATGCCGTAGTAATAATCTATTAGATTGCTGCTTTTGTAGGTAACAGATAGATGTGTTGCGAGAGCCCAGTCTTGCCATTCGAAATCGTGCTGATACCTACCTGTTGCGCTAAAACCATTATGCACACCAAGAGCATCATGAATTACAGTGAACGACCACCTATCGTTGTCGTTAAACCAATTCGTGCGCAATCCTGCATCGAGTGACCAATCGCGTTGTGCGATATCGTCAACAGAGATATAGCGAGGAGGGTCTTCCTCACCACCAGGGCTTGGCGTACCTGCACCATCGGTAACACTGTTTGTAGGTAAAAATATATTGCTTGGATGCCAAAATGCAAAATAAGCGCGTTCGGTGTTGGTGCGAACAAACACTTCGGTTGTCGAATCTTTATTGGGCTGCCATTGATAGCCAAATTCTCCGTTGTCGAAGTAAGCGTGTTCTCCATACCAGGCAACGTCTGGCAATATAATCAAAGGAATAGCGTCGCCATCTACCAATGGGTTGGTACGAGCACCAGCACCAAAGGCCACGCCAATCGACCAGTTGTCTTCTTCAATGCATACAAGCTTGTTTTCACAAGCCAGTGCTGAGGCATGGAAAGCGCTCGTCAACAACAAAATAAGAAAAAAGCGCGAAAACACACAAAGTCCCTTTATCAAAATTGAGGTAATAAGATTACCAAACTGCTTCGAATGAAACAGTACCTGATTACAAATTGTCACATTTATATTCAGTTTGGATCTGATTGATATGCAATGCGAATCTATTATGGATTTCAACGTTTCAACTAAAAAGGAAATGAAACATGAAATCGAAAAGCGGGATAGACGGCATTTCAAAATGCATGGCAGTACTTATTTTCTCTACGTGTGTGATTACCGCATGCAGTAGCGGTGATGGTGGCGATGATGGAGATGTATTACAGCTTTCTCTAACTTCTACGTCTGACGTGCCTCTGGGGCAGAGTCCAAATATATCAGCCAGTCAGTATGTTAAAAACGGACTCTACATAATAAATGTCCAACAAAGGGGCACCACAAGTGGGAACGGTGGTGATTCAGCTGCAGCATCACCTGAATTTTCCTCAACAACAACGCAAGTCGAAGGTGTGGATGAAGCTGATCGTATTGAGTATGACGGTGAGTATTTATATGTTGCAAACCTACCAACGTGGGACTCGCAACCGGAAGCAGAAAATCGAGTACGAATACTAAAGCGTCAGGACGACTTCTCCCTTGATGTCGTTGCAAACATTCCCCTAGAGTCTGAGCATGAAATGATGGGTATGTATCTTCACGATGAGCGTCTAGGCGTTATTACCCGTAAATTTGGTTACTATCCACTGGTGGACGCTGTTGCCATTACAAGCCCATGGAACAGCCCTGACAACGATACGAAGATTCAGTTTATTGACGTTGCTTCACCAGAGACACCTACTATCCCTCATAAAATTAAAATTGATGGGCGACTGATTAGCTCAAGGCGCATAGGCAACGACTTGTACTTAGCTATGCAATATGTACCTTCCGCTGATAATTTGCCTGCTGTTGGCAATAGCAACAGCAGTCGCGAGGCTTACTATCGACGTCTTCTAGAGTTGGACAACAGCTCTTTGGTTCCAAATATCACCATTAATGAACAATCCTTGCCACTCTATAATTTAGATGATTGCCTGGTACCTGAAAATGCGAGTAGCAAGAATGGGCATGTGCAGATGCTTAGCTTGGTAAAGATTAATATGTCATCTCCGTCTACCTATTCGGCGTTATGCACTATTGTTGAAGCCGAGGGCTTGTTCATGACCCACAATAATATGTATTTACACGCAACACAGGGAAATGACACTGTCATTCACAAAGTATCTTTAGAGAATGGTATTGAATATCAAGCGACGGGAAAGGTGCGAGGTTCATTCGGTTGGAATAGCTCTCCACAACTAAAGATGTCCGAACGCGATGGCTACTTTATGGCGGTAACAACGGAAGGCCTTCTTGCTGATAACCCTGAACACTTTCTACATGTTCTAACGCAGCAAGGGCGAAAGCTCGAGGAAGTGGCTTCGCTACCAAACGACGACGAGCCGTCACCAATAGGAAAGCCGGGAGAAGATGTTTATGCGGTGCGTTTTCTTGAAGACAAAGCGTATGTTGTTACCTTTGAGCAAGTCGACCCACTTTACGTCATCGACCTTTCCGATGCAGAAGCACCCTTTATTAGCGGGGAGCTTACTATACCTGGTTTCTCGAGTTACCTGCATCCCATGGAGAATGGGCTGCTTTTAGGGATAGGTCAGCAAGTGATTGGGGCTAATATTCCAGAGGCTGGTGAGCAGCCAATGACCACACCAGTGGAAGATGGAATGAAGGTTAGTTTATTTGACGTATTAGACCCTGAGAACCCCATTTTACTAAATGAATACGTATGGTCTGATACCTATACAGGAGCTGAGTATGATTATAGGGCGTTATCTGTGTTAAAGACGCAGACGGGTTACCGGTTCGCACTGCCTTCTGAATCATGGAGAAGTGACGAAGGCACTTTCTCTTTGCACTATGCTTTACAAATGCTTGAAGTAGATAGCGAAGAAAGAACACTGTCGCTGGTAGGAAGCATTGATCATCAACAAGACAACGAAAATTACTACGGCAGTTACGATGACCGAAGTGTTTTACATAACGACCATATTTACTACCTCAGAGGAAATAAAGTCTATCATGCTCTATGGCAGCAAGAGCCCCCAATCGACGGGCCGTACTGAAATAGCGCAAGTGGTTTAACTAAAGCGTTCGCTACACTTCAAAGTCGATACGCTTGATAATTCCCTCCCAACCGGGAGGGATTTTTCCTTGAAGTACATAAGAGTAGGCCAACAACTCGGCAATCACATAATAAAGCGATTCAGGGATATCTTGCCCCACATCAAGGGTAGCGAGGACTTCGCTTAAGTAAGGGTCTTCGTGAATTAATATCCCGGTTTCTTCAGCCATGGCAATGATGGCTTCCGCCAAATCTCCATAGCCTTTGGCAACCACTTTCGGCGCATTTTTTTTATCGCCTCCGTCATATTTGAGGCCAATAGCGCGCTTTGTTTTTTGTGAATCAGTCATAAATTCCTCATCTACACCCTGGTTTCAAAGATCTGATGAGGGCGTGAGCTTAATGACTCCGGTATGTGTCCCCGTTGGTAACTGGTATTTTCTACAACTAATCCGAGGGAAGTAAGACGATTATGTAAATAGGGTAGGGTATCGCCAATGCGCCTAAGTACTTCATCGTTGGATGCATATAAGTCTAAAGTAATGGTGCTTTTATCAATTTTTGATTTTGCCAAAACTTGTCCGCTGTCACCAATGTCCAGCTTCATCGTGATATTCCAAAGAGAACGCTCGCCTGTTTGTGCGTGCTTATTGTTCTGCCCACCTTGCTCTCGTTTTATCAAGAGCTCTGGCGGACTGTGCTGCTGTGAAAGCGATGGCAAAACGTAATAAAAACTATCTTGGCCTTGAATACGGCTGTCCACATTAGCAATTTTGTTTTGCTGGTGGCTACTTAGCAGTGTTTTAAGTTGAGAAAGCAGCTGCTGTCGGCCGTCTAGCTGGTGCATGTCTTGGCTAACACGACTTGGTTGAGCCGTTACCCCCATATTCGCCAACGTTTTTGAAACGATAGAGTCAGGCGCGTCTATTTGCGCTTTTAAGCTAGGCTGACGCTGCATGGCGCGACCCGCTAGTGCCAATTGAACCAAGGCGACCAGCCCTTGAACAAAGCTAGAAGCGTTTGCGGGCGAGGTTAAGTTTATTGGTGTGGTAACGAGCGCCTGTGTGGATATAAGCTGCTGCAAGCGTTGCGACAATCCTTGTTCATTCATATCTAGCGCGAGTTTCTTCGTTCCAGTTTTTACCCCGTCGACTGCACCGACGTTCTCGCCAGCTACACTTTCATTTGTTTTAGCTGGGCTGGCATGACTATCTGAATCCACTGGTGGTATCTCTGCGCCTTTACCTTGTGTAGCCGCCAGTTGCGCAGCGATATTGCTCAGTAAACTATTTGATAAGCCTTTGGCCTGTGAGCTTAACGCTTGTGCGAGAGAGGCAAGTGATACAAGCGAGGGTTTACGCCCACTGTCTTTTTCTTGCAGGCCATTATTCTCTGCTGAAGCGGCATCTTTCCCTTCAGTCAACATAGCTTTTGCTGTTGCTAGCAGTTGTTCGCTGGAAGGCTTAGGCGGGCCGATAAATTCTCCATTAGATATTTTAACCTGCGAAGGCTTCGCGTTGAGTGCATCAAGGCCTTTTAGGTGCTGCAAAATTTTATCAAAATGCTGAGCTTCATGTGCCTTAGGCATACCTTGGCTGGGCGATAACTTTTCATTCTCTACAATAGCGATGAGTTGGTTTAGTGCTTGGTTGGTACTGCCTGTTTGGCTCAGTAATACTCGAGAAAGTGCAGTGATGGCATTGTGAACATCGGTGCCTTTAAGCGATGTGGGAATTTCAGTTTTAACGTTTGGCTGAGAAGATGAGGTTAAGCTAGCGCTAGTGCCGGCGAAGGCTTCGAGTCCTTTCGCTGTCGCTTTAGGTAATTGTGAAAGGTTAAGTTTACTTACCTGCTCCTGCGTCAAAGTTGGGGCTGAAAGGGAAGGGGTCTTGCTCTGAGGTACATCAATTTGTAACACCGCGCTTTGTTGCGCAGTGCGAATTGAGAGCTTGCTGTCCGTTAAGGTCAACGCAGAAAGCACTTTTAACGCGTTAGAGTCGGCACCAGAACCTTTTAAAAGCGCGTTAAGTCGAGGCGAGTTACTCAAGTTATGCTCAACAGCTACGCCACCTTGCTTAAGTGCGCTGGAAACGAGCTGTTGTTGTAAGTTGGTACTTACATTTTTATGAGTCATGGCAGCGAAATTATTGTGGTTAGTTGTTGGGCCAGCACTTTCATTGGGCAAACCTTGAGAGATTTGCAGCGCGATTCCACCGTTGCTAGCTCGGCTTAGTCCTATGACGACCTGTTGTCCAACTAGCTTTTGAAGCGCTGCTTTAGCCGTGCTATCAAGCTTTTCAGTATTAATGTCCGATAGGGGAATAACCTCATTTTTAGCGGTGGTGAGCATGAGTTGCCCAAAATTTTCACTCTTTGTAGAAATAGAAAGTTGACCTTTAAGCGTAACGGCGGCGTTATTTGCAGCAAGAGCTTGTGCCACGGCTTTCAGTAATTCAGCTTTTTCGGGCGCAGACAATGGCACCTCTTGTTGAAACAAGCGTGTAGAAAGCAGCACTGCAGACTGAGTGTTTACCTGACTTTGAGAAGTATTTTGAGCACTTTTCGCTTCTGGGCCTGAGATATGGTCAGGGGAGGTAGGCAAAAGTGCAAGCTGCGCATTATTAATTGCTTGGTTAGAAAGCTTAGCGCTGACTTCTGCGGGTAAGGCAACGTTAAGTACTTGAGCTGCTGACGATACATTATTTGGTGTAACCGTTATCGATAGCACTCGTTCAGGTAAGCGTTCAACTATTACTTTCGCGGCATTATCTAAGGTGGCTGCCTGCGACAGCGCAGCGTTGGCAATAGCGGGAGAAGTACTTCGACTCGCCCCTTGAGTAGCGGCATCAACATTTACCTGTGACGGTAAAGATGTAGGGGAGGTCGGGCCAGTTGGCTGATTCAGAGCGGCTGCCAATAGTGATGATAATGGTGTTGTCATAATTGAGATATCGGCATAGTCGCGCTTTTCCTTACTTAATTGAGTATAGCAAAGAGCTTTGAGGCTGTTTCATCATTAATAAGTGCTCACTAATAAAGTACAGCGAAACCATTCTGTCTTAAGGCAGGTGAACCAATTATTCTTGCGCTGAAAGACAACCCACTCTTAGCTTAAGAGGGCTCGGGAAGAGTGTGTTTGTCTTTGAAGTAAATCATATTTAATTGGAATTCGCGACTGCGAAAAAGCGTTCATGTGGTAGACTAGCGCCATTTTTTAAAACCTCTTTTTTAGGTTGGAGTAGCCAAGTAGTGTTAGAGGCGTGCGGATTAACGTGCAGCAAACGAGACAGAACCCTTTTTGAGGGGCTTTCACTGGTTGTTAATACTGGTGAGTTGCTGTATTTGCGCGGGCCTAACGGTGCAGGAAAAACCAGCTTACTTCGCATATTAACTGGGCTGAGTACACCTGAGTCGGGCGCCGTTTTATATAATGGAATGGACATAGCCGAGGACAAAACTGGCTACTATCGCGATCTTTTCTATTTAGGACATAAGAGTGGTACTAACGGCAGCCTTTCTGCCTTGGATAACTTATCGTTTTGGTTAGCCCAACACAGTACATTGGTGCAAGAAAACGTGCTTTATGACGTCTTAGCGAAAGTGGGTTTAGTCGGGCTTGAAGATGTGCCTGTTAGGTATTTATCGGCAGGTCAACAGCGTCGTGTTGCGCTATCGAGACTATGGCTAAAGCCAGCAAAGGTGTGGGTATTAGACGAACCGTTTACAGCGCTTGATGTAAAAGGGGTTCACTTACTTGAAACGAGTATGAAAGAGCACGTTAGTCGCGGTGGTCTTATTATTACCACTTCGCATCAACCACTGTCAGAAACCGCTGGGGAACACCGCGTATTTGACCTGGAGTACCGCTTTTAATGTCACTTTACCAAGGTATTTTTAAACGCGACATGCACATTGCGTTCAATCAAAAAGCGGAATTGGTGCAACCACTGATGTTTTTACTCATGGTGGTAACTTTATTCCCTTTAGGTGTAAGCCCTTCTCCTGATACCCTTCAGCGCATTGGTCCGGGAGTCATTTGGATTGCGGCAATTTTGTCATCACTTATGGCAATGGAAAGGCTGTTTCGCGATGACTTTCAAGACGGTTCGTTAGAGCAGTATATGCTTTCTGGTTTGGCGTTGCCGGCGGTGAGCGCGGTGAAGGTGGCCGCCCATTGGCTGGTCAGTTTTGTGCCTTTATTATTGCTTTCTCCGCTGCTAGCGATGTTTTTGAATCTAACGGTCGATATGTATATCGCACTCGTTTTAACATTGTTGCTGGGCACGCCATTACTTTCTTTAATTGGCGCCATTGCGGTAGGACTTACCGTTGGATTGCAAAAAGGCGGGGTGCTGTTGGCATTGCTACTTATCCCTGTCTTTATTCCGTTACTGATATTTGCCACGTCGGCTGTGGATTCTGCCGCACTGCAATTACCTTATCATGCACAACTTGCTATTATCGCCGCCATGCTGTTGTTGGCTGCGGCGTTGGCACCGTTTGCCATAGCGTATTCTTTAAAAGTGAGTCAAAACTAATGTGGAAGTGGTTACACCCTTACGCTAAAACAGAGCGTGCGTATCAGCTTTGTTTAACCTTACAGCCTTGGTTTTGGGCTGGCGCGTTACTGTGCCTTAGCGTTGGTACGGTATGGGGGCTGGCGTTTGCGCCTCAAGATTATCAGCAAGGGGATTCGTTTAGAATTATTTATATCCACGTTCCTAGCGCAATCTTGTCTATGGGCACCTACGTAGCCATGGCCATCGCTGCGCTTGTGGGGATGGTGTGGCAGTGGCGCACTGCCTACATGAGTATGATCGCTATGGCGCCAATTGGGGCGGTGATGACTTTTATTGCGCTTTTCACTGGTGCTGCATGGGGAAAACCTATGTGGGGCGCATGGTGGGTGTGGGATGCACGCCTTACATCAGAGCTTATTTTGCTGTTTTTGTACATGGGTGTAATTGCCCTTTATGGCGCATTTGAAGACAAACAACAGGCGGGTAAAGCCGCAGGCGTGATGGCGCTGGTGGGCGTAGTAAATATCCCCATTATTCACTACTCGGTAGAATGGTGGAATACGTTGCACCAAGGGGCGACAATCAGTAAGTTTGATAACCCTTCTATTGCGCCAGAAATGCTGTGGCCGCTGTTAATTAGTTTACTTGGATTCGCATTTTTTATTGGTGCAGTAACCACAGTGCGCCTTCGAAATGAGATTGTTTTACGCGAAATGCACAGGCCATGGGTGCAAGCTTTGGCTATCAGTCAGTTAGCTTCTAAACAGCAAGTTAACCACAGCGTGAAAGGGGGCAACTAATATGCAGTTTGAATCGTTGGCCGACTTTATCAACATGGGGGGCTATGCATTTTATGTATGGCTGTCGTTTGGTGTGACATTTGCGGCCATGGCTATCATCGCCATCCAAAGTTTTATTAAACACCGTAACCTTTTAAAACAGGTTGTGGTGGAAAAAGAGCGCAAAGCGCGCATTAAAAAAGCGCGACAGCAACAGCAAGAGAGTACATCGCTTTAACTTGCGTTTTGTAATTGTTTATTAGTTTTTTCGAAGTGAGAGTTGCATGAACCCGAGACGAAAGCAGCGACTGGCCGTAGTGGGAATTATCGGTTTTTTAATAGTAAGTGCAATTGGATTAATGCTTTACGCGCTAAATGACAGTATTGACCTTTTCTATACGCCAAGCGAGATCATTGAAGGTAAAAATGGTCAGAAGCCCCAGATAGGCCAGCGCCTTCGCATAGGCGGAATGGTAGTGCCGGGTAGCGTTAGCCGCGACAGTGAAAGCTTAGCCGTCAGTTTCGACCTTATCGATACCGGTCCTACCGTTACCGTAACCTACACGGGGATCCTTCCTGATTTATTCCGCGAAGGTCAGGGCATTGTCGCTACCGGCGTACTCACCGATGTTGGGGCGATTAAAGCGCAAGAAGTATTAGCTAAGCATGACGAAGAGTACATGCCGCCAGAACTTGCTGAAAAAATGAAAGGTATTAAGCATGTAAAACCTGAAAATATGCCAACGTATGAGTCGTCAAACGGCGCCGGGAGCAAATGATCTATGGTGCCTGAAATTGGAAATATCGCGCTAACGTTGGCATTAGTGCTCTCTATATTGTTGGCAGTCTATCCGCTATGGGGTGCTCACCGTCAGCACGAAGCGTTAATGGCAACCGCCAAACCACTGGCAATTGGCTTATTCACCTTCACGCTTATTGCCTACGTGTGTTTAACGTACGCGTTTGTTACTGACGATTTTAGTGTGGCCTACGTTGCGCAACACTCAAATAGCCGATTGCCCATTTACTATAAGATTACTGCTGTTTGGGGCGGTCATGAAGGCTCTTTCCTACTGTGGGTATTGATGCTTTCAATCTGGACCGTGGCAGTGGCAATATTCAGTAAGGGGATACCTCTTGCCATGGTCGCTAGAGTACTGTCGGTATTGGGCATGGTAGGCATTGGTTTTTACTTATTTATGCTGCTTACCTCAAACCCTTTTGACAGCATGCTACCGTTTTTCCCGGTCGACGGGCGAGATCTTAATCCGCTGCTGCAAGATTTTGGTATGATCATTCATCCGCCTATGCTCTATATGGGGTACGTAGGCTTTTCTGTTGCCTTTGCGTTCGCTATTTCTGCGTTAATTTCGGGGCAACTAGATTCGACATGGGCGCGGTGGTCTCGTCCTTGGGTGATTGCTGCGTGGGCCTTTTTAACCGTGGGAATTGCCCTAGGTAGCTGGTGGGCATATTACGAACTCGGCTGGGGCGGCTGGTGGTTCTGGGACCCGGTAGAAAACGCATCCTTTATGCCATGGCTTGTAGGCACGGCGCTTATGCATTCGCTGGCAGTGACCGAAAAGCGAAAAGCGTTTAAGTCATGGACGGTGCTGCTTGCTATTGCTGCATTTAGTTTGAGTTTATTAGGCACTTTCTTAGTACGTTCCGGAGTTATTGTTTCGGTGCACTCTTTTGCAAGCGATCCTACTCGAGGCTTGTTCATCTTGGGCATATTGATTGTACTTAGCGGTTTTGGGTTGCTGCTTTATGCCATGCGTGCGGCCTCGCTTAAAAGCCCAGGGCGCTACCAAGCGTTTTCTCGAGAAGTGCTGTTAATGGGCAACAATGTCTTTCTGTGCGCAGCAACATTAGTTGTTCTTCTCGGTACATTGCTACCCCTTGTTCACAAAGAGTTAGGCTTAGGCAGTATTTCTGTAGGCGCGCCGTTTTTTAACCAGATGTTTACGATTCTCATTGTGCCTTTTGTATTAATGCTGGGTTTAGGTCCACTAACGCGCTGGAAACAGCAAAAAGCCAGCGAACTGCAAAAACAACTATTGGTCGCAGGCGGTATTGCACTAAGTGCAGGTGTACTAGTGAACTTTGCTTACGACGAACCAACCTATATGGGTGTGTTGGGAATGGTGATGGTGTTTTGGATCCTCGTCACCACAGTGCAAGAAGTCATGCAGCGTTTATCAGCTATGCCTTCAGGTAACTCTGATAATGCATCAGTAATAGCTAAACTTCGCAAGCTTACGCCAAGTCACTGGGGCATGGTGCTAGGCCATGTGGGCTTTGCTATCTGTATTATTGGCATTACGCTGGTTTCCAATTATGAACTTGAGCGCGACGTGCGTATGGATATCGGCGATACCGTCTCGCTGGGTGGCTATGACTTTAGCTTTAGAGATGTACGGAAGGTGGAAGGTCCGAATTTTAATGCAGATAAAGGCATATTCGATGTTTATAAAAATGGTGAAATGATAGCGCATCTAGAGCCAGAGAAACGTTTGTACATTGTGCAGCGCATGCCCATGACAGAAGCGGCCATCCACTCAAACTTGGCGCGTGATCTATTCATTGCCATGGGCGAGCCGTTAGACAATGGCGCATGGGCTATTCGTATTTACATTAAACCGTTTGTTATCTGGCTATGGGCGGGTGCGGTTGTTATGGCGATAGGCGGTATTTTTTCTATTAGTGATAAGCGCTATCGCATGGCGAAAGTGAAAAAGTTGAAGCGCGTACTTGGCAGTAAATCTGTAGCTTCAACAGATACATCAAATACCCACGCCTCTGCCGTGTCACGAGTATCCACAAAAGGAGATGCATAATGAAAAAAACGTCGTTGGTGGCTATTCCACTCGTGCTCTTTTCGTTGCTAGTCATTTTTCTTTTTAAAGGGCTTTTTTCCGACCCGCGTGAATTAGATTCGCAGGTTAAGGATAAAACGTTACCGACCTTCTCGCTGCCAGATTTAATGCAGCCGGACGTGACATATACACCAGAAGATTTAAAAGGGCAGGTTACTATCTTAAACGTGTGGGGCGTATGGTGTGTAACCTGCGCGGTTGAAATGCCGTATCTAACACAGCTTAAAAATGAGCAAGATGTGCATATAGTCGGTTTGTATTTCGATCAGGATTTAGACCCAGATTTCGGTACAAAAACGTTGAGCCGTGTTCAGCAAGAAGTGACTGAAATGCTAAGTCGCTACGGGAATCCTTATGCCTATAATATTTTTGATGTATATCGCGATACTTCTTTAGACTTAGGTGTGACCGGCGCACCAGAGCATTTTGTGATTGATGCTAATGGCGTTATACGCATGCATCATATTGGCGATATTAACGAGCGCGTTTGGAACACAAAAGTTGGCCCCCTTTATAATAAGTTGGTGGCACAAGCGGCTAAAGCACAAGGTGCAGATGCGCACATAGAGGTAAACGCGGTAATGAGCGATGATAAAAGCGCTCAGGGAGGGCTGCAATGAAACTACTCCCCGCCGTATCTTATGTACCCCCCCAATATACTAGCGTTAACAGGCTAAAAAACGGATTTGGCCTGTTAACACTTGCGCTTTCTATGGTGACGCTGTTATGGGTAATAACAGCATTTTCCGCCCATGCTGCCCAAGATAAATTCTCATTCGAAAGCCCAGAACAGCGAGAGAGCTTTTTACGGCTAACTGCTGAACTACGCTGCCCTATGTGTCAAAACCAAAACATTGCGGACAGCGATGCCATGATTGCTCACGATATGCGCCGTAAGGTGTATTCGCTATTAAAGCAGGGCAAAACAGAGCAAGAGGTAATAGCGTTTATGAAGTCGCGCTACGGTGATTTCGTACACTATCAGCCGCCGGTGACAGCGGCTACGCTTTGGCTGTGGGCTGGCCCTGTATTGTTTATTTTTATTGCCTTAATTGTGGTAGTGCGCCGCAAATCAGTCACGCCACCAGAAGATATGGCTGCCAAATTGGCTAAAGCAGATGAAATGTTGGAGCGAGAGAAAGAATGAGTTGGTCTGAGTTTTATATTATTGTTTCAGGCTTAATTACGCTTGTTCTTCTCATTATTGCCTTCCCTTGGCTGCGCAGTAAAAACCACGCAAAGCAAGACAGTTTAAGTAATACGCAAATTGTAAAGCAGCGCTTAGTTGAGCTCGAGCGCGAAGTGCAAGAGGGGCTTATCAGCGAGCACGATAAACGACAGGCTGTAGACGAGCTTAAGTTAGCCTTGGTCGATGAAAGCGCTTTTGAATCGCATAAAACAGGCAATGCCAAATTACCGTTGGCAATAGGCGGCGTCTTAGCGCTAGTTTGCGGTATTGTAGTGTATGCTCAGGTTAATCAGATGGGGCGCGTGGCTAAAGCGCAGCAGGCTATCGACGCTTTGCCAGAGTTAAGTCAGCAGCTTGCCAGTGGTAATGCCAATAACCTCACCCAGGAAGATATAGCAAGTCTGGCACTGGCTATTCGCCAACGTCTTCGCGAGGAGCCTCAGGATGATACCGGCTGGATGTACTTTGGCAGATTGATGCTGAGTATAGGGCAAGAGGTGCAAGCTATAGAGGCAATCGATAAAGCGGTAAGCTTATCACCATCAAATTCCGCTAATCGTATCACGCTTGCGCAAGCGTTAATGACTACCGGCGATGTAAATAACCTTGAACGAGCACAATCTATCTTATTAGGCTTGCTACAAGATACACCGCAAAACGATAATCTCGCGCTTATGATGGCCGTGGTATCTGCTCAGCTCGGAGATTTGGACAACACGCGGCGCTTTTATCAACAAGTAGAGGGCAAGCTTCCTTCTGACAGCGATATGGCGCAGCGCTTGAGCGCCCGCATTAAGGAACTCGAAGGCAATTCCAGTGAAATGGTGTTGCTTCAAACTGCTGGAACAGTGCAAAAGCAGTCAAGTGTTAACAATGATGGCAATGCCATTGAAACGGGCTTTGACGTGACGGTGAGTTTGTCTAAAGAAGCGGATGAAAACGCACCTAAAGCGGGCTTTTTAATTGTGTTCGCACAAGACGCAAATTCAGACAATAAAATGCCGGCAGCTGTGGTGAAATTACCCATTGAAGATTTCCCGATCTCTGTATCGTTAACGACTGATAATGCCATGATGCCCCAGTTTACTCTTGCTACACTCTCTGAGGTTGTAATAACCGCTAGGCTATCTAAAGATGGTAATGTGGCAATATCTGAAGGGGAATGGCAGGGAAGCACAGAAGCAACAGTTGTGGCTAACGAACTCTCTTCATTAAGCGTTATTATTAATAAGGAATTATAAGTATGGATTTGTCAAAATCACTCATCGCTGGGTTGATTATTGCCACGAGCTTCTTAGGCGGTTGTGCGAGTAATAGCGCGCAAGAACAAGCTGATGTAGCTAGAACTAACAGCGCTGCTGTTGATACATCCGACCCCCGTGATCCATTTGAACCGGTAAACCGCAAGTTATGGGATTTTAACTGGGATGTGTTAGATGCCTATATTTTGCGCCCCGTTACCGTTACCTATGTAACGGTAATGCCTCAGGCCGCACGAACGGGCTTAGTAAATATTACGGATAACCTGCAAGAACCCGCGAACTTTCTAAACAACATGTTTCAAGGAAAGGTAGATGACGGCTTAGACAGCCTGGCGCGGTTCCTTATCAATACAACCGTTGGGTTAGTCGGCACCTTTGATGTGGCGAGCAAAATAGGTATTGAGCGCAAAGAAGAGCAGTTTGGAGAAACCCTGGCCGTATGGGGGCTAGATACGGGTCCTTTCTTGATGCTGCCATTTTTAGGCCCCAGCGATCCCCGCAGCTTTACCGGTGACTATGTCGACGGCTTTGCGTTTCCTATGTCGTTGCTTGAGGGCTCTGTAAACCTAGCGCGTATCGGAATATCGGTACTTGAAACAAGAGCGCAGTTGCTAGATCAAGAAGCGCAGCTAGAACAATCGGTTGATGACTATGCGTTTGTAAAAAATGCCTATTTTGAAAACTTGGAGTTTCGCGTTACTGACGGAAAAAGCGGCGATAAAGCCATAGATGATGAGCAGCTAGACGACTTTGCTGATTTTGAAGCGATGTTGGAAGGCGGCGATTTTGACGACTATGATGGGGCAACTGAAGACGTTGATGAAGCCTCGCTTATAGAAGACAAGCCAACCGAAAAGAGCGAAAAGTCAAAGGCTGAAGACAAGTCTGAGGATGGCAACGAGTAATTCGGGTGCGAGAAAGTGTCAACGAACCCAAAGCGCGCAAATCTGTATTTATAAAAAAGCGCTATGCAATTGCATAGCGTTTTTTTTATATTCTTTCACGTATAACTAGCGTTTAAGGTCTTGTGCATAAGAGCACATCTGGTCGCTCAAAAACTAGTCTTTAGGGTAGCCCATAGGGTTTTGTGACTGCCAATTCCACGTATCGGCGCACATGTCTTCCAGCCCTTTTTCTGCATGCCAGCTAAGTTCTGTAGCCGCTTTCGTCGGGTCGGCATAACACGCCGCTACATCACCGCTTCTGCGAGGCGCAATTTTGTATGGAATAGTTTTACCTGAGCCTTTCTCAAAGGCTTTAACCATTTCAATTACAGAATAGCCTTGGCCTGTACCTAGATTATATTTATCTAGCCCCATGTTTAAGCTAAGGCGGTCGAGTGCTTTTAAGTGACCATTGGCCAAGTCTACTACATGGATATAGTCGCGAACGCCTGTGCCATCCACGGTATTGTAATCATCACCGAATACGCTAAGTTGCTCTAGCTTACCTGTGGCTACCTGTGAAATGTAGGGCATCAAGTTGTTTGGAATGCCGTTAGGATCTTCACCAATTTGCCCAGATTCATGGGCACCTACCGGGTTGAAGTAGCGAAGCAACACAATATTCCATTCATTGTCTGAAGCATATAAATCGCTAAGCATGTGCTCAACCATTAATTTAGACATACCGTAAGGGTTCGTTGGTTGCCCGGTTGCCATGTCTTCGCGCAATGGTAACGATGCAGGGTCGCCGTAAACTGTCGCAGAAGAGCTAAAAACAATGTTCTTAACGTTATGCTTTTGCATTGCTTTACATAGCGTAAGCGTACCGTACACGTTGTTTTCGTAGTACGAAAGCGGCTTTTGTACCGATTCACCCACGGCTTTCAACCCGGCGAAGTGAATGACCGCTGAGATACTGTGTTCACTGAAAATATCATCAAGCACGGCGGTATCGCGGATGTCGCCTTGAACGAAAGTTACCGACTTGCCCGTTAATGCTTCTACCCGGCGAAGTGATTCTGCACTTGCATTGGCGAGGTTGTCTAAAACAACAACACCATAATCTTGTTCAAGTAATTGTAATACCGTGTGACTACCGATGTAGCCTGCACCACCAGTGACTAGGATGGTTTTCATGCATTCTCCTTGCTAGACGGCTGCGCGATGTACTTCGCGCTTATGGAATATTGAATAGGTTTTATAACCAACGGATAGAGTAAAAATACCACAAAAGCCCACAGTAACGAGGTCCAATTTGAGGCGGTTTGTAGGATCAGCGCAAATACGGGCACAATAACCAGCAATTTAAGTACGTTTAGCAGGGTTTTCTCGGGAACAGTAAGTCGCTTAGAGGCTTCATCAAGACGTTTAACTCGCTCAGTAAGTGAAAGGCCTTGTAGGGCCGGAATGTCTCTTGTAGAAAAATAAAACTTCATAGGTTTACTCAAAGCCCTTAATAAAAAACCGCCGGAACGTAACGTTGCGGCGGTTATTGTAGAAGAATTGGTTAGCACTTAAAACATGCTAACAATAAATTACGCTTTTTCTTCAATGCCTGCTTTTTCCCAGAAACGAGATTTAAAGCTCATCAAGCCAATCACTATAGCGATCGCGATGCTAAACAAGGCAATTTGAAGATACAGGTCCGGCATTTGCTCTACCTTCTCTGGGTCGAAGTTCCCTGAAAGCAGGCCAGCAATGATGTTACCAATAGAGTAGGTCAGTACGAATACCCCCATCATTTGCCCTGCGAAACGCTTTGGCGACAGTTTACTTACTGCACTAAGTGCAACTGGGCTTAAGCAAAGCTCACCAACCGTGTGTAGAAAGTAAGTCGTAACTAGCCACATAGGCGCTACTTTAAGGCCTTGAGCTGCGTATTGCGACGCCATAAACATCACCAAGAAGCCCGATGCCATAATAACGATACCCACTGCACATTTGATGGTGTAAGACGGGTCTATCATGCGCTTGGCGAGGTTGATCCAAAGGGCAGCGAAAAAAGGCGACAAAATGATAATAAACAGCGAGTTTGAGAGCTGGAACCATACGGTTGGAATAGCGTCCATCCCAAACCATGAGGTTAATAATGACCCGCTTTCAAGAACGCGATCAGTATAGTTTTGCGCAAATAGGTTAAGTGAAGAGCCTGCTTGCTCAAAACCAGACCAGAAGCACGCCGATGCAACACACACTAAAAACAGTGCCCACATGCGTTTTTTCTCGTTATCACTGAGTTGGCCTTTGAAATAAATAAACCCGAAGTAAAGGAAGAAAATAACAGTAAAGACCACCGCGACTTGCTGAGCAAGTGCCACTGGTTCAATAACAATGGTGCCCATATGTGCCAGTACAATTACTGCAGCAGCAATGGCTAAAACGCCATATACGCCCATCCACGCGCGCTGTCTAGCTGCGCCTTGGTATGGGTTTGCCGGCGCAACAGAGTCTAGTGACAGTGAGCGGTTGCTAAAGTAATACTGAATAAGACCGATCGCCATACCGATAGCAGCTGCGCCAAAGGCATAGTGCCAGCCCCAGTTTTCCTGCAGATAGCCTGTAACAAGGTAGGCGATAAGTGAGCCAATGTTGATACCCATGTAGTACAGAGCATAGCCACTATCACGGCGTCCATCGTCGTCACCGTATTGTTGACCAACCATGGCAGAAATATTGGGTTTAAGTAAGCCTGTACCTGAAGCTACAAGAATAAGGCCCACGAAGAACAGGTTTTGCAAGTCAATGGCAAGCACTACGTGGCCCGCGAAGATGATGATGCCGCCGTACCACACCGCCTTTTTCCCGCCAATTAAGCGGTCAGCTAACCAACCGCCGGGTAACCCTAAAAAGTATACCGCACCGGTGTAGAGACCGTAAATTGCCCCTGCTGTTGCCACAGTAAAACCCAAACCTTGGGTTTGTAAGCTTGCAGTCATAAAAAGAACAAGTAGCGCGCGCATGCCGTAGTAGCTCATGCGCTCCCACATTTCGGTAAAGAATAGCGTTCTCAGGCCCCCTGGATGGCCAAAAAAGCTCGTATCGTTAGATGGTTTCATAATTATATTTTAATTCCATATTGCTTATGGTTGTTATTGTAGAGCGCTTATAGGATAGGCTCTTTGATAGTAGTCCGTAAGGCGGATAGCTTCTTATACTAGAGCTTGCTTCAAGACACAAGATTTGGGCGATAAACTTCATTAAAGCAGTGTCAATCGGCTAAGTCTTAAACTACGTAGCCATTTGACCTTTTCGCTATTAAGGTACTAAATGATGCAGCGAAGCATGATGACAGAATTACTCTTACGCAAAACAGCCATAACATTGGTTTAGCAAGTAGTATGGATGCTGTAATGGGTTACCCTATGCTTGTGGCGTACTTTCATTGCGTCTAATGCCGGGTAAAATCGTTAAATTAGCCTACAAGCTTGATAGGCATTTGTTAGAGAGGTTTGGTAAGCATTGACTACTGGCGTTGTCGTAATCTTATTTAACCCAGATGTTGAGCACGTAAATGCCCTCATTAATGCGTTTACGGCGCCTGAGTGGAATATAGTATTAGTTGATAACTCGTTTGAGCGAACGCAGTACTCAGCCTCTCGCAATGTTACTTACATTCATTGCCCGAGCAACGTAGGCATAGCGCAAGCGCAAAATATCGGCTTAAAGAGGCTTTTTGATAATGATGTCGAGCATGCGTTTTTGCTCGATCAAGATAGCTTATTTTCTCCTGACATTGCCCACGAACTGCTGAGGCAAGTTCTCCAACTTGAAAAAGAGCATTCCATTGCCGCTATTGGCCCTTCTATCTACTGCCAATTTTCGAAGTGTGTTGACAAGGGCGTACTGCAAAAAGGAAAGCAAGTTTCTAATACGCTTAAAGAAGTAAAGCAAATCATAGCCTCAGGTATGTTAATTTCTCGCTACGCTTTCAACAAAGTGGGTGGAAAAGAAAGTACGCTTTTTATCGACTGCGTTGACCACGAGTGGTGTTGGCGTGCACGAGCGAAAGGAATGGTAATCTATCAATCGCTAAGTGCATGTATGCCTCATCGGCAGGGGGACGACAGAGTAAAAGTATGCGGCGTGACCTTTAAACAGGGCGCGCCCGTACGACTTTATTACCAGTTTCGCAACGTACTTATTTTAGCTCGTCGGCGCTATGTACCGCTTTATTGGAAAGTTCGTCATGTTTGTGCAATACCACTTCGATATATTGTAAACCGTTATTGCTTTACGCAGGGTAAAGAGCGGGGGAGTTTCATGCGTGAAGGTGTTAAAGACGGTTTTCTGCATCGAACTGGCCCAATAAGCGTTAAAGATAAGGGTAAACAGCGTTAGCTAAAAGCAACACTTTTGCAAGAAGTTCAAGACCTAACGTGAAAATTGTGCGCTATGTACTTTCACTAAATTGGTGCATTAGATATCATTTATCCCAAAATTAGTGCTTTAAAACTAGAATTTAGACGGTTTTGCCCGTTTTTAATACATTAACGCTCTAAAAAGGTAATTGGAACATCGATTGCATTACCCGTACTAACAGATGCAAATATGTTTTTGCTTAAGAAATACTTCGATAATGGAGTGTCGACTTGAGCGTGAATTTAGGATTTTAAAAAAGGATATTAACTATGAGTCAGGTTAAAAAAGCGGTAATCCCTGTAGCAGGTCTTGGGACGCGTATGCTTCCCGCAACGAAAGCTATTCCTAAGGAAATGTTGCCAGTTGTCGATAAGCCGCTAATTCAATATGTAGTTAGTGAATGTGTCGCTGCAGGACTAAAAGAAATCATTCTCGTTACTCACGCAAGTAAGAACAGCATTGAAAACCATTTCGATACGTCTTTTGAACTTGAAGCAACGCTAGAAAAGCGTGTTAAACGTCAGCTTTTAGAAGAAGTTCAGTCAATTTGCCCGAAAGACGTAACCATTATGCATATTCGTCAAGGTGTGGCGAATGGCTTGGGTCATGCCGTGTTGTGCGCCCGTCCTCTTATTGGTGATGCGCCTTTTGCCGTGGTTCTTCCTGACGTAATTATAGATGATGTTGCCAGCGACCCTAAAAAAGATAACCTTGCAGACATGGTAGCGAAGTTTAACACGAGTCGCGTAAGTCAGGTTATGGTTGAGCAAGTACCGGATGAAGATATTTCTAAGTTTGGTATCGCTGATTTAGACGGTGTCGCAATTGCGCCAGGCGATTCTGCTAAAATTCATAAAATGGTAGAAAAGCCACCTCGTGATGAAGCCCCGTCAGATCTAGCAGTAGTGGGCAGATACGTGCTTTCTGAAAAGATTTGGGATCTGCTAGAATTTACTCCTCCTGGTGCTGGTGGTGAAGTCCAGCTTACTGACGCCATTGATGCGCTAATGAAGCTTGAGCAAGTGGATGCTTACTACATGAAAGGCAAGAGCCACGATTGCGGTAGTAAACTAGGCTATATGAAGGCAAACGTAGAGTACGCACTTCGTCACCCATCTTTAGGCGATGAGTTTAAAGAATACCTAGCTACTGTACTTTAATAATATAGTCAGTTAGCTATAAGCTTAAAAAAAATGCGCCCGAGAGGCGCATTTTTTATGGGTGGGGGTACTAGCCCTGCTACTTTACCAGAACATAGCTTTCAATTTTGCTTAGCATTTTCTCACCAATGCCCCTCACTTGTGTAAGCTGTGCGACTTCTAAAAAAGGGCCAACTTCTTCACGATATTTGATAATGGCCTTTGCTTTAGACTGTCCCACTCCGGGCAATGTAACGAGTTGCTCGACGGTAGCCGTATTTAAATCGATACGCTGCTGTTGAGGCAAATTTGCACTAGTCGCATTGCTCGCATCGCTAGACTCTTGCGCGTTAACGACGGGTGTTTGGATGGCTAACGCCGATAGTACGAGTAAACCTGAAATTAACTTTCTCATCATCTTTCCTTGTATGTTGCGCTAAAACGTTTATGCCCGTTGTTGTCGGTATGTTTTAGCATCTTTCTGTTTGCGTTATGTACATAAAGGGCGCTGAATGTCATGACCGACGGCCCGCATAAACTAACTGTGTATATTTACCGTTCTGATGACTTTGACAGAACCGGTAGTTAGGCAGCTCAGCGCGCTTTAATGGGTACAATGGAAATGATAAGTGGGAATGAGAAAAGCGGTAGTCCAGTTTTAGTACAGTTTTCTAAGTGACGTTAGCCTTTTTGGGTATTTAAATGATCATGGGTATTGAGCACATAAGTTCTAGACAAAAAAAACGGGCTAGTGAGCCCGTTTTCGTGGTTACTGCGCTTAAGTCGCGTTAACGCTTTGCACTTTATAGGCGGTCTAGAAGTGCCTGTGTGAATTCAGTGGTACCAGCTTCGCCACCTAAGTCGCGAGTCGTACGGTCGCCTGATTCAATAACGTCTTTAAGAGCTGCACGGATCTTCTCTGCTTTGTCACCCATGTTCAGGTATTCAAGCATTTGCGCTGCAGCTAGAACTACTGACGTTGGGTTAGCTAGGTTTTTGCCTGCAATATCGGGGGCTGAGCCATGCACTGCTTCGAAAATAGCGCAGTCTTCACCAATGTTTGCTCCAGGGGCCATACCAAGACCACCTACAAGACCAGCACATAGATCAGATAGGATGTCACCGAAAAGGTTAGTAGTTACGATAACGTCGAACTGGTGTGGGTTCATAACAAGTTGCATACAACAGTTATCAACAATCATTTCAGCCGATTCGATATCTGGGTAACGCTCGCCAACTTCGCGGGCAACTTTAAGGAACAGGCCTGAGGTTGACTTAAGAATGTTAGCTTTGTGAACCGCAGTCACTTTCTTACGGCCTTCACGACGGGCTAGTTCGTAAGCAAAAGTCACAATTTTTTCAGCGCCGTCGCGCGTGATTTTACTCATCGCTTCAGCTTCGTTACCGTCTTCTGATACCACTTGACCTAAGCCAGAGTACATACCTTGCGTGTTTTCACGAACGGTGATGATATCAATGTCTTCGTAGCGTGCTTTTGTGCCTTTAAAAGACATTACAGGGCGAAGATTTGCGTACAGTTTGAACTGTTTGCGAAGACTAACATTGATTGAGGTAAAACCTTCACCAACAGGCGTAGTTAACGGGCCTTTAAGCGCAACTTTGTTTTTTGCGATTAGGTCTAGTGTCTCTTGAGGTAGAAGCTCGCCATGTTCTTCCAGTGCGACTAAACCAGCGTCGGCATAGTCATAGGCAAAGTCACAGCCAACCTTATCTAGAATTTTTGTGGTTGCATCGATAATGTCCGGGCCAATGCCGTCACCGCGGATGACTGTAATACGTTGCTGAGTCATGTGGAGGGATCCTCTGGTAATTCTGTTATCAAAATCGTTAGGTTTATTCAATTTTATATGACGCGTAAAGTGCCAAATTCTGCTTGCTTACTTATTATAATGGAAATTGTAGGGAAAAGAGTTAAGCACTGCAAAAGTTGCCGTATTTTATACGATAGCCGGCGCAAGTTATAGCCATTCGTAAAGATAAATTAAGGCGTTACCGTGAAAAACTAGGGTGGGGTGATGTTGTCAAAGCATATTGCGCGCTATAAAGCACGCGGGCAAAAGAGTAAATGCCCATTTGCGTCTAACGCTTGCAGCACGTCATCTTGATCTATGTGTAAGATATTTAAAATGGATTTAACGTTAATATTGTGCAGCAAAGAATAGGCGTCTTGCGTAAACAAGCACGCTTTTGCTAACGCAAAACTTAATGAAACGATGGCCTGCTCTTTTTGTAGCGATTTCGGTACCTCACTACTTGCTTTACCGCATTGATGAATAACGGCGCGCCACGTTGAACTTTGATGCCAGCTTCCGGCAAGTTCAGATGCAATGGCAAGCCAAGGCGTATCTGACTTTACTTTAAAGGCTTTATTGATAGATACAGCGCTAGCGCCACTAACGGGAAGTGTCTTAGATACTTTGAAGCCGGGTAAGGTAAACAGAGGCGCACAAACAAATGTCATGGTTAACGCTGCCGACTGTGGCGAAAATTTAGTATTCGCTGTTTGGGCAAAGTGGCTAGCAAATGCGCACGCAAGCAGGGTAAATTGCTTGCACATAGGCAGCAGCGGATATTGATTCTGCGTTAACCGCTCCATTAAAGCGAACTGTATAAGCATATCGCCAACGCGTTCGATACCGTAGGTTAATACTGCTTGTTTTATATTCTTGACCGGCAGCTGCAGTCGATTATCCTGACTGGCCGTTTGCATTAAAAACTGATTGAACGTGGGGACTTGTTCAATTTTTTCGCAGAGTTCAGGGATATCTACTTCAGATTTTTGAAGTGCATCAACTATCGATAACAGCGCGTTGGGCGGATGCTGGATTGCATAGTTAGAGGGTAAAAAAGGCGTGCCCCCTTGGTTTACCCTAGCTTGTGCTGTGTCGGTATATAACGCAATAAAGTGCTCAAAGGGCATAGACATTGCGACGGGGGAATGTATGGATGATAGCGGTAACCATTTACCATCTTCATTCTCGCTGCTTGGCATAAACACAAAACCATGTTTTTGCTGTATATCTATCAATGCGCCAGGAGCACCATTGGCGTATATTTTTGCTCCAGGTAACGCACGCTCAAACAAAGCAATCAAAGCAGCAAGATAATGCCTGTCATTTGCTGGCAAGCGCACCGCAACCTGCGAGAATAGCGTTTGGTAATCCACTTTTTTTGGTCTATTTGCGAATATCCCAGCGAGAAGACAAAGCCGCTGTGCCATATTCAGCCTGCTATCTGCTACATAGTTTATTTGTTTAGTAGCCTGAAAGGCTTTCTGTAAACGTAGGGTATCTAACCAAACAGAGAGGTTGTGGTTGCGCAAAAAACGAATTACGGCAGCGGTTTGCTCTCGTGTCGTTTCTTTATCAGATAACCATAGGGTAGCAAGCAATGAAGCGAGAATATGCTGTAAATAATGATCGTTAAAGCGACACAGTTTGCCAAACAACGCTAATAACAAAAGTTGATGTGTGTCTTTGGGAAGGTCATTATCAATGTGTAAACTCGCACTAGCAATAGCAGGGTTGGCGTTAACCAGCGTCAGTACTCGCTTGGCATTTTTAAGCCAAAAATTGATGCGCTGCTCGACAGACAGTGTCTCATCGCCCTGGTGCACCAATCGCTTGAGCGTGGAAATGATGTTAGTCACTCCCAATCCTTTTAACTTTTTTGATAACTGGAGTAGGCCCCTTCACCCCATGCAATTAGCTTGTCATTTTCAAATAAGAGTGGGGTACATTCGTCCTGTGTAGTCAAACCGTCGGCTCGAACGTGCTGGGTTCTGAAAAACATGACTTGAATAGCCATTGAACCCTGTCGTTTGGCCTCGGTAATATCAGGCGAGCCAAGAAGCGCAAGCACCTCTTCTCGTGTACTGCCTAATTTTAATTTAGTAATTTGAACGCGGTTGTATTCTTCACGGTCTTTCCAGTCCATATTTTCTGGTTTATCGGGGTAAAAAGCGATAACCATAAAAACAAACACCGCGTATAACGCGACGCCAGCTAAAATTAGGCGAATGACCTTGGTATTCATGACCGTTACTTCTCGTTTCTCTGTACTCGAATGTTAGTGCTAATCACAGGCCCAAAACAAGGTGACGCGTTGCGCATGACATTCATTCGTTAAACAATACTCTGAGACAGTGTACCGCAAAATAGCTATTAAACATAAGTAGTAAACGTAAGCAAATGCTTCCTCGAGTTTTTGCCTACCGACTATTGTTTACTACATAACAGGGCTCGTATGCCGTTCCGGGAAGCTTCATTCTATGCTGTTTTACAAATGACTCTAGCAAAGTATCAACTTTCTGCATAAGTGCACTATTACCGGTTAACTCAAAAGGGCCGTGTGCTTTAATTTGGGCGATGCCCTCTGCTTTCACATTTCCCGCCACTATGCCTGAAAACGCTTTACGTAAATTGGCGGCAAGATCGCTTTTGCTTTGGTCATGGTGAAGTTGCAAAGCGGCCATACTCTCATGTGTAGGAATAAACGGCTGTTGAAAGTCTTGCTCAACTTTTAATGACCAGTTAAAACTAAATGCATCACCCATCGCGCCTCTGAACTTCTTCACTTTTTCAAGTTGAAGCCTCATGGTTCGCGCCACTTCCTCAGGATCGTCGATAATAATTTGGTACTTCGATTGTGCTTCTGCACCTAATGTCGCGCCAACAAACTCGTCAATGGCTTCGAAATATTCCTCGCTTCCCGCTGGCCCAGTTAAAATAAAAGGAAACGGCTGCTGAGCGTTGCGCTCGTTCATCAATATACCGAGCAAGTACAGCAGCTCTTCGGCTGTACCAACACCACCAAGAAAAACAACGATACCGTGACCTAAGCGAACAAAGGTTTCTAAACGCTTTTCTATATCCGGCATGATGATCAGTTCATTGACGATAGCATTGGGGGGTTCTGCGGCTATAATACTTGGTTCAGAAATACCAATGTAACGACCTGATTTATGACGCTGTTTCGCATGGCCAATAGTTGCACCTTTCATTGGCCCCTTCATCGCGCCAGGTCCGCATCCGGTGCAAATATTCATGTCGCGAAGGCCTAGTTGATAGCCCACTTCTTTGGTGTACTTATACTCAACTTGGTTTATCGAGTGGCCACCCCAGCATACAACGGTATTTACTCCATCATTGCCCTCTAAGGCTTTTGCATGGCGAAGCATGTCAAAAACCATATCGGTAATTTCACTCCCTTCCGCCGGTGCAGTTTGGTGAAGAAACGCATACTTGTTACCCATGTAAAGCAAATCGCGAAGTACGGCAAATAAGTGTTCGTGTACGCCGCGTACTAACGTGTCATCTACAAAAGCCACTTCAGGTGGGTTAACTAATTCAATCTTAACCCCTCGCTCTCGACGAATAAGCTTTATTTCAAAGTTTTCATAAGGCGCAAAAAGGGCTTCGAAATTATCTTCGTCAACGCCGCTGTTTAAAACCGCCAGACAGCAGTTTCTAAACATAGCAAAGAGCTCACTATTTGTAGCATCCTGTAGACGGGCGACTTCGACTTGAGATAGCTGGCTCATCCAGCCAACGGGGTTTAGCTGCACTTTCTTCATATATCTACATCCTACACGTCAGTGCTTAAATCTGTGACAACAAGGTTGCGACCACTTCGTTTAGCTTTATAAAGATACTCATCGGCGCGCTCAAAGACAGACTCTGTAGTGTCATCTTGACCAAAGCATGTAGCGCCAAAAGATGCGGTAATTTTTACTTTTTCTTGTTTGAACTTAAATGGCATTGCGGCTAGCTTGGTTCTAACTTCATTAAGCTTGTTATCTATGTCCGCCATTTCGGCATCAGGCAAAAGCATGACAAACTCTTCTCCGCCCCATCTGGCAACAAAATCATTTTCCGAGAGACTTTGTTTTAAAAACTTACTGACGACTTGCAGTGTTTTATCCCCAGCGGCATGGCCAAACCTATCGTTTATTGATTTGAAGTGATCGATATCGACTACGGCAACCGCCAGCGAATGACCGTTAGATTTAAAACGGGTATAGGCTGTCTCAAGTCTCTCGTTATATGCCTGTCTATTTGGAAGGCGGGTAAGTGGGTCGGTTCGACTCTGCATCGCCTGTTCAGCAAGCTTCTTCTTGTAAACACTGGTTTGCTGCTGCAGGGTATCTATTCTCGATTGCATTGAGGATAGCAGGGCCATTATTGCCTCTTGCCCCTGCTCGTCGCTATCTTGCTGTTCGCTAAGTGCTGTGACGAGTTTTTCAACGCAAAACTGCGTTTGTTCTTTTAATGCCTCAAAAGACTCGCTTTCCGACATGGCCTCTTCGATATGGCTGATATGGCGTTTAAGTTGTGCATTACCCACCTGCCTTTGTTCAAATTGACTCTTACTATTTTCTATGGTGTCACTTACATCGTTACTTACTTCGCTAAGAGAGCGGTGAAGGCTTTGAATTACTTTGCCTGTCAAACTTGCTTCAGACATGGCGTCTTGCACAATCATTCGCAAAATTACGACACAACTTTTAAGTAACTGTTCTTTATCCATGCCCTCATCAAGACGCTGTTTGATATCGGTCAGCTGATGGTCGTCAGGTTTTTTCTGCGCGTAAGACGTGATCAAGTGGTTAAGTTCAACTAATATTGAACGATAGTGAGGATTATCATCTTGCGGTGCGTGGGCTTTTGTATCGTCCTTACCGCTATGGCTATTTTCACCTGAGTCAATTGGCGATAGTCCAACCATTTCTTTGTTTAGCGCAATACGGTGTAGCGCTATGGCTTTGGCATAGAGTTTATAGATACTGAATATATCGCCAACAGGCTGATTCAGTTTGATCAGCTCTTGCGTGGTCAAGCCTTTTAATTCACTGTCTTCAAATACAATTTTTTGCAGTTGTTTCATGGCATCTTCAAGAGATGAAACCGTATCAACACTGTATTTGCGCAGGGTGATTTCCTGATGCTGGAGCGACTTGTTTAGCTTTTCAATACTAACAGTAGCAAGGCTAAAGTTAGGGGTGCCAGAAAGATGCCCTCGCAACACCTTTAGCTCGGCATCTATTTTGTCCGAGAAGCCCTCATAAAACGCAGAGAGCTTTACAATAAACTGACAAAGAAGCGTGTTATTTTGCTTTAGGGTTTGTAATTGTTTTGCTTCCATAATCTCGACTTTATTCTAACTCGCCGCTAACGCAGCGATTTAGCTGACTAAAATATGCTTACTTTCACCATTATATTACTGACGCGCTTGACGGTGATTGGCATAAGGCGCTTCATAATTTGAACGAAAAGGGTTGATGTCTAATCCACCTCTTCGCGTATATCGTGCGCATACTGTTAGTTTGTCCGGCTTACAATGAAACATAATGTCGTTATAAATTCGCTCTACACACTGTTCGTGAAACTCATTGTGCTGTCTAAAACTAATCAGATACTTTAAAAGCCCTTCGTGTTCAATGGCTTTTCCTTCGTATTTAATTTGAATACTAGCCCAATCTGGCTGACTTGTGATTAAACAATTCGACTTAAGTAAGTGAGAGACCAGTGTTTCTTTTACTTTTTTATCGTCTTTGCTGGTAAAAAGGTATTGTGTAGTGGGCGAGTATGTCTCGATATCTACATCAAGTTCGTCTAATAGTGTGCCTTCAAACTCTTTAAATTGCAGTTCGGTAAATTGTTTTGGCAAAATAAGGTTGACGTTTACTGGCTCCCCAGCACATGCAGATAAATCTTTCTGAAGTACTTTTTGAACGTCCTCTGCAGAGCGGAATTTAGTTTGATTGAAACTATTCAAATACAGCTTGAAGGATTTCGATTCAATTAAGTTTTCTGAAGTAATAGGGACGTGGCATTCTAGAATAGCCACGTTGGGCTTACCCTTTAGGTTTAACCAAGAAAGTTCATAACCTGTCCAAGTATCGATACCGCTAAAAGGCAGTTCAGCACCCGTCAGATTTAATGTATCACGACTTAAGCTACGTGGAACGCCTTGCAGCAAACTGGGGTTGTATTCAAATTCGTAGTCAACCTGTTTGCCGAGAGAGAGGTCGTCAGGCGCAGTGATAATAATTTTATTAGGTGAGTTGTCAGTCGACATAAGAACCTTTTATATAGCGACTAGGATGCGAAAGACTATATGCGCTATTCCCGAAGCTCGTTCGATAAATAGCGTTCCATTCGCCCTAGTATTGACTTAACGGTGTAGTTGTATAGTGTACCCCAAAAATACGTAGGTAACGTCATAATGGCTCTAACAATTTCAGCACAATTAGATAAATTTGTATCATCTTATGTCGAACACGCTAAAGGCGAGGGCCTTAAAATTGCGTTTGATAGCGAATGGCCATCACCCTGCTATGAAGAAACCGCACAGGATGGTGAGTTAGTTGAGTGGGCACCTAAACGACAAAGCCCGCCATTGTCGTTCAATAACGTGGAAGACGCCTTATCGTTGAAACTACATGCTGATTATTGCAGTTACTTTACAACCTACTACAGTGATAATTTAAAAGCCAAAGCGCCCCAAGGCGATTGTGAGTTGCTACAGGTATTTAACCGTGAAGACTTTGAACGACTTCAACAAAACTTGATTGGCCATTTGTTAATGAAACAGCGATTAAATCAAGCGCCTACGCTTTTCTTTGGGCTTACCGATGAGGAAGATTTTATTCTAACCGTCATTAATGAAACGGGTGAAGTCGCCCTCGAGCAAGTAGGCCAAGCACCAACACAGATCCTCGCCAATTCCCTAGCTGAGTTTATAGAGCAACTTTCACCATTAAACGCATAGCTTTTCTCGTGTAGGCGATAGGCTATTGCCCGGTTGTGATTTGCTTAAGCGCCCGTTTTAGCTCTGCAACTTCATTCTCTAGCGCTTCCACACGCGCAGACAGCACGCTGTGATCCTTTCTCTCGGTTTGTGGCAAAGGTTGAGTTTCGCTGGAAGTCTCAAGGGTTGGTTTATGGGCGTTAAAGCGCTTTATGGCTTCTATCGCGTCAGTCACAGACACTTTAAACGGCGCCTTTGAACGCAAAATGCCTACTGAAGGCGTTTTACCCTCTTTGTACATTTGAACGCACAAAAGGTGTAGCTGCTGTAAATTTGAATTACTCATAAGTAAGTGGTGCTTAACGTTTTATCATCTTGTCAGTGTAGCTTGTTCGTATAGTCAATTTCACTAATAAGTTACTGTTTTCACTATTTAAACGATAGTTTTCTTTTTTCATAATATTAAAATTCCATACTTTTCAATGTATTAAGTTTTGGCCTCATTCTTGTTTGCTATGTCTTTAAATAAGCGTGAATGCCAGTGGGCATTTATTGCTGATTTCGAGGTAGTAAACGCGATTCAGTGTAAGTTCACAAAGCGAGCGTAATATCTTGAAGATAAAAGAGGTTGATGACCGTAGAAGTACGTCAAAGGACACCAGGCTCTTAACACTTAAAATAAAAAACATCACACATAAAAAAATAAGGAATTCCCATGAAAATTGTTCTTCTTTCTGTAGCTTTAGCATCGTCAGTTCTTTTGTCGGGTTGCGTTGTATCTGTTGGTGGCGGATCTGACAGTCACTATGGCGCTGACTGGGAAGATAGAGAATTCAACAACCGTAAACATATTGCTAACCTCGAAACAGGCACAAGCTATGAAAGTGTACTTAGAAAAATGGGCGTTGCAGATTTCAATGAGCTGTTTGAAAAGCAAGATGGAACTTATCGCGTGCTGTATTACCGTACGCAAAAAACCATGGGAGATGGAATTACCACAAAAGATGAGTGTACGCCGCTTGTGTTTAGAAATGGTGAGCTAGTAGGGTGGGGAGACAGTGCTTATAGCTTAATGCACTAAGCGCTTAGTCTAATTTAACGTTACTGAATCAAGGTATCAGAATTAGCGTGCAATAATAAATGTTAATAAAAAGTTAACATTTGAGAGGTTTTCACGTAGGCTAAAGTTTGTACAGCTTGAGTGGCCGGTCGAGTTTTCTACTAAACAGGATCGCTTTTGTCACTTTTGCTGTATTGGTTATGATCAACCTAAACCACTTTGCGTTCGAGGAGCCCCTATGAGTACCGAAGCAATAAACAGCGCGTTCGCGCCCCTTAATGATACGGTTAAGGCTATATACCTCTGTGTAGACGATCTCAAAGTTGCCGCCTCTATTCTTTATAATGCCTATGTCGATGATCCGCTATTTATTGATATTTTTCAGGCGGAGAAAGAGGGCTATGAAAGTCGCCTACGCTCGGCTATTCGCGAAGAGTTAAATGCCTTTTGGGTAGCAGAACAACCTATGATAGGGCTTTTTGATGAGGACAGGTTAATCGCAGTGGCTTGTTTGACTGCACCAGATGCTGCGTTTGGCGCAGGTCGATATTGGCACTGGCGACTGCGAATGCTATTAACAGCGGGTCTATTCGGCACTAAACAGATGCTCGAAAAAGAGGAAAAAGTGAGAGCACTGGTTCCAGCAGATAACTTTCACATGCTAAGTTTCATTGCCGTTCACCCTGACTACCAACACCACGGTCTCGGGCATATATTGTTAGGCGCCATAGATAGCGTGATTGAAGAAGACGAGAAAAGTGAGGGGGTCTCAGTGTTTGTTACTATTGAAAAGCACCGTTCATTTTTTAACGACGACAATTATAAGGTTGTAGGTCAGTTAAGCTTATCGCACGTTAAGGGCAACGTGATGTATAGAGCGAAGTGAACGCTATTTAACCAATATTAACGCGCTACCGATCAAATACCTGCCTTCTTCTTTTTCTTTACGCACAATTTACTACGGCGTTTGTACGATATGTCCTACAAATGCTGTGCGTGATCTTACCTAAATTATGCAAGATAAAATTAGACTAAAGTATAAAGTCATTGATTGCATTGACTTTTTTTGAATTTAGTCAAAAGTCGTACAAAAAACTTCCTAAAATTATTGTAATTCAACATGGCGGTAATAATTGGAAGGGATACTATTAATGCGTCACAAGGAAACACGACGAGTCACGGATTGAGCAAGGAAATCTTTCAAGGAAAGGGTTAGGACAACTTAAGGACGAGATTCTCACATGGCAGTGAGATAAAGGAAAAGGAACGCAGTGAGGAAACTGCAACGATAGGGACATTGTAAGGAATACCAAAGGATAAAGGACATGTTGTGTGATAGGACTTCACGACAGGATGTAGCAAGGGATTAAGGATTAAGACTAGCGGTAGCTAGAGGCAAGGAGCCAACGGCAAGGAAAAGCCGAATAAGGATTTTCAGTTTGCATGGACGAGCAAACCAGGGAAGAAGAGAGGGACACGCTAAAGGATTAGCGAAGCTGTAGCAGGATATACAGCATACAAAGGACGAGGGAAGGGAGTGCCGGCGGAGTCTGGCGAGGACAGCCTCAGGATGAGGAGCACTGTATGAAGGATGTACAGTAGACAAGGAGCAAAGGAAAGGGACCTACGCACGGAAGGGTAGCTCGCACAGGATTGCGCGAGAGTAGATGGAAAGGGGCGTATACGGATTTTAATCGGGATGATTTTAGTCGCAAAGGATAGCGGAGAAGGATACTCAAAATTCCAGGAAAAAGGGGAGCCCATAGGTTCCCCTTTTTTTTGGTGTGTTTTTTAAGTGCATTTGTGCCACCGCTAAATGCGCTAGCGCATTGCGAGCACATATTAAAAAGGCGCTCTATCACACGCGATGAGGTGGCACCTCAGTACGCAATACGTGCATACCTACCAATTCCACTTCACCGGTATATCTATCTTCGCCGTTGCTGGAAAATTCAAAATTAAACTTACTGTGCCAGTCAGGCTTTCCGTATCTGAATGTGAAACGCGTTTTTGCTCTCGCGACGCTTAACAGCTGCAAATTGTTAGAATTACAATACTGTTTAAGATAAACGTTGGTTCGCTCAGAGATCCCTCGTATACGCCAAAATTGATAGCCAGTGAAACCAATGATTAGCCAAATAACAAGCTCAAGTAACGTCATTTTACTTTCTCGCCTGTTCGAAGAGTTGTTTAAACGCACTTTTTAACAGCGCTGGGTTAGCCTCTGAGTGCAGTAAAGTCAGCACTTGTCGGCGAAGCTTAGGAATCTGTACTAAATCAGAAAAGAAACCAGCAAACAAGGCGCCTTTGTGTCCTTCCTTCTCATCTACTTTTGCTGCTTGTTCAAAAAACTTCGTGAGTAGTAATGGCTCCATCTGCTCGAAGTGACGTGCTGCTATCACACTGAGAATATCGAGTCGTTGTGTTGTGTCTTTACTTAAAAGGTCGAGCAATTTGCTATTAATATCTGTGTTAAACACGCTTTGTGATGTGCTGCGCAAAGCCGAGAGATTAATACTGTCTTGCCTGTCTATCTCGGCCATGAACGCGGATAAAAGTTCGTCGGGCAAGGCTACACTTTCGCACATTTCCATCAGCGTATTTAAAAAGACGTCCGCGTAGAGTGAGTAATTATGTTCAATAGCCTTAATGAGCGCTGCTTTCTTAGGGTGTAGGTTCAGGCTATGAACAAAGTCAGCCACACTTTGCATAGTAATTTGCTGCCAGTCCACGAGCTGTGGCGCCTGAATATAAGCTTCAACTTTTTGTGCATCTTCATTTAGCGGCTGATTGAGCCTACATTTTACTAGCGCGTTAAACTGAGCAAGCTGAGATTGATTGGGAACAAATGAGTAGGGATTATCGGGCAAAGACTGTGCTTTCTCAGTATCTTCTGCAATGGATTGCCCTAATGCATCTACAATAATTTCTAAAAAGTGGTTTCTTGCTGCTGCCACTACAAGCCCTTGCTCGTCAAGAGGAAGCTTTACAAACCAAATGTAGTGTTGTGATGATGCGTTTTTATTCCAAAAAACGATGCCAAACCACCCGTGTTTTTGGCGAGGGTAGGGCGCATAGGCACTAGCGTTTTCTATTTCAAGAAACGTTTGGTTATCGATTGGTACAAGGCGCCGCCCAAGGTCAAAGACCTGATACTCAGTGCCGGCATGTAATAAAAACTCACTGATTGAATTGATACTGTTAGCGCTCATAACTCGTTCCAAAATACTGCTTTTTTAGGGGCTGCTGATTTACTTGGGCTTTAGGTGCTTCAAGCCCTCGTGTTTTTATATGCTAGGTGGAGAAACACTAAAAGGTACCGCCAACAGTCCTAACAACCAAAGTTAAATGGTATCACAGCCAAAGAATTTCAACGACACGTGCTAACGACTTATGTTGCTGCACAGGCCCTGATATACTGCGCGCATTTATGATTAAGTATTGAGATTGTTGGGAAAGAAAGTGAGCAAATCACAAAATATGCCTCATAGCATGCATTGGAGCGCGCGTAGCAGCGTGCTTAGCGAGGCGCTGGATAATCTTGAGGTAATAATGCAGGAAGAGGGCATTTGGCCTGACGCCAAACCAACCCGACAGGTGTTAGATAGCGCGCTACAAAGTACTGTGCCTTTCGCCGTCGATAGCTTACCGTTTGAGAGTTGGCTAGCATTTATCTTTATTCCCAAAATGCGAATCATCATTGCCCAAAAGCAAACGTTGCCAGCCATGCAAATTACTCCAGCGGCCCAAGTCTACTTAAATGCTAATGGGTATCGCACTATCGCTCAATTACAGACAATTGATGATATTGCCAGTGAGAAAGGCGTATGAACCAAACAAGCAACACTATAACCTGTGAACATCGTGAAGATGTGTTGAAGGAGCAAGCAGAACATCAGCCCTTGCACTTACCCGTGCTATATCAAGATGAGCATATTATCGCGATAGACAAGCCGCCGGGACTGCTAGTCCATAGAAGCCCTATCGATAAGCACGAAACCGTGTTTGCTGTTCAGACGTTAAGGGATCAAATTGGCCAGCATGTTTTTCCAGCACACCGTTTAGACAGGCCGACTTCCGGCGTTCTGGTATTTAGCTTTAGCGCTGACATTGCCGCTAAGCTAGGCAAACAGATGATGGACAAGCAGGTGGTAAAGCAATACCACGCTATTGTTCGAGGTTTTGTTCATCACACTGGTTATATTGATTACGCGCTTAAATATCGCTATGACAAAATAGCGGATAAACACAAAAGGCCCCAACAGCCGCCGCAGCCTGCTTCTACTATGTATGAGTCTTTAGCTAAGTTCGATGTTCCCGAACCTGTGGGTAGATACCAAAGTGCACGGTATTCGCTAGTGAGACTTTCACCCAGTACGGGACGCAAGCATCAGCTAAGAAGGCATATGGTACATATTCGTCACCCTATCATTGGCGATACGACTCACGGCGATGGCAAACAAAACAAATTCGCTAAAAGCCACTTTAATTTTACTCATTTGGCCTTAAGTTGTACTCAGATGGGATTTTCTCACCCTGTTACTCAAAAATGGATAACGATTAATGGTGAGATGCATAGCGAAATGCGACAATTTGCAGATAGGCTAGCATCGTTCAAGGTTTAACTTAGTGAGCAAGTGCAATTGCTTGTCACTGATTCTCGCCACCTAGATACAGGGGCGAACACTATTTAAGAGGTAAAAATGGCAACTTTAAAAATTATTGCGGGTACAGTATACGGTAATGCCCAACATGTCGCTGAACAGGTTGAAGAGAATTTAGCCGAACAAGGTGTAGACTGTTCGTTAGAAAGCGACCCTTCTGTTGCTGATTTTACCGATGCCGACGCGCTACTCATTATTACCTCTACCACGGGGCAAGGTGACGTGCCGCCAAACCTTGAGTTTGTCTTCTCGGACTTAAAAGATGAATCACCTATGCTGACGGGCAAGCCATTTGCCGTTGCGGCACTTGGTGATAGTAGTTACGGGGAAAGCTTCTGTGGTGCAGGTAAACAGTTTCAAGAGTTGCTCAGTGAGCTACAGGGTAACGCCGTGGCGAACATGCTAGAAGTCGACGCTATTGAAACTCTAGAGCCTGAAAAAGACGTGGTTGACTGGGTGAACACGATAAAAGATAAGCTGTTAGCATAATTGGCAACTTTCGGTAAATGCACGCCGTTGAAGCATCAGTACTTGCTTATTTTAAGTGTTAAAGCCAAGCGTTTAAGTTCGAAGGTAACGTCCTAACTTTTGCTTAAGCTATTTAACCCGTGAAAGATAAGCAAGCGAGGGTGGCGTTGTAAGTTAGTACAAACAAAAAAGAGGCGCATTAGCGCCTCTTTTTAGTATTTGCTTTTTAAAACGCTGCGGTGAGCGCTTTACTCAACGCCGCGAAGTAGAGCGTTAATACCTACTTTGGCGCGGGTTTTCGCATCAACTTTTTTCACGATGATTGCAGCGTATAGGCTGTATTTACCATCTGCGCTAGGTAGGTTGCCCGCAACGACTACAGAACCCGCTGGTACACGGCCGTAGTGAATTTCACCGGTTTCACGGTCATAGATACGCGTGCTCTGACCGATGTAAACGCCCATTGAGATGACTGAGCCTTCTTCAACGATAACACCTTCTACAATTTCAGAGCGCGCACCGATGAAGCAGTTGTCTTCAATAATGGTTGGGTTTGCTTGAAGTGGCTCTAATACGCCACCAATGCCTACGCCACCAGAAAGGTGAACATTTTTACCAATCTGGGCACATGAGCCTACTGTTGCCCACGTATCCACCATAGTGCCTTCATCAACAAATGCACCGATGTTTACGTAAGAAGGCATAACAACTGCGTTTTTCCCTACAAACGTACCGGTACGCACTGCTGCGGGTGGAACAATACGTGCACCGTCAGCAGCAAACTGCTCAGCGGTGTAGTTAGTGTACTTAAGCGGAACTTTATCGTAGAACTTGCTTTCTGCACCTTCAATTACATCGTTGTTGTGAAGGCGGAAGAAAAGTAGCACCGCTTTTTTGAGCCACTGGTGTACTACCCATTCGCCAGCAATTTTTTCTGCAACACGGCCTTTGCCGCTGTTTAGTAGGTCGATAGCCTGAGCTACCGCATCTCTTACTTCATCAGGTGCTGATGATGGGCTAATGCTGTCGCGATTTTCGAAGGCGTCTTCAATAATGGCTTTCAATTCATTCATGGTATTGTGATATCTTCAAGTTGGTCGAGTTTAAACAGGATCCGCTTTTTAAGGTTTACCTGTTGTTCTTGGGTTAATGCGATGCCAGCGTCATTGCTGACGATAAAAATATCTTCGGCTCGCTCGCCGATCGTGGCAATTTTGGCGAGTTTAAGTGTCATATTAGTATCAACGAATGCGTGACCAATTTTAGCCAAAATACCCGGTGCGTCTAGGGCTTCTAACTCAATAAGTGTCGCTTCATCGTTGATATTGAAAAAACGGACCTTGGTAGGTACGTCTAACTGTTTCATTTGACGAGGTAATTTCCTTTTGTTCTCATGTGAACGCCCTGGTTTTTCTAACTGCTCAGAAATGGCTTTTTCAATAGACGCTATTCGGGATTCAGAGCTCAAACGGCTACCGTCGTTTTCAAGGATTAACATGCTGTCAAACACATAACCGTCGCGCGTCACGGTTACGTGAGCATCGTGAATGGAGCAGTTGCGACTATCTAATACCGAGGCTACTTGGGCAAACAAGGCTTTTCTATCTTTGCCATACACAAAAACTTCGGTGCCTCCTTTCGAACTGTTATCGTTAGCTTTAACTAACAATCCGTTGTGATCAGGCGTAAGCCACTCGTCTTGTGCCTTGATAATTTCATCTGTATGCCAGGCAATTTGTGTAGGCTTAAATCGAACAAAGTAATCATCATCAAGGCGTGCCCACAACGCATCTATGGCTGTGGTGTCGATTGCCCGCTCTTGTAATATCTGCCGTGCTTGATGTTTATGTGTAGAGACCCGTTCATTTAGTGTGACCTGACATTGAAGCCCATTATCTAATGCTTTTTGCGTCATCAAATAAAGCTCGCGCAGTAGCGATGCTTTCCAGTCATTCCACAAGTTGTCGTTCGTTGCTCGGATGTCAGCAAGCGTTAGGGTATAAAGCAAGTTTAGGTGATTGTGACTTCTTACCGCACTTGCAAACTCGCTAATGACGTCGGGGTCGTAAATATCGCGGCGTTGAGCCACTACCGACATAAGTAGGTGATTCTCAACCAGCCAAGCAATCAGTTCCGCATCTTTACTTGGCACGTCGTGCAGCTGGCAAAATTTAGCAACATCTTGTGCGCCTAAGGTGGAATGATCGCCGTTTCTACCTTTGGCAATGTCGTGAAAAATAGCCGCAATATAAAGCACTTCAGGCTTATCTAGATGTCTACAAATTCTGCCGCAGCGCGGGAAGTCCTTGTTTTCTTTTGAGAAGAAATAATTGACGTGCTTAACCAGTCGATGTGTATGTTCGTCTACGGTGTAGGCGTGGAACAAGTCGAACTGCATCATACCTACAATAGCATCCCACTCGGGAAGGTAGGCTTGCAAAATACCGTACTGATGCATTATGTCCCAAGCAAAGTTAAAAAACTCGGGTTGCTTCATTAAGCGCATGAACTTTTCACGACACAGCGGGCGCTCTACATAGTATTCGGCTTCAAAGGCGCGATGGGCGTTGCGCAACTGACGAATACAAATAGTGCTGAGGCCTTGTACTTCTGGTGTATTTGCAACAAGGTGTAAGAAATCTAAAATTGCTTCGGGTGATGAGAATACCGTCTCGTGACGGGGCGAAACCATATTATCAAGAAGCTCAAAGTCTTCATTAATAATGACGCATTGCTGAACGCTTTGGTTCAGCATGTCGTACTTGAAGCGCTGAAGCAGCATTTGATTAAGTTCAGAAACCCGTGCCACAGTGCGGAAAAAGTCTCGCATCATTTTTTCTACTGACGACTTTCCTTCTTCGCCATACCCCATCATTTTGGCTACGTCGGGTTGGTAATCGAATAATAGGCGGTTTTCGCTTCTGCCAGCCACTAAATGAAGCGCACAGCGCATTTTCCAAAGGTGCATGCGACAGGCAATAAGCTCGCTGTGCTCTTGCTCTGTGAAGTAGCCGTGACCCACCAAGTTCCAGCCGTCGTATTCTTTAAAGTGTTTCTTCGCTACCCAACCAATAGATTGGATATCGCGCAAGCAACCGGGGTTTTCTTTGATATTGGGCTCTAGGTTATAAGCGGTACCGTTAAACTTTGCGTGGCGTCTCTTCTGCTCGTCGTATTTCGCTGAGAAAAAAGACTTACTTGACCAAGAATTACGGCCATTGACTTCGTCCCACAATTTATCAAAGGTGATTTCGCTGCCGCAAAGTAGTCGGCTCTCCACGAGGTTAGTGGCTATACTAATATCGTCTTTCGCCAGCTTCACCGTTTCTTTGATGGTGCGCACAGATTGACCAACGTCTAACTTTATATCCCACAAAAGCGTAATAAACTGGCCAATTTTTTCTTGTACGTCAGGCTTTAGTTTCTTTCTACTGACAATAAGTAAATCGATATCTGAGTGAGGCTGTAAGTGGCCGCGGCCGTATCCGCCTACGGCGCACAGCGAAAGCTCATCTACGGTATCTAAACCATAGAGTTGCCAAAGATGACAAAGCAATGCATCGACAAATTGCGCGCGACCGGTAACAAGTTGATTAACCGGTGTGGTATCAAAAGATTCTGTGATCCAAGCATAACTTGCTTCCACGCATGACTTGATTGCGGGAATTTCATCAACAGAGTTGATGGTGTCGATATTCTTTATCAGTGATTGCAGCGTCAAAATACACCTTCGAAATAGACTTCTTTTTAGACGCTACGAACAATAGCATGAATTGATAGTAGTTCGCAGTATCAAATTAATGCATAAGTTAGGTTAGATTGTGAATATTTATGGTTTTTTGTTATAGGTGTGTAGCATGACAAAGCGTAAGAGAAACGCGCCAGCTAAACTCGAATTTATGCCAACTAGGACAAAGGCGGCGAGAGTAAAATAAGAGGGTAGCCATTAGGGCTACCGCTCATATTCTTTATTGATAAAGGAGTAAACCATTAATCGTGAGATATAGTGCGCGCTAACGTCTCTTCGTCGCGAAGGGTTAGAATTTCAACGCCGTTCTCAGTTACCAATAGTGTATGCTCCCATTGGGCGCTTAAGCTTCTGTCTTTGGTAACGACGGTCCACTGGTCAGGCAATACCTTAGAGTAGCGCTTACCGGCATTGACCATAGGCTCGATAGTGAAGCACATGCCTGGTTCCAGCACGTCGCCCGTACCTGGTTTACCGTAGTGAACAATTTGCGGCTCTTCGTGGAAACTTGCGCCGATCCCGTGCCCACAGTATTCACGCACAATTGAATAGTTATGCGCTTCAGCGTGAGTTTGACAAATATGGCCGATATCGCCCAAGCGCATACCCGGCTTTACTTGTTCAATCGCTTTATACAAGCATTCTTGGGTTACGCGAATAAGGCGTTCAGCAAGAATTGAAGGCTTGCCAACCACAAACATCTTAGACGTGTCACCGTGATACCCATCTTTAATAACCGTCACATCAATATTAATAATGTCGCCGTCTTTCAGTTTCTTGTCAGAAGGAATACCGTGACATATACAGTGGTTAACGGATGTACAAATAGACTTAGGAAACGGAGGGTGACCGTAGTTAAGGGGGGCAGGGGTCGCCTGCTGCTCATTAACAATATAGTCATGACAAATGGTATTGAGCTCATCTGTTGTTACGCCCTTTTTAACGTAAGGCGTAATCATCGTTAGCACGTCGGCTGCCAATTTACCGGCCACGCGCATCTTTTCGATTTCTTCAGGGGTTTTGATTATTGCTGTCACAGCGCCTCTCAAATCGGTTTAAGCTAAGTTTTACAAAAAGGTTTTTACTGGAAAAAGTATAACATCGATCAGGCCGCTCTGAGTAACAATATGAAATATAGATGTTTTATTTGGTTGGTTCGGCAGATGTGAGGTTTTTTCATAAGCGTGGTGTACTTTGAAATATAACGGCGAAACTTGAGCGTGAGGCGTGATTGTGGTATAAAGCGCGCGCCCTGACGGAATCCTCATTTTGCATTGCGAATTGAGTACCGGTTTAGAGGGTAAATTTATTTTATTAAAACACACATATACCGACACTTCGTATCGGGGTGTTCAGCTCAATTTAGATTGGTCTGAATCGATACAAGGGGTATATGGAGGCCTAACCCCAAGAGGAAAATAAAATGGCTAATGTTTCTATGCGTGACATGCTGAAAGCAGGTGTGCATTTCGGTCACCAAACTCGTTACTGGAACCCAAAGATGAAGCCTTTCATCTTCGGCGCACGTAATAAAGTTCATATCATCAACCTTGAAAAAACGGTTCCACTTTTCAACAACGCACTTAACTACCTTTCAGGTGTTGCGTCTAAGAAAGGTAAAATCCTTTTCGTTGGTACTAAGCGCGCCGCTGGCGAAGCAGTTAAAGATGCTGCTCTTAAATGCGACCAGTACTACGTAAACAAGCGTTGGTTAGGTGGTATGCTGACTAACTGGAAAACAGTTCGTCAGTCAATCAAGCGTCTTAAAGATCTAGAGCAACAAGCTCAAGACGGTACGTTTGAGAAGCTAACTAAGAAAGAAGCACTTATGCTTCAGCGCGAAATGGACAAGCTTGAAAACAGCCTTGGCGGTATCAAAGACATGGGCGGTCTTCCAGACGCGATCTTTGTTATCGACGCAGATCACGAGCACATTGCTGTAACAGAAGCTCGTAACCTAGGTATTCCTGTTGTTGGTGTTGTTGATACAAACTCTAACCCAGACGGTGTTGATTACATCATCCCTGGTAACGACGATGCTATCCGCGCTATCCAACTTTACTTGGATGCTGCTGCAAACGCTATCAACTCAGGTCGCGAAAGCAACCTTGAAGTACAAGCTGAGCAAGACGACTTCGTAGAAGCGGCAGAGTAATTCTGATTGCTTACTGTCATATCTAGATAATATGGCGGTACTACAATACGAAACGTATTGAGAGGGGCGGCATCGCCCCTTTTACCTAACGAATTTTATATTTAATGCTGAGGAATTGAAAAATGGCAGTGACTGCAGCACTAGTTAAAGAACTGCGCGAACGTACTGGCGCAGGTATGCTGGATTGTAAAAAAGCCCTGGTTGAAACGGATGGTGACATTGAGTTAGCCATTGAAAACATGCGTAAATCAGGTCAAGCGAAAGCGGCTAAAAAAGCTGGTCGTATCGCAGCTGAAGGTGTAATCCTTACTAAAGTTGAAGGTGGTCGTGCGACCATGCTTGAACTAAACTGTGAAACTGACTTCGTAGCACGTGACGAAGGTTTTCTTAAGTTTGGCAACGAACTTTTAGAAGTAGCAGCAGCGAACAACATCAACGACATCGACGCGCTTAACGATGCAGAACTTAACGGTTCTAAAGTAAGCGAAGTTCGTGACGCGCTTGTTGCTAAAATCGGTGAGAACATCTCTCCTCGTCGCGTTATCAACGTTGAAGGCGACACCCTTGGCGCATACGTACACGGCGGCCGTATCGGTGTTATCTCTATCCTAACTGGCGGTGACGAAGAGCTAGCAAAAGACGTTGCAATGCACGTTGCAGCTGCAAGCCCGCAGTTTGTTAAGCCTGAAAATGTTCCGGCTGAAGTTGTAGAGAAAGAGAAAGAAATCCAAATCGAAATCGCTATCCAGTCTGGCAAGCCAGCTGAGATTGCTGAGAAAATGGTAGCAGGCCGCATGAAGAAGTTCACTGGTGAAGTGAGCTTGACTGGTCAGCCTTTCGTTAAAGATCCTTCAATCTCTGTTGCTGAGCTTCTTAAGAACAACAGCGCAGACGTAATCAACTTCGTACGTTTCGAAGTAGGTGAAGGTATCGAGAAGAAGACTGAAGACTTCGCTGCTGAAGTAGCTGCTCAAATGGAAGCTGCTAAGAAATAATTGAGTGTTTATCTTTTGCATTACGCAATAGTTAGATAAACTACAAAGCACCTCTTTTGAGGTGCTTTTTTATAGCTGTACGTCTTGAGTGTTGCCATTGCAATGCGTAAGTGTGAAGCTAGGCGAGATAAGCGTGCGCCTGCCTGACAACGAAAGCGCTTTGTCCTATGTTTTTTAACTCAATAATGTATTGAAAGACATAGGACAAAACGGGTTTACGAGGACATTTCAAACTATGAGTATCACACCAAAATCAGCATACCGACGCATTCTGTTAAAGCTTAGTGGCGAAGCCCTAATGGGTGAAGAAGGCTTTGGCATAGACCCTAAAGTGCTAGATAGAATGGCACAAGAGATTAAAGAGCTGGTTGAACTTGGTGTTCAAGTTGGTTTGGTTATCGGTGGTGGTAACTTATTTCGTGGTGAAGGCCTAGCTAAAGCGGGCATGAATCGCGTAGTGGGTGATCACATGGGTATGTTAGCCACTGTTATGAACGGCCTAGCCATGCGCGATGCGCTTCACCGCGCGTTCGTTAATGCTCGTATGATGTCTGCTATTCCACTGAACGGCGTATGTGATGCGTACAACTGGGCAGAAGCTATCAGCCTACTTAAATCGGGTCGTGTGGTAATATTCTCTGCAGGTACGGGGAACCCTTTCTTCACCACAGATTCAGCCGCATGTCTTCGCGGTATTGAAATTGAAGCTGACGCAGTCCTAAAAGCGACCAAAGTAGACGGCGTTTACAGTGATGACCCGTTAAAAAATCCTGAAGCAACGTTATATGATGAGTTGTCGTATCAGGAAGTACTGGAAAAAGAATTAAAAGTAATGGATTTGTCAGCGTTTACCCTTGCTCGCGACCACGGTTTACCAATTCGCGTATTCAACATGAATAAGCCTGGTTGCCTAAAACGTGTTGTGATGGGTGAAAAAGAAGGCACAATTATTCGCCACGCTGACAACGATTAATTAAGAACAATAGGATACAAAACGTGATTGATGAAATTGAATTAGATGCGCAAGAGCGCATGGAAAAAAGCCTAGTTGCACTTAAAGGCCAATTCAGCAAAATTCGCACAGGCCGTGCGCATCCAAGCCTTCTAGACGGCATCATGGTTCCTTATTACGGCGTAGATACGCCACTTAAGCAGGTCGCTAACGTTGTTGCTGAAGACAGCCGTACATTAGCGCTAACTGTATTTGATAAGAGCGCTATCCAAGCGGTAGAAAAAGCGATTATGCAATCTGATCTGGGTCTTAACCCAATGAGCGCAGGTGGTTCAATTCGCATTCCTTTACCACCGCTTACCGAGGAGCGTCGTAAGGACCTTATTCGCGTTGTTCGCAACGAAGCGGAAGGTGGTCGTGTTGCTATTCGCAATATTCGCCGCGACGCGAATGGCGATGTAAAAGATCTGCTTAAAGAAAAAGAAATCAGCGAAGATGAAAGCCGCGCAGCAGAAGAAAATATTCAGTCTATTACTAACGAGTTCATTAAAAAAGTTGACAGCTTGCTAGCTGACAAAGAAAAAGAACTGATGGAAGTTTAAGTAAGTATTATGATTGGAAAGCGTTTAAGCGCAGCCAAATCGTCGAAGGCCGAGGCGCCAGTAGCAACGACTACTGGCCCGAAGCACGTTGCTATCATTATGGATGGCAACGGTCGATGGGCGCAAAAGAAAGGGAAAATTCGTACCTTTGGGCATAAAGCCGGGGTAGAGTCTGTACGTGCAGTAGTGCGCTTTGCACGCCAAAATGGCATCGAGTCACTTACATTGTTTGCGTTTTCAAGCGAAAACTGGAAAAGACCAGAAGAAGAAGTCAGTGTTCTGATGGACCTGTTCAATCTTGTTCTTAATAGTGAAGCAAAGCGCCTACATAAAAACGGCGTACGGTTAAAGGTTATTGGAGACGTCGAGGCATTCGATGCCAAGCTTGTCGAAAAGATTCGAAAAGCTGAAGACATGACCAAAGATAACAAAGATCTTGTCTTGAATATCGCTGCAAATTACGGCGGTAGATGGGACATTGTAAATGCGGCAAAGCAACTTGCATCGCAAGTGAAAAGCGGCGAACTCGATGTACAAGACATCACAGAAGACGCATTAAATGCGCACATTTCAACCGCTAACCTTCCAGAGTTAGATCTTCTTATTCGCACTGGCGGCGAACACCGTATAAGTAACTTCTTGCTGTGGCAATGCGCCTATGCTGAACTGTATTTTACCGACGTTTTATGGCCCGACTTCAATGAAGATGTGTTTCAATTAGCCGTAAACGATTACAATGTACGCCAGCGTCGATTTGGTCTTACTGGCGAACAGGTTGTCACAGCCGATGGTTAACACCATGCAGGCAATTATCAGGCTAGCCCTGGTAACAAAAGCCAAGGGCACACTATGCTAAAACAACGAATAATAACTGCATTAATTCTGGCGCCGCTGGCGCTCTACGCCATTCTTTTCCTTCCCATTTTCTGGTTTGAAATCGCGATTGCTGGCGTGGTCGGTATCGGCGCTTATGAATGGGCAAATATGTCTGGCGTGTGTGAGCGGCCCAAGAAGCTGCTTTATATGGCGGGCGCTTTTGGTATATGTATAGCCTTGTCTTTCATCGTCGATGCAAGCATAATTTGGTATCAAGGGCAGCTTCACGGTTTGTATACAGGCATACTTTCTATTGCCGTATTGTGGTGGATAGCCTCGCTATTTATGGTGCTTGCTTACCCCAAATATTCTCGGTTTTGGAAAGACAGCCGAAGTGTCAGAACGGTATTTGGCGCACTTACGCTAATCCCTACGTGGGTTGCAGTGGTGGCTCTTCGTACCAGTCTTCACGACGTTGACCCATTTTACGGTGCGTCACTGATATTTTATGTTTTAGGCATTGTGTGGGCCGCCGATATCGGTGCATTCTTTGTAGGCGTAAAATTTGGCCGTCACAAACTGCGTCCAAATGTATCACCTGGGAAAAGCTTAGAAGGCCTGCTTGGTGGTATTGCGGCCTCTTTCGCCATTATCGCGTTCGCGGCGCTTCATTATCAGGTTGAGCCCTCTCGCATTTGGCTACACCTAGCTATTGGTGGGATTACGGTTGCCGTTTCTGCGCTAGGCGATTTAAATGAAAGTATGCTTAAACGCTGTGCAGGTATAAAAGACAGTGGCAAGATTCTCCCTGGTCACGGTGGCGTGTTAGATAGAATCGATAGCCTGACAGCAGCATTCCCAGTATTTGCCTTCTGCTATGTAACCTGGATGGCGTAATGCAAACAGTAACAGTGTTAGGGGCCACAGGCTCCATTGGTTGTAATACACTTGATGTTATAAACCGCCACCCGGAAAAGTATCGCGTATTTGCCATTACGGGTAATTCGCAGCTTGAATTGCTTATGCAACAGGCGAAGAAATGCGCGCCTCGTTTTGTTGTGATTGCAGATGATACGCATTATAAAGCCGCGTGTGAACTTGCTTCTCACTACGGCGTAGACGCTGAAATACTCACAGGCTCCCATGCACTTGAAGACGTATCAAGCGCGCCTGAAGTGGATGCGGTCATGGCCGCCATTGTCGGCGCAGCCGGATTGCTGCCCACGCTGGCCGCAGTCAAAGCAGGCAAGCGCGTTCTGCTTGCCAATAAAGAAGCGTTGGTGATGTCGGGGAAACTGTTTATTGATGCGGCAAACCAAAGCGGCGCAAAAATCCTTCCCATTGATAGCGAACACAACGCGATTTTTCAGTGCCTACCCCACGATTACGAATACGGGAATTTCACCACCGCGGGTATCCGTAAAATATTGCTAACGGGCTCAGGTGGACCATTTCGAGAGCGCCCATTAGATAGCTTTTCATCAATTACTATTGATGAGGCAAGTACGCACCCTAACTGGTCAATGGGAAGAAAGATTACTATCGACTCAGCCACCATGATGAACAAGGGGTTAGAGTTTATTGAAGCTTGCTGGCTGTTTGGGGCTGGTGCTGATGATATCGATGTGGTTATTCACCCGCAAAGTATCATTCATTCCATGGTGCAGTATATTGATGGCTCGGTTATCGCACAAATGGGTAACCCGGATATGCGAACGCCGATTGCTTATGGCTTAGCGCATCCAGCGCGCATCGAAGCGGGGGTTAAGCCCCTAGACTTTTCAGATATTGCTAACTTTAGCTTTCAAACGCCTTGTTTCAAGCGCTACCCTAATTTGAAATTGGCCATTGATGCCTGCAAAGAAGGGCAGTGTGCAACAACACGGATGAATGCGGCCAACGAAGTATCGGTTGCGGCCTTTTTAGACGGTAAGATTCAATTTTGTGATATTGCAAAAGTAAATGAAGCTACGCTAAACGCCATGCCTTACGTTTCTGTTAGTTCTATTCAGCAAATACTTGAGCAAGATACTTTAGCCCGAGTTAAAGCTGACGAGATTATTCGAGGTAAATTCCAGTGCTAGCCTTTTTGTGGAGCTTAGGTGCGTTCATCGTTGCCCTAGGTATTTTGGTTGCTGTTCATGAATGGGGGCACTTTTATGTTGCCCGCAAATGTGGTGTTCAGGTAGAACGCTTTTCAATCGGTTTTGGTAAACCTATTTGGCGCAAGGTAAGTAAGTCTGGCACTGAGTATGTCATCGCTATGATTCCGTTAGGCGGATATGTGAGAATGCTAGATGGGCGTATCGACGATGTACCGCCTGAATTAGAAGATAAAGCCTTTAACAATAAACCTGTGTTGCAGCGTATGGCTGTGATTGCAGCGGGGCCTGGCGTTAATTTTATTTTTGCTTTCTTTGCCTTGTGGCTGATGTATCTCGTAGGGCTAGACACCGTAAAGCCTGTTGTAAAAAGTATTGAAACAGACAGTATTGCAGCAATCGCTGGGGTGCAGCCTGGTGATGAAATCATCAAAGTAGGTGATAGAAGTACACCAGATTGGGAAGCCGTTAACCTTGAGATTGTATCTAATATTGGGTCGGAAAATGCCAGTGTAACGGTGAAAAATTCATCAAATATCGAAAAAGAACTGACATTTACACTGAAGTCTTGGAACTTTGACCCAGATAGCGAGTCTCCTTTAAGCAGCTTAGGGTTAACTCCTTATCGACCCGATGCAACATTAACCGTTGGCTTTGTTGGTGAGGGTAGTGCCGCTCAGCAAGCAGGGTTAAAACCTGGTGACGAGCTTGAAGCATTAAATGGCACTAAGTTGACATCGTGGGAGCGTTTAGTTGACGTAATTGTAGAAAGCCCTGGTGAGCGTATTTCGCTTGATATCCAAAGGGATGGACAACCGCTTACGTTAGATGCCACGATAGCGCGCCGCGATACACCACAGGGGCAAAGTGGGTATCTAGGTGTAAGCCCAACATTCGAGCCTTGGCCAGAAGGGTATGTGTTTACCCATCAATATGGCATTATAGAGGCTATTGGGAAGGCGTTAGATAAAACATGGCGTCTTATGACACTGAGTGTCGAAATGATAGGAAAGCTTATTACTGGCGACGTGTCGGTGAAAAATTTAAGCGGCCCTATCTCAATTGCTCAAGGTGCGGGAACAAGTGCTGGGTATGGACTTGCGTACTTCTTGAGTTTTCTTGCCTTAATAAGCGTAAATTTAGGCATTATAAATTTATTACCCTTGCCCATGCTTGACGGTGGTCACCTCATGTTTTTTATCGTGGAGTGGATCACAGGCAAACCTGTGCCAGAAGCAGTGCAGGAATGGGGTTACAGAATAGGTGGCGTGCTTCTGTTTATGATCATGGGTATCGCAATTTTTAACGATATCGCTCGCATAACCTGATGAAAATCAGGAAGTACAAAACAGCTAATACAAAACGCGGCCAGGAAAAGAAAAATAGATGAAGTTAAAACAGTTAGTAGCAGCCGGAGCCATTCTTTCCAGTGCTAGCTTTGCCAATGCTGCGGCGCAAGACAGTGAATTTGTCGTTAAAGACATTCGTGTAGAAGGTTTACAACGTGTTGCACTTGGTGCAGCCCTGACCTACTTGCCCGTACAAGTTGGCGACGAGCTTAATACATTTAGGGTAACGCAGCTAATTCGCTCGTTGTACTCTTCAACTCACTTTGAAAACGTTGAAATACTTCGCGACGGTAACACCCTTGTGGTGCGTGTAGCAGAGCGTCCAACCATCAGTAACATCATTTTCGAAGGGAATGATGATATTAAAGATGAGCAGCTTCAGGAAAGCTTGGACGGTAATGGCGTTCGCATTGGTGAACCACTTGATAAAACCGTGCTTACTTCGATTGAGAACGGGTTAAAAGACTTCTTCTACAGCATTGGTAAATACAACGCTGACGTTACGGCTATTATTACGCCTTTACCGCGTAATCGCGTAGATTTGAAGTTACTTTTTGAAGAAGGTGATGCGGCAGAAATTGAGCAAATAAACATTGTAGGTAACGACATTTTCTCAGACGAAGAACTGATGGAAGCGTTTGAGCTACAATACGATACACCTTGGTGGGATTTCTTATCTGAAACTCGCTATCAGCAACAAACGTTGCAAGGTGATATGGAAACGCTGCGCAATCACTATCTTAATCGCGGTTACCTTCGCTTTAATGTCGACTCTACCCAAGTCTCGATGACGCCTGAAAAGTCAGGTATCTATATCGCAATGAACGTAACCGAAGGTGAACAGTACACTATCTCTGAAGTAGAGCTAGTGGGGGATGTTCTGGGGCATGAAGAATATATTGAACGGGTACTTCCGCTGACTACGGGCGAACTCTACAACCAGGCAGAAGTTACCTACACCGAAGAGTTTATTAGCAAGTATCTTGGTCGTTTTGGTTATGCTTATCCTACGGTAACCACAGTCCCTGAAATCAACGATGAAGATAAAACGGTTAAACTCACCCTGTCAGTTGACCCTGGTAAGCGTATTTACGTTAACCGTATTAAGTTTAACGGTAACGTAGTAACCGCTGATAGCGTGTTACGTCAAAACGTAAGCCAAATGGAAGGCACCTGGTTGTCTAACAACTTGCTTGAGTCATCTAAAAATCAACTGTCTCGTCTTACCTATATGGAAGAAGTCGAGTTTGAAACCGTGCGTATTCCTGGCTCTGAAGATAAGGTTGATGTTAATTACAACGTTAAAGAGCAGCCATCAGGCTCGTTCAATGCCGGTATCGGCTACGGTGACAGAACTAAGCTAAGCCTACAGGCGGGTATTCAACAGGATAACTTCTTGGGTACGGGTAAGCGCGTGGGCCTGAATTTGAGCACGGTTTCCTATCAACGAAGTGCGCAAATTACCTATAACGACCCTTACTTTACCATTGATGGAATCAGTTTGGGTGGAAGCTTAGGTTACAGCGAGTTCGACGGTTCTGACTTTAACGTAATTCAATACAACTCGAAGCGTTGGTCAATTGGTGCGAACATAGGTTATCCAATTAACGAATTTAATCGTATTAACTTTGGTTTGACCTACAGTAACGTAGAGCTATTTAACCGTGGCTACTACGAACAAACTGAGCAGTTCTACAACCAGTTCACCAATGGTGAAGACCCAGATGCAGCGATTAAATACGACAGTTACCTAGCGAGTGTAAGCTGGAGCAGAAGTACGCTTAACCGTGGTCTTTTCCCAACAGCCGGCTCGTCACAGCGTGCCTCGTTTAGTATTACTACGCCTAACTCTGACGTTAACTACTTTAAAACAGTATTTGACGGTAAGTGGTACTTCCCACTGTCTCGTAATCAACGTTGGTCATTCCTTGCGCGCATGCGTTTAGGTTATGGTAACGGATATGGTGATATTAACGGGAATGAACAAATTCTTCCGTTTACTGAAAACTTCACTGCAGGTGGTTCAGACTCACTTCGTGGGTTTGAGAACAACACAGTAGGCCCACGTGGTGTATTTGTCGGAAACTCAGGCAGTATCGTTGGTCCAGATGGAGAAGCGTTCCCAGGTGACCCCGCAGATGCGCAGTTGTCTTGGTCTACACGAAGCCTAGGTGGTAATGCTATGGCACTTGGCGGTATCGAGCTTATTGTTCCCACGCCATTTGTAGAAGAAGATATGGATAACTCCGTTCGCACAAGTTTGTTTGTGGATGTGGGTAACGTGTGGGATACTGAGTTCGACTACGACTATTACCGTCAGTTTGACGTAGCGGCAAGCCAGAGAGGCGAGCTGTTGGACTATTCTGACTGGAGTCTGTATCGTAGCTCGGCGGGTGTATCGGTCCAATGGATATCTCCAATGGGGCCTATGGTATTCAGCTTCTCGAAAGCGATACAGCAACGTGACGGTGACGACGCACGATTCTTCACCTTCAATATTGGTCAAACTTTCTAAGACATTAAAGCGAGCGCAATATTAGTTGCGCTCTACAATAAGATTCAAAAAAGGAGTTCCCTTTGAAACAGTTGGTTAAACATATCGTTGCAGGAGCAATGTTGGGTAGCGCTTTAGTTAGTACGTCTGTAATGGCGGAGCAGAAAGTGGCTGTAGTAGACGTTCAAGGTATTTTTCAAGCAATGCCTCAAGCGGCTGAAATTCAAAACGCTATCCAAGCTGAATTTAAAGATCAGCTTGAAGAAGTCAATCAACTTCAGCGCGATGGTCAGTTCTATGCCGAGCGTCTTCAGCGCGATGCAGCGACAATGAGCGACACAGAGAAGAAAGAACTAGAACAAAAAATCTTGTCAGTACGTGAAGAGTTGTCTAAAAAAGGTCAACCTCTTCAACAGAACATCCAACGTCGCAGCAACGAAGAGCGTAATAAGCTACTTGGTCTTATCAAGCAAGCCATCGACTCTGTTGCCGCTAAGCAAGGTTACGACCTAGTACTTAATGCAGGTGCAGTAGCATTTGCAAAAGAAGAACACGACTTATCTGAGCAAGTTCTTCAGCAGGTTAGCAAAACTAACTAATCAACCGTTCTAAACCGTTGAGAAATTGATCAGGCCAACCCCCAAAAGGTGTTGGTCTGATTTGTTTTTTGCGCTTAACAGCGTATGGTTGCCGCCGTTTTAGTTTTTACGGCGAGTTTGACCAGTATGCCAGTCCAAAAATTATGTTGGCATAAAATAGTCGTAGGTCATGCTTGTACACAGGAGAAAGTTTTTGGCCAATTCACTCAATACCATCGAAATTCAAGAAATTTTGGAATTACTTCCACATAGGTATCCATTCCTACTTGTTGATCGTGTAACAGACTATGTTCTGGGTGAGTCTGTAAAGGCTTATAAAAATATTACCATTAATGAGCCTTGTTTTACGGGGCATTTCCCCGGACAACCCATATTTCCCGGCGTACTAATCTTAGAAGCCATGGCACAAGCTGCAGGTGTTTTAGGATTTAAGACCATGGGGAATAATGATAAGTTATACTTATATGCGGGAATAGATAACGCGCGCTTCAAGCGTCCGGTTGTTCCTGGAGACAAGCTTGAGTTTGATGTTGCTCTAGTTAAAGAGCGCAGAGGGATCTGGAAGTTTAAAGGTACTGCAAGTGTCGATGGCGACGTCGCGTGCTGTGCAGAGTTTATGTGTGCGATGAGAGAGATAGCGTAACGTGATCCATCCTACTGCGGTAATTTCAGAAAGTGCAACGATTGGTGACAATGTCACTATTGGTCCATTTTGCGTGGTTGACGACAATGTCACTATTGGCGATGGCTGTATTCTGAAGTCACATGTGGTGGTACGCGGCCCAACGCGTATCGGTAAAAACAATAAGTTTTATCAGTTTTCTTCAATTGGTGAAGACTGCCAAGATAAGAAATATGCGGGCGAGCCTACCGAGCTTGTTATCGGCGATGACAATGAGTTCCGTGAAGGAGTTACCGTTCACCGCGGCACGGTTCAGGACAATAGCATAACCATCATTGGCTCTCGCGGGCTATTTATGGCGAACGCGCATATTGCCCATGACTGCGTTCTTGGCGACGACATTATAATTGCCAACAACGTAGCGGTTGCAGGTCACGTCCATATTGACGATTTCGTTATTGTTGGTGGCGCTACAGGCATTCACCAGTTCTGTAAAATTGGCGCTCATGCATTTTTAGGCGCCGGTGGCATTATTCTTCGCGACGTTCCGCCTTTTGTTATGGTTAGTGGTCAAAAGAACATTCCTCAAGGTATCAACTCTGAGGGCCTCAAACGCCGGGGCTTCACAAAAGAAGAAGTACTCGAAATTAAGCGTGCCTACAAAGCGATTTATCGCGAAGGAAATACCATTGACGAAGCGGTGGAAAAACTTGCCGAGCCTGCTGACAAGTTCGATGGCGTAGCGCTAATGGTACAATTTTTAAAAGACGCTGAGCGAGGCATTATCCGCTAATTATGTCTAAACCAATTCGTATCGGCATGGTTGCCGGAGAGCCCTCTGGTGACATCCTTGCCGCCGGAATGGTTGCAGAGCTAAAACGCCAATACCCAGATGCTATAATCGAAGGTATTGGCGGTCCAAATATGATAGACGCAGGTTTCCATAGTCTTTTCGACATGGAAACCTTGTCAGTTATGGGGCTTGTTGAAGTTCTTGCGCATTTACCCGCCATTTTAAAAGTTAAAAAGCAGCTTCTTGCCCACTTCGAGCAAAACCCGCCTGATATTTTCGTAGGGGTAGATGCGCCAGATTTTAACTTAAGAGTAGAAAAAGCCCTTAAAGCACGGGGTATTAAGACCATGCACTACGTGAGTCCAACCGTGTGGGCATGGCGCGAGAAGCGAATACACAAAATTGCTAAAGCTGCCAATCGGGTATTAGGGTTATTTCCGTTCGAGCAGCAGGTTTATGACAAATACAATGTGCCGTATACCTTTGTGGGGCACACCATGGCCGACGCGATTGCTTTAGAGCCCGACCAAAGCGCTGCTCGTCAGGTATTGGGCGTGGACAGCAAGGCACCTGTGTTAGCAGTACTCCCTGGCTCTCGTCGCGGCGAAGTGGACACGCTGCTTCCGGTTTTTCTTGAAACCATAGAAGCAATACATGCTAAACGCAGCGACATTCAATTTCTTATCCCCGCTGCTAACGAGCATCGTCTTGCACAAATAAAAGCATTATTGCTTGAAGCCGACAACGCTGAAGCGCGTTTACCTATTCAGGTAACCCAAGGTACCTCGCGGGATGCCATGATAGCAAGCGATGTTATCTTGCTTGCATCAGGTACAGCGACGTTAGAGGCTATGTTGTGTAAGCGCCCAATGGTCGCTGCTTATTTACTTGCGCCGCTCACCTACAAAATTATGCAGCGTTTATATAAAGCGCCGTTTTTCACCTTACCCAACCTTTTGGCAAGCGAAGCGATTATTCCAGAGTTACTTCAAGAAGAGGTAAATGCAGAGAATATGAGCAATCAGCTACTCAACTTTTTCGAAAGTGACAATTCAGCCCTTATTGCCCGTTTCACCGACCTCCACCATACGCTAAAATGCAATGCTGATAAAACAGCAGCTAAAGCTGTCGTGGAGGAATTGTTTGCATAAGTTAATTGCCGGCGTTGATGAAGTAGGGCGCGGACCACTGGTAGGTGATGTTGTTACTGCCGCGGTCATCCTTGACCCTCAAAATCCTATTGAAGGGCTTACTGACTCTAAAAAGCTCAGTGAAAAAAAGCGCGTGGCGCTTGCCCAAGAAATTCGTGAAAAAGCCCTGTACTGGAATATTGGTAGAGCGAGCCCTGAAGAAATCGATAAGCTTAATATACTGCACGCTACCATGCTCGCCATGATACGCGCGGTAGAAGGCCTGCCTGTAAAGCCTGACTTTGTGCGGGTAGATGGTAATCGGCTGCCGGCCTGGAATGTTGACTCTGAAGCCGTGGTGAAGGGAGATAGCCTGCACGCAGAGATTTCAGCGGCATCAATCATTGCTAAAGTAGAGCGAGACAACGATATGATTTCGCTTCACGAAGCCTTTCCGCAGTACAATTTTGCGGGGCATAAGGGTTACCCCACCAAAGCGCATTTTGAAGCCATTGCTGAATATGGCATTTTAGATTGCTACCGTAAGAGTTTTAAGCCCGTTAAAGCGTTACTTGAAGAGAAATAACATCATGTCATCGCCATTTATTCATTTACGTGTTCACAGCGACTTTTCGATGATGGACGGCCTGAATAAGGTTAAGCCTATTCTAGGTAAAGTTGCCGCCCTTGAAATGCCAGCGGTGGCGATAACCGATCAAATGAATATGTGCGGTTTGGTTAAGTTCTATTCCGAAGCACATAATCTGGGAATAAAGCCCATCATTGGTACCGACTTTTGGGTTACCAATGAAGCGTTTGGTGATGAGCCGTTTAGGCTTACGCTATTGGCGATGAACAATGAAGGTTATAAGAATATCACCATTCTTATTTCTAAAGCGTACCTTCGCGGACATTTAGCGCACAGGGCTGTTATCGACCAAGCATGGCTAGCCGAACACGCAGAGGGAGTAATCATACTCTCTGGCGCACAACACGGCGACGTGGGCGTGGGGTTAATGAAGAATAACGCTAAGCTTTTAGACAGTGCCTTAGCATTTTATGAGTCTTACTTCCCCGATCGATTTTACCTCGAGTTAATAAGAACCGGCAGACAGGGTGAAGAGGACTACTTGCACCATGCGGTAGAGCTCGCCGAACAGCGCGGTTTGCCCGTGGTCGCCACCAACGAGGTGTGCTTCATTGACCGTGAAGGTTTCGAGGCGCATGAAATACGCGTATGTATTCATGATGGTTACACGTTGGACGATAACCGTCGGCCCAAGCGTTATAGCGAACAGCAGTACCTGCGCACGGCAGAAGAAATGGCAGAGCTATTTAGCGATATTCCAGAAGCCATTGAAAATACGGTTGAAATAGCAAAGCGCTGTAACGTTACGGTACGTCTTAACGAATACTTCCTTCCCCAGTTCCCAACAGGTGGCATGACCACTGAAGACTTCTTGGTTAAAGTGTCTGAAGAAGGGTTGGAAGAGCGTCTAGAATTTCTTTTCCCCGATGAGGAAGTTCGCAAAGCTAAACGCCCAGAGTACGATGACCGACTTCGCATTGAGCTTGAAGTAATTAACCAAATGGGGTTCCCAGGCTACTTCCTAATCGTAATGGAGTTCATTCAGTGGAGTAAGGATAACGGTATTCCGGTAGGGCCAGGACGGGGCTCCGGTGCAGGTTCATTGGTGGCGTATGCGCTTAAAATTACCGACTTAGATCCGCTAGAATTCGATTTGCTATTCGAACGTTTCTTGAACCCAGAGCGTGTATCTATGCCCGATTTCGACGTCGACTTCTGTATGGATAGACGAGATGAAGTAATTGATCACGTTGCCGAGCTCTACGGGCGCCAGGCGGTATCTCAGATCATTACCTTCGGTACTATGGCGGCAAAAGCGGTAGTACGTGACGTGGGTCGAGTATTGGGTCACCCTTATGGTTTTGTAGACAGAATTTCAAAACTTATACCGCCAGACCCTGGTATGACGCTAGAAAAAGCGTTTAAAGCTGAGCCACAGCTGCCAGAAGTTTATGAAAGCGATGAGGAAGTGAAAGACCTTATCGATATGGCGCGCATTCTTGAAGGGGTTACCCGAAACGCCGGTAAGCACGCCGGTGGTGTTGTTATCGCGCCAACCACGATTACTGATTTCTCGCCGCTGTATTGTGATGACGAAGGGAATAATCCGGTAACCCAGTTCGATAAGAACGACGTTGAAACGGCAGGCTTGGTAAAATTCGACTTCTTAGGTCTTCGTACACTGACGATCATTCAGTGGGCGATAGATATGATCAAAGAGGGCAAGAACGTTGATGTAGATATCAGTGCTATTCCCCTTGAAGATCCTAAGAGTTTCAGAACCCTTCAAAACGCCGAAACCACTGCAGTATTCCAGTTGGAATCCCGCGGTATGAAAGAGCTGATTAAACGCCTTAAGCCGGACTGCTTTGAAGATATCATCGCATTGGTGGCTCTATTCCGCCCGGGACCACTGCAGTCAGGCATGGTAGATAACTTTATCGACCGTAAGCACGGACGTGAAGAAATTTCTTACCCAGACGCTGAATATCAGCACGAATGCCTTCAAGAAATACTAGAACCTACCTACGGCATTATCTTGTATCAGGAACAGGTAATGCAGATTGCTCAGGAAATGGCAGGTTACTCACTCGGCGGCGCTGACTTACTTCGCCGTGCGATGGGTAAGAAAAAGCCTGAAGAAATGGCGAAGCAGCGCGGTACCTTCGCTGAAGGTGCTAAGGGTAATAATATTGACCCTGATCTGGCCATGAAAATCTTCGACTTGGTAGAAAAATTCGCCGGTTACGGGTTTAACAAATCTCACTCGGCAGCATACGCGTTGGTGTCTTACCAAACGCTGTGGCTAAAAGTGCATTATCCGGCTGAATTTATGGCTGCGGTAATGTCGGCGGATATGGATAACACCGATAAAATCGTAACCCTTGTCGATGAATGTGAACGCATGGGTATTGAGATACTGCCGCCAGATTTAAACGCAGGCAAATACAAATTTACCGTTGATAGCGAAGGTCGCATTGTTTATGGCATTGGTGCGATCAAAGGGGTAGGTGAAGGTCCGATTGAAGCGATTATTGAAGCGCGCGAGACCCAAGGTGCGTTTAAAGATCTCTTCGACTTCTGCGCGAAAGTTGATATTAAGCGTGTTAACAAACGTGTACTCGAAAAATTAGTGCTTGCTGGTGCGATGGATAATTTAGGGCCCCACCGGGCTACGCTTATGGCGACGCTTCCCGAAGCCCTTGCAGCGGCAGGGCAGCATGCCAAGGCCGAGTCGTTTGGTCAGTCAGACATGTTTGGACTCTTAACCACTGAGCCTGAAGAAGTACAGCAGGCCTTTGCCGACGTACCTGAGTGGCCTGAGAAAGTGTGGCTTGAAGGCGAGAAAGACACACTTGGCTTGTATTTAACAGGCCATCCTATCAATCAGTATGCTGACGAGCTTCGCTACTATACCGACGGTCGTCTGGTCGACTTAAAACCTACCAATAAAGACCAGCTTGCTAGTGCAGTTGGCTTGGTATTGGGCGTTCGTGTTATGACAAACAAACGAGGGCGCCGCTGGGCAATAGTGACACTGGATGATAAGAGTGCCAGAATGGACGTGCGTTTCTTTCCAGACATGTACGAACAGTTCGAAAGTCTGCTAGAAACTGACAGAATATTGCTCATAAAGGGACAGGTCAGCTTTGATGATTTCTCTGGGGGCAATACAATCACCGCCCGTGATGTAATGGACATTGTTCAGGCACGAGAGAAAAACGCGAGAGCGCTGGCGATAAATGTTGATACCCAGCGGCTTGAACCGAAAATAATGAGTCAGATGCAATCTATCCTGCAGGCATTTAACGGTGGAAGTTGTCCTGTTCAGTTAGCGGTGACCCATCCAGACGTAGAAGTAACCTTAGCGTGTGGAGCAAAGTGGTTCGTTACCCCTGAAGATCAACTTTTACACGATCTCAAGCAATGTTTGGGAGACAAAGCCGTTTCAATTCTCTACCATTAAGGGTAAGAGTTCGATAGATTGGACATCTCGCGTTTGCATAGACGAGCGTAGTACGAATAGGACATGAAATGAGTATACAGTTTTTGGACTTTGAACAGCCGATAGCCGAACTAGAAGCAAAAATTGAAGAGCTTAGGTTGGTGAATCAAGGTGGCGAGTTTGACGTTGGTATTGAAGAAGAAATTAATAAGCTTCGCGGTAAAAGTGCAGAGCTAACCAAAAAAATCTTCTCGGACCTTGGCGCGTGGCAAGTTTCTCAACTGGCACGTCATCCAATGCGTCCGTACACCCTTGATTACATTCCGCGTATTTTTACTGAATTCGACGAACTGGCGGGCGACCGCGCGTTTGCCGATGACAAGGCCATTGTGGGCGGCCCAGCTATGTTAGACGACCAACCGGTAATGATTATTGGTCATCAGAAAGGTCGTGATACTAACGAAAAGATTAAGCGTAACTTTGGTATGCCTAAACCAGAAGGCTATCGCAAAGCGCTACGCCTTATGAAGATGGCTGAGCGCTTTAACTTGCCTATTATTACCTTCATTGACACGCCAGGGGCATATCCTGGTGTTGGTGCTGAAGAACGTGGTCAAAGTGAAGCCATTGCGAAAAACTTATTTGAAATGGCAGAGCTTACGGTGCCAATTGTTTGTACTGTTATTGGTGAAGGTGGCTCGGGCGGTGCACTAGCCATTGGTGTAGGCGACCGAGTAAACATGCTTCAGTATTCTACGTATTCGGTTATCTCGCCTGAAGGCTGCGCCTCTATCTTATGGAAAAGTGCTGAAAAAGCGCCATTAGCGGCTGAAGCCATGGGCGTAAGTGCGCCACAAATTAAAGAGCTTGGTCTAATTAACAGCATTGTTGAAGAGCCATTAGGCGGCGCGCATCGCGATCACAACGGTATGGCAGCTAACCTAAAAGCAGTGATCAAGCAGCAGCTTAACCAGCTTAAAGAGCTAGATAAAACTAAGTTGATGGAAGAGCGTTACGAGCGTTTAATGTCGTTCGGTTATTGTTAAGTTTTCCATAACGACAGCGCGACATTTACTGCGCGCGATAGTTGGCTAGCTTTATTCATATCAAGGGGTTGGTTACCGAAGGTAATCAGCCCCTTGGCGTTATAAGACAATTAAAACTACAAGGCAATATCAGTACGTGTCCCGTCAAATATCATCGTTGAGCGACTACATTGTCAGTCGTATCGCAAAGGGTCTCACCGACGCCGAATTACCTCTTCAAACGCCCTTAGTGGTAGCGTATAGCGGCGGTGTTGATTCCTCGGTTCTATTGCAAGCTGTTATTGAATATCGTGAGCAATACAACGGGCCTATTCACGCGGTGCACGTGCATCATGGATTAAGTGAAAATGCTGACAGCTGGGCGCGGCACTGTGAATTGCAGTGTCGTTTAGAGGATGTCGAATTTCACCTCCATCGCGTAGAGGTAGACACCAGTGCGCGAAAAAGTATAGAAGCAGAAGCGCGCAAGGTTCGCTACAACGCGCTGTTAGCGGTATGTAAACGCATAGGCGGTGTACTGTTGTTAGGCCAGCATGCTGAAGATCAGCTTGAAACCGTTTTGCTACAGTTAAAGCGTGGCGCAGGCCCACAGGGTTTAGCGGGCATGGGTGAAGTGCAGTATCGCGGTAACACACTCATTATGCGCCCTATGCTGTCACTGGATAAAGATGAAATTGTCACCTTTGCTGACAACGAAATGTTGCAATGGGTGGACGATGAGTCAAATCAGCAAAATAGCTTTGACAGAAATTTCTTAAGAAACGAGATTATTCCCCACTTATTAGACCGCTGGCCGCAGTTAACCAAAACCGTTGGCCGCAGTGCAGCGCTTTGTGCTGAGCAAAGCGAATTAGTGAACGATTCGGCCCAGCGCTACTTTGAAGACTGTAAGCGCACAAATTTGCGTTTAGATGGGAAAAAACTGACGTCATTGTCGCGACCGTGGCAGGCTATGGTCATTCGCGCATGGTTTAAAGCACAAGGTCAGCTTTCACCATCTAAAGCTCAAGCAGAGCAAGTATTGCTTATGTTAGAAGCCAAGCACGATGCGACCCCAGAGGTAAATTTTAAGTGGGGCAAGGTAATCCGCTTTGATGGTGACTTGTACTGGGTGGTCAACGCCGTACACGACGCCGAGCCTAGCGGAGTATTGCATGTTGATGCTGATAATGCCCTTCCTTGGTTAAACGGAAACCTTCATGTTTCGCTATTAGAAAGAGAAGAGGGCGATACGGTTACGTTTCAAACCAACGCGCGCAACTTGCGCATTAAGCCAGTAAATGCGAGTGTATCAAAGCTATTAAAAGAGTGGTTTAAAGTATGGCGTGTACCGCGCTGGGAGCGAAATGGTGTACCGGTTATCTTTTTAAATGAGCAAGCTGTTGCGCTGATTATTAACGGTAAGTGTATCTATCTACAGCCGAAATCGCCCCGCATTGAGCTCTCGTTTACGCAAGACTAAGGGAGCGAATACGTACATACTAAAGCGGCAATACATTGCCGCTCTCTTCAGGCAACGCGAAAACGCACTAGGCTGCGTGATAACTGTTTTTGCCTGAATTTTTCACGTGATAAAGCGCATTGTCTGCTCTGTCAAACAGCGTGCTTATGGTATCGCCGTCGCGATATATCGCGCCGCCTAGGCTTGTAGATACCCCCAGCTGTGATAAATACTTTGAGCTATTGATACTTGCTTGAATACGCTGCGCTGCGCAAGTAAGCTGCAGCTGCGTTTGGCAATCCAATAGGCAGCAAAACTCATCCCCACCATAACGAAACGCTTCATCTTCATCTCTCAGTACGTTTGAGAGGTGCGAGGCAACGTGGATAAGGACCTTATCGCCTTCGCCATGACCGAAATTGTCATTTACGAATTTAAAATTGTCTAAATCGATAACGAGTAGAGCGAACGGTTCGTCGTGCCTTTGTGCCCACCCTAGCTGCCTAGTCGTCGATTGTTCAAAGCCCGCGCGATTACCTAAGCCAGTAAGGATGTCTTTCGTTGCCATTTGCTGAACGCGCGTTAGTGACAACGCGTGCTTTACCTGTTTTCCAAATAAATCATGAAGTTGGAACAGACTTTCTCGTTGCGATAACGACAGGGGTGAACTAATGTAATAGTAGACATGGGCTTGCTCACCGTTAATTGTACTAGCGCCTTGAAGGGGCAAATCAATCAATGTAGACGAGATTTTTGCGTTACCGTACACCCAACGTGAATCGAAATCAGATAAGCTGAACCCTACAACAGGCAGTAACATATTAAGCTGCTGGAAATACACGCCACCTAACTCTTGAAGCTCAAGTGTTGAAAGTAGCTGTGTTACAAAGCCTGATAATTCACTAAAGGTAAGTGATTTACCCGTGCTCTCAGCAGGATAAAAATTGTTATGTTGTGTGCTATCGTAGACTGATGTTGAGAAATCCACAGTAGTGCCCCTATACAAAATGCGTTGGAATGCAAAGAAACAAGTGTCAAAGCCCTGACGTTTCTGTAGCGCCAACCGCATTTTTGCGTCAATTATGGCGTTCACAGCGGCAAAACTTGCCGGATCTGCATTTGTATAAGGGATTTTGCAAGTCGAATGCCAAAACGTTTCTAGCGGCATTAGCCTTTAGTTTAATTAAAATTGTTCGTACGCTAGGAGGTAAAGTGGGAACTAGTTTTTTAAATATTGTCGTGCTGATGTTTATATCAGTATGCGCAGTCGCCTTATTTAAACGTGTTCACCTACCTCCTATTCTCGCTTACCTGTTTGCTGGTGTGCTAGCGGGCCCACAGCTTTTGTCGGTGTTTGCTCATCCAGAAGAAATGCACTTACTCGCCGAAGTAGGAATTGTATTTCTGCTCTTTTCTCTAGGGCTGGAGTTTTCTCTGCCTAAGTTGCTTGCCATGCGCTCTTTGGTATTTGGCGTGGGGCTGGGGCAAATGCTCTTTACAACCGCGGTTTTCACCTGCGTCCCGCTACTTCTAGGTATTCCCGTTAGTGCTTCTATTATTATAGGAGGGACATTGGCATTGAGTTCTACCGCGATTGTTATCAAACAAGCCACGGAAATGGGCATACTTAATAATCGCCGAACTCAGCTAGCAGTGAGTATCTTACTTTTTCAAGACCTGGCCGTGGTGCCATTTTTAATTGCTATCCCGCTACTTGCACAAACCGGTGAGGTCAGTATTGCATTGGCACTTGGTGAAGCACTGCTTAAAGGCGTGTTTGTTATCGCATTTCTAATGTCAGTAGGTAAGTGGTTACTACCTTGGGTGTTTAGAGAAATAGCGAGAACAAGAACCGATGAATTGTTTGTTCTGACCACTATTCTTATTGCGTTATTAGCCGGCGGGCTAACCTATTACTTCGGGCTGTCTATGGCGCTTGGCGCATTTTTAGCGGGTATGATGCTAGGGGAAAGTCAGTATAAGTATCAGCTCGAGGCGGATATACGTCCGTTCCGAGACATATTAATGGGGCTTTTCTTTGTTACCGTGGGAATGCAGCTAGAACTGACCGTATTGTGGGATAGCTTGTTTGAGATTGTGTTTGGTGTGTTTGCACTTATGGTGGTGAAAGTCATTTTAGTTAGGGGCGCCTCATTATTAGTAAAAACCGACCCTATAGACGGGTGGTCTGCTGGCGTAAAACTTTGTCAAATAGGTGAATTCAGCTTTGTTATTGCCGCCTTGGCGACGACCCACGGGGTGTTAACTAAAGAGCAGTCTTCATTGATTGTTAGTATGGGGGTTATCAGTATGGCGCTTACGCCATGGCTCATGAATAACAGTGTGACCATAGCCAAGCGGTTAGTGAATAATGATGTCTCTTTTGATGATAAGGCTAACTTGGGTACCGCTGGTACGTTAACAAATCACGTGGTCATCTGTGGGTTTGGCCGTGTCGGACAATCTGTGGCGCGCATGCTGAAAATGGAAGGTATTCACTTTGTTGCCATTGATATGGACCCGGTGCGGGTACACGAAAGCCGAAATGCCGGCGAGCCGGTAATTTTTGGAGATGCGAGCCAAAAAGATATTCTCACTAATGCGAATGTGGAAGGGGCGAGACTGGTACTGGTTACGTTCGATCAAGTGGATAAAGCGAAGCAAGTTATTACACAAACTCGAAGCCTCGCAAGTACGACCGATGTCATGGTGCGTACCAAGCGAGACTATCAGCTAGAAAGCCTATACAGTGCTGGCGCGAATCAAGTGGTCCCCGAGCTTCAGGAAGGAAGCTTAATGCTAGTATCACAAGTGTTGCACTATGCGGGCGTGCCCATGTCGCGAATTTTAAAACGGGTCCGCGCTGAGAGAAAAGGGCGCTATGATCACATGCATGGCTTTTACCCGGGAGAAACCACAGAGATAACTTACGGCACGGAAGACAAATTAGAATTTATTCACGCCGTGGTGTTGTCAGAACATGCATCTTGTATTGGCAAAGCCATTAAGGATATCGACTTTTCTAAAATGCGGGTGGCCATTAAGGGGTTACGGCGCGATGGGAACGAGGTCAAAGAGCCAGACCAAAATGCTATTTTGCAGGCCCACGATGTTTTGGTTATTGCGGGCAAACCGAGAAGAGTGGAACGCGCCGAACGCAAGTTACTAGAAGGCAACTAGCGCGCTTACGGATTAGCGCGCTGGCGGTGGAACTAGTGTAATATGGCCTACGCGACGCGGTCTTTTTCTAGATCCGCAAACTGCTTCTTTAGGTCGTAACGTTCATCGGTAACAATTTTTTCCAACACCGACACACGCTCTTTTAAGTCAGCAATTTCTTTTTTGTAGGCGTCCGTCTCTTTACTGTTGAGCTTCTTTTTACTTTTGTCTTTTGCGCTGTCGACAATGGAAACTAATGCCCAAGCACAAATGGCTACTATTATTATCGCGGTCATATTCACAGTGGTATCCCTCACAAATGGCTTTAAAACAGTGTAGGTGAAAATGTGGCCAGTTGCCTAGTTCACCCCGCATTTAGGTTCTTTCGCGTTTCACTAAGACACGTTTAATAAAAGTACGCTAAATACTTGTTGATAAAATTACTGCTACGCTTAAGGTAATATAACGGTTATCTATCGTTATTTTAGATAAAAAATGTAACCAATTAAGTCCTATTCGTACCAGACTTGCCAGCCCTTGATTTTCAAGGAAGGCCAACATGCCCTAGCAGTGATATAATGAGAGATTGCAAATAGGTTGCCAAGTGACAAAAGTCATTAATTATTATTGCTTTACGTTATTTTTCTTGGCTAATCAAAAACGAAAGTTAATAAAATTCACTAAGTAAAATAGCAAATTTGACGAATGAGTGACGAAAATAACAACCCTTCACCTATGCCTTCTGGCCTGAATCACCAACAAAGCGTTAGGAAAGATCGGTCTCAGTCAGGTAGTGATGTGGCTAATATCAAATCGGTGAGCCACATGCATGAAAGTGACGTTGGTAACGTGGCTGTAAGTGATGAGGAGTTGGAGCAGCACATTCGTTGGATGAAGCATGCTTTAGCCCTTGCCGATAGCGCTGAGGCCATTGGGGAAGTGCCAGTTGGCGCTTGTGTGGTATTAAATGGCGAACTTATCGGGGAAGGGTACAATACACCGATTAGCGACCACGACCCTTCAGCTCATGCAGAGCTGCGCGCCGTCAAACAAGCTGCTTCCAAAGTTCAAAACTATCGGCTTATCGATGCAACGTTATACGTTACGCTAGAGCCTTGCTCGATGTGTGCGGGAATGTTGGTGCATGCTCGAGTGAAGCGCGTGGTATTTGGCGCTAAGGATGCGAAAACGGGGGCGGCGGGCTCTGTTATGAATTTGCTGCAACACCCTGCGCTTAACCATCAGGTTGATATTGTCTCTGGGGTATTAGCGTCGACGTGTGCTAATAAATTGTCAGATTTTTTTCGTAAGCGCAGGGAAGAAATCAAGGCTGCCAAGAAGGCGAAAAAACTGCTTAAAGGCAAAATGCCTGATTAAAAAGATAGTGCAGTGAAAGGGCTGAATGGAAGAACCACTATCTTACAGCGCGCTCAAATCGGCCCTTTGATTAACTTGGTTTACGCGTGAGTTGAGTAAACATATCACTGGTAACAAAAAGCTTGCGGCGTTGTAGCACTTTCTGATGGCAACGCTTTAGCATAAGACGACGTCTATTGTTATTTTTCAATTTTATTCCTTTCTTCATAAAACGGTTTTTTTTCATTTATTCTCCTTTCTCTTCTCTTTCGTTAAACATCGTAAATGTTTGTAAAAATGACGTATGTCGAGAAAGCGAGTCAGCCTTTGGCTGACTCATTCTTAGGGTAGGCTATAAAGATGACATCGAAATGACAGTTTTCAAGAGATCTACCAGACGACGAGGGTTAAATTTTTCCTTGTTCGTCTAACCACACTAAGCTGTCGTAATAGCGGCGAATGTTCTCAACATATTGCAATGCTTCATCGCCTCTAGCGTAGCCATAGCGGGTAGTGCGGTAGTACTTTTTTTGACGCAACTGCGGCAGGCGGCGTTTAACGTCAACCCAAAGATCGGGGTTACCCCCTTGTTGTTCTGTTAAAATGCGCGCATCTTCTAAATGACCCATACCGATATTATACGATGCCATCGCCATCCAGGTTCTGTCTGGTTCACTGATACGCGCAGGTATTCTATTTAATAAACTGGCGAAATAGCGCGAGCCTCCTCGAATACTTTGTTCAGGGTCGGTTCTATCGTCTACATTCCAGTCGCTGGCGGTAGCTAATGTAAGCATCATCAGCCCCCGCACCCCTGTTCTTGAAATCGCATCACTGTTCCAATGGCTTTCTTGGTAGCTCATTGCGGCTAGAAGGCGCCAATCTAAATCGCCTGCATACTTTTGAAATAAAGACTTATATTGAGTAAGGGTAGACTCTGCGGCGTAATTGAATGCTCGGCTATCAACATAATCAAACTGGCGAATATGACCGAAGTACTTATCTTCTAACACGGTAAACCATCCAGATTGGTGTACTGTGCCAAAATATTCAATTAACGCCGCTTTAACCGAGTCATCTTGTTGTAAAGGCAACGCCCATGCCATAGGCATATTTTCATTAAGCGTTCGTGCGACAGCCAGATTTGGATAACGTCTGCGCTGTAGGGCTAAGCGATTACTATCTGCAACCGTATAGGCAATATCACCGTTGGCGACCTGTTGAAGTAATTCTTCTGAGTCTGAGTCTTCAGTGGTAATTAACTGAGTCTGAACTGCTTCATCCTCTTCTTCACTTAAACGTTTAAAGAGATTAGATAAAAGGTGAGCCTGGCTGCTGCCTGCTACCGCAATGATAGGAGAGTCTAGCTCTGCCAAGTCTCTAGGTCTAGTTGCGCCAGCTTGAAACACGAGTTCCTGCTCTACACGCTGGTAGGCAGGTCCATAAGCAAAACGACGTTTTAGCGCTGGCGTAACGGCGTCTCCGGTAGCGACGATGTCTAAATTGCCTTCTTCGAGTTGTTCAAGCATGACCTCGTAGCTGTAAAAAGGGTACAAATCGAGTGTTACCCCAAGATAATCGGCGAAACCAGCCAGTAATTCGTATTCGAACCCCTGCGGCCCTTCTGCACCATTGTAAAATGTGCCCGCACCGTAAACCGTGCCTACACGAATAGATTCCCTTTCTAATAACGAAGACAGAGCAGTGGGCACGTTTGGCACCCCACAACTCATTACAGCAATAGATAATATGATTATTATTTGTAGTTTTAATCGTTTTTTATAGTCTTGTGACTGCATAGACCTTTACTTATTGTCATTAAACCGTCTAAGTTTAAAAAAAAGTTCATGTAAGCGCGTTATGAGGTTACTTACTGCGCATATTTACTCTATAATCCGCGCCGAAATACTCATCAATCCAAGAGGCAACGCGTCGCATTGGTGGTCGTTGTTTCTAACAAACCAGGTAAATCAATATGTTGGTCCTTCGAGGCGCTCCTGCACTATCAGA